>BCSF01000270.1_pt1 | contig 21910 bp, 35 predicted proteins | sample 1016431 | NCBI WGS metagenome assembly BCSF01 (sample SAMD00045685;SAMD00045686;SAMD00045687;SAMD00045688;SAMD00045689;SAMD00045690;SAMD00045691;SAMD00045692;SAMD00045684;SAMD00045690;SAMD00045691;SAMD00045692;SAMD00045684;SAMD00045685;SAMD00045686;SAMD00045687;SAMD00045688;SAMD00045689, study...
GACAAGACTTGGATGAAGCCAAAGCAATACTTGATCTTGCGAAAGCACAGCAAATGCCCCCAAGGAGGCAATAACCTATGGCGAAAACCGTCTTTGACGTGCTTGATGAAAAACTCGCTGATATTCAGCGCGAGCAAGAAGGATTTGTAAACAGTGGAGGAGCAAAAGACTTTGCTGGGTACAAAGAAGTGTGCGGGGTGATTCGAGGTCTAGCCACCGCTCGCAGAGAGATAGCCGACCTTTCGCGTAACTATATGGAAGCTGAAGATGACTGAAGCGGCAATAAGTGTTACCCCCGATGGGGTGCAAGTTGAAACTGCACTAGAAAAGCAGCGTAGAGAAAAGATAGCAGAACAAGAACGTGAGTTAGCAGAGTTAGAGAAGAAAATCCCAAAGCCTGCTGGGTATCACATTCTTATAGCACTACCTAACATTGAAGAGACTTTTGGAGATAGTGAAATTCTTAAGTCAAATCAAACAGTTAGAGATGAGTACATTCTGTCTATCATAGGTTGTGTTATTGACATGGGCGAGCAAGCCTATGCGGACAAAGACCGGTTCCCCACAGGCCCTTGGTGTAAGCAGGGGGACTACGTGATGTTCCGAGCAAATACTGGTACTCGTTTCAAGATAGGTAGGCAAGAGTACCGATTAATGAATGACGACTCTATTCAGGCTGTCGTCCCCGATCCGAGCGGTATAACTCGCGCATAGGAGATAGAGTATGGCGATGCAACAAGTTGAGTTTGAGTTTCCTGATCCAGATAAGGAAGAAAAAGGAAATTTAGAAGAAGTTGAAATTGAGGCGGCAGAAGAAAAATCTACTGATTTAGAAGTAGAAGGCGCTGTTGGCCGTGAGGACATACAAAATCCTCAGAAAAAACAAGAAGTTAAAGAAACAATAGAAGCGGGAGAGGTTGAAATTGAGGTAGAAGACGATACTCCTCAAGCAGATAGAGGTAGGAAACCCTCTGACCCCCCAGAAGAAGTGACCGACGAAGAGTTAGAAAACTACTCTAAAAAGGTCAAAAAGCGCATTCAACAATTTAGTAAGGGTTATCACGATGAGCGTAGAGCCAAAGAAACGGCATTGCGTGAGCGTGAAGCTCTGGAAGCATACGCAAAGAAATTAGTTGAAGAAAATCAAGAACTTAAAAGAAATAATGACCGCAGCTATAACGCTATGGTCGCCACAGTTAAGCAGAAAGCAGAATCTGATCTGTTGGCTGCACAAAAAATGTACAAGGAAGCGTATGAATCTGGGGATTCAGAAGCAGTTTTAGAAGCGCAACAAATACTACACGACGCTCAATCTCGTGCTACTCGTGCTAAAAGTATGCGTACACGCTCTGAAACGACTGACAATCCTACAGAAACTTCTTTACAAACAAACACTAATCCAGTACAACAGCAGGAAGAAGCACCCAAAGCGCAAGAAGTTCAGCGCGATGAAAGGGCTGAAGCATGGCGCGACGATAACCCGTGGTTCGGTTCTGATGATGAAATGACGGCTTTTGCTCTTGGGTTGCATAATAAATTAGTGAAAGAGGGTGTAGACCCTCGATCCGATGATTACTACGAGAAAATTAACTCTCGTATGCGTACTGTCTTCCCCGATCAGTTTGATGACGGGATAGAAGATGAGCCGGAAACGGCACCTAAAAAACGACCTAGTAATGTGGTTGCACCCGCTACGCGGAGCACAGCGCCTAAGAAAGTTAGGCTAACTCAATCACAAGTTGCTATAGCGAAAAGACTTGGAGTTCCGTTGGAACAATACGCCAAACAGGCTGCACAACTATCGAGGAATTCATAATGGCTGAGAATAGATTAAATAGAGACTTAGAAAAGCGTGAGCGAACTCCACGTAAAAAGGCGTGGGAACGCCCCGAAGTCCTACCTAATCCGACTCCTGAGCCGGGGTACACGTACCATTGGGTGCGTATTAGTACTCAGGGTCAACCTGATCCTACTAATGTTTCCTCAAAACTGCGTGAAGGTTGGGAACCCGTGCTGGCTACCGATCACCCAGAGATTTTCTTGACCGGAATTGAAAATGAACGGTTCAAAGATAATATCGTTATAGGTGGTCTGCTGCTCTGCAAGGCACCACAGGAATTGGTAGATGAACGTAATGAGTACTACCAGCAACAGGCCAAAGGCCAGATGACTTCTGTGGATAACAACCTGATGCGCGAAAATGATCCGAGGATGCCTCTGTTTAATGACAGAAAGTCCACGGTTACTTTTGGTAAAGGTTAATTTTAGGAGCTAACAATGGCTTATCCGACTGTATCTGGCCCTTACGGGCTTGTACCGGTTAAGATGGTTAGCGGCACTCCTTATGCTGGCGTTACTCGTTTGTACTCTATTGCAAGCGGCTATGCGTCTAACATTTTTAAAGGCGATGCTGTTAAGCTCGTAACCGGCGGCACTGTTGAAGTTGATACTGCTGATGCAGCAATGACTCCAATTGGTGTCTTCATGGGTTGTTCTTATTCTGATCCTGTAACTGGGCAACTGTTGTTCAGCAACTACTGGCCTTCTGGCACAGTAGCTTCTGACGCGCAAGCCTATGTTGTTGATGCGACAGACGTTCTGTTTAAAGCTGCGGTATTATCTGGCGGCACTACTATAGGCGATCTTGCGTTGACTGATCTGGGCGCTAATGTCGCTGGCGTAAACAACGCTGGTGATACTGCTACCGGCAACTCAAAAATTGGCATCTCTGATTCTTCTGCTGTTACCAACACCCTGCCTTTCCGCATTGTTGAGCTGGTTGAAGAGACTAAAAATTCATCTGGTGGTTATACGGAAGCCCTCGTTAAGTGGAATGCCGGTCATCAGATGGATAACACACTTGGCGTTTAAGGGAGGGTCTGAACGATGGCTATATCACGCGCCCAGCTCCTCAAGGAACTCCTTCCGGGTCTTAACGCCCTGTTTGGCCTTGAGTATGCAAAATACGGTGAAGAGCACGCTGAGATTTTCGAGACCGAATCCTCAGAGCGTTCTTTTGAAGAAGAAACCAAGTTGTCTGGTTTCAGTGCCGCCCCTGTAAAGGGTGAAGGTTCTGCAATCCAGTACGACAACGCGCAAGAAGCGTGGTCTGCTCGGTACAACCACGAGACAATTTCTATGGGCTTTTCAATCACTGAAGAAGCGATTGAAGATAACCTGTACGATTCTCTGTCTTCTCGTTATACCAAGGCACTTGCCCGCGCTATGGCTTACACCAAGCAGGTTAAGGCTGCCAACATTCTGAACCAAGCATTTACAGGTTCTGGCAACCCAACCTACGGTGACGGTAAAGTCCTTTGTGCTACAGACCATCCACTAGTTTCTGGTGGAACTAACTCAAACCGTCCTACTACTGGCTCTGACCTGAATGAGACTTCTCTGGAAGCTGCTGTAATTCAGATCGCTGGTTGGACTGATGAGCGTGGTCTGTTGATCGCTGCGAAGCCTCGTAAGTTGATCATTCCACCCGCACTGATGTTTACTGCAACTCGTTTGTTAGAAACTGAACTGCGTGTTGGAACTGCCGACAACGACCTCAACGCAATCAAGTCAAATGGTTCAATCCCAGAAGGTTACAGCGTTAACCACTATCTGACTGATACCAATGCTTGGTTCTTGATGACTGACGTTCCAAACGGCCTCAAGCACTTTGTCCGTACCCCAATGCAGACATCTATGGATGCTGACTTTGATACTGGCAACAGCCGCTACAAGGCTCGTGAGCGTTACTCCTTCGGTGTTTCTGACCCCTTGGGAATCTTCGGTTCGCCCGGAGCGAGCTAAAGCTAGAACAGAGAGGGGGGCTTGTGCCCCCCTTTCCTTTTATATAAGATCAACCTATCCCTGACAGGTGCAATCCGGCATCTGACACTAGCCACGACAGGAGATACATATGGCTACTACTACCTTCTCAGGCCCCGTCCGAGCGGGCACCGTGCGTGAAGGCGCATCCGCGAACGTCGGAAACGTCGTTCTTTCCCAGAAAGGCACTATTGCTTATACCGATGACGGCACTGCCGTAGCGATTGGTACAATTCCTGCTAACTCTCAAATTATTGAGATTTATGTAGACGTGACCACTCCTTTTGACGGTACTGGCACTGATCTCGTTGATTTGGGCGATGGCTCTACTGCAAATCTGTACGCCGACAACCTTGATGTAGCTAGTGCTGCTCGTGTGTTGGCTTCTAGTGATGTTTCTCAGTTATCTCAGTTGGCCGATGTAGGCACTTCTGACGTGACTGTTTACGCCACTTACACAGATTCAAACGGTGATGCAAGCAATGGTGCTGCGACTATTACTATTCTGTATAAGCAGAATTAAGTAGGAGGTGACCTATGGCTACCTCAGATATCTGGGCTATAACTCCGTCTACTAGTGCCACGTTGCTAAGAGCAGCGGCAACAATTAGTGGTGCCGGAGATATTACCCTGCTGACAAATGACGTTAGCCCATACGGTACTGGCTATAAGATATTGTTTACGTGTGCAGGCGCAGACGCAGGGCGTACCTTTACCATTACAGGTATTAAGGTAGGTGACCTGACCGGTGCTTACACCACAGAAACCGTGTCTGGCGCGAGTGCCGACACTAGCTCTTCTACAAACTTTTATACTTATATAGACAGTATTTCGATAGATGCAGCTTCTGCGGGCAATGTAAGTATCGGTACTACTGGGTCTTTGGCGTTTGGTCGAACTAGGCTGAAGAGCTTGTATTATGTAGGCACTGCTTCTGCTGGCTCTATCAAGTTCAACGTGAATAGCACCTCTGGTGCCCTGCTCTTGCAGATTGACACACCGACTTCGGCAGCGTCTTTCTCAGACAGCGTTACTATTCCCGAGCTTGGTATCTTGACGCAGCGCAGCAACTCTACTGATTTCGCTATTATGACTTTGACCAACATTACTAACGTGACGGTGTTCTGTGGCTAAGAAAAAGGGAACTATGAAAGGCCACACCATTAAAGGTGGTCATAAGCGTCCAACTAAGTCTGGCGCAGGTATGACCAAGAAGGGTGTGGCTAAATATCGTAGGGACAACCCCGGCTCTAAGCTACAGACAGCCGTTACTGGTAAAGTAAAGAAGGGTAGTAAAGCTGCAAAACGCCGCAAGTCTTTTTGTGCGCGTTCTGCTGGTCAGATGAAGAAGTTTCCAAAAGCAGCTAAAGACCCTAATTCTAGGCTACGTCAGGCTAGAAAACGGTGGAAATGTTAGGAGAAGATTATGCCCGCACCTAAAAGACCTGCTGGAACTACGAACGCGAGAAGATTGCTACCTTCGGTACGCAGCCTAATGATGGCACCCCCACCTCCGGTTAAGAAAAAGCCGAAGAGAAGGGATGACCCAGAAGACCCTAACGCAGTAAAGGAAAACAAAAATATTAAGTCTTACTACGATATGACTCCGGAAGAAAAAAAGGAGTTTAATGAAAGGCGTGGTGGAGAAAGACCATACAGTGAGATGTTCCCCGACAAAGGAATGAAAAAAGGCGGTAAGGTTAAAAGAGACCGACGTGACGGTATAGCGTTACGCGGTAAAACACGAGCGTAATGCCTAGTAAATCTAAGGCGCAGCACAATTTCATGGCGGCGGTGGCTAATAACCCCCAGTTCGCTAGACGTGCCGGTGTCCCACAGAGCGTGGGGCGTGAATACATGAAGGCCGACGAAGGTCGTAAATTTGAAGGAGGTGGTCCAGTGTCTAATTGCGGTACTCGACGCAAAAAAGCTGGAGGTAAGATCAAAGGCTATAACGAAGGCGGTAGTCTGAAAATGGTAGAGAAGGACGGTAAACAAGTTCCTTTCTACGCTGCTGACGGTGTGGGCAAGATGGCCTACGGTGGTAAAGTCAAAGGAATGAAAGAAGGCGGCATGTGCCGTGGTAATGGTATCGCCCAGCGTGGTCAGGGAAGGATAAACCTCCGATGATGAAATGCAGAGGTATGGGCAAAATGCGGCCCGTAGCCTTAAAGAGAGGCGGATCAGTTAAAGACGAGTGTTACCGTAAGGTAAAGGCTCGATACAAGGTGTTCCCCTCTGCATACGCTTCAGGTGCCATAGCTAAGTGCCGTAAAGTCGGTGCCAAGAACTGGGGTAATAAGTCCAGTGGCCGTTCGTAAGACAAAGAAAGGCGCAGCGTTAAAACGCTGGTTTAAGGAAGATTGGAAAGACGTTCGCACGGGAAAAGCCTGCGGACGCAAAGAAGGTGAAAAGAGGGGCACGCCTTACTGTAGACCCACCAAACGAGTTTCCAGTAAGACCCCCAAAACCTCTGGTGAGATGACCGCAGCAGAGAAAAAGAAAAGAATCGCGCAAAAGAAGAGACTAGGACAACCTGCGGGTAAACCTAGAAGAGTAGAGTCTTTACGGCGCAAGAAGAAAGTGGCGAAGAAAAAGTAATGGCTAAAGGTGTAAACCACTATTACAAAGATGGAAAGGTGCATAGAGGTGGTATGCACAAACACGATGATGGGACTCTTATGACCGGTAAAACTATGTCTAAGAGTTCTAAGAAACTTTACCACTATAAAGATTTATCTAAGTCCGCGCAGAAGAAGGCGCGGGAGAGCTGGGGTAAATAATGGCTACTTCTGGTACTGCTACATTTAACATGGACTTCACCGAGATTGCGGAAGAAGCCTTTGAGCGTGCCGGACGCGAAATGCGGACAGGCTACGACCTGCGTACTGCACGTCGGTCTATGAACCTTCTTACTATCGAGTGGCAGAACCGTGGCATAAACATGTGGACGGTAGAGGAAGGCACAATAAACCTAGTAGCAGGAACTGCTTCTTACGCTCTCCCAGCGGACACTATTGATTTACTTGAACATGTTGTACGTACGGGCGATGGAAACATCACTACCCAATCCGATCTCAACATTACACGAATAAGTGTGTCTACTTACGCCAGCATCCCCAATAAACTGACACAGGGACGCCCAATACAGCTATACATAGATCGTGGGCAAGCTAACCCTACAGCTACTGTATGGCCTGTGCCGGATGGTACTACTACGTATATTTTGAAGTACTGGCGTATGCGCCGTATCGAAGATGCAGGCACAGGAGTCAATACTGCGGATGTAAATTTCCGATTTTTGCCTTGTTTAGTAGCGGGATTAGCTTATTACATAGCTATGAAAGAGCCTGATTTAGAGCAACGCTTACCTATGCTAAAAGCGGCGTATGACGAACAGTTTGATCTGGCGGCGCAGGAGGATAGGGAGAAGGCTACACTGAGCCTTGTACCGCGTATATACGGGGTTAGATAATGAGCTATAAGTACGCGTCTGGGCAGAAAGCTCTAGCTACCTGCGATATTTGTGGGTTCCAGTACAAGCTCAGACAGTTAAAAGAACTTATCCGCAAGGGTAACAAAACGAATTTAAAAGCGTGTCCTGAGTGTTGGAATCCAGATCAACCTCAGAACAAACTGGGTGAATTTCCAGTAGATGATCCACAAGCTATACGTGACCCAAGGCCGGATTTTACACAATATCCTCAAAGTCGGGCGCATATAGAACCAGCCAACGCAAACAACATGAGCGCGTTTGGGCAAGTAGGAAATGTAACAATATCAATAACTTAGGAGTTATGATATGAAACGAGAAAGCAAGAAGGCACCAAAGGTTATTGAGTTCCCGAACCAACCTACGGTTTATAAGTCTGAGTGTTGTAACCAACCTATTGACGTTAAAACTAGTGGTATCAAAATGCGTGGTGCGGGTGCGGCTACTAAAGGCACAATGGCAAGAGGGCCAATGGCGTAGTGAACTACACCGAATTAAAAGCGAATGTAGAAGATATCTGCGAGCAGACGTTCACGGCAGATCAACATGCTATGTTTGCAGAACAAGCAGAGCAGAAAATCTATACTAGTGTAGACCTACCCGCATTGCGTAAAAATCAGACGGGCACTCTGACTTCTGGAAACAAGTATCTGACAATGCCGACAGGCATGCTTTATGTGTACTCATTAGCAGTTATTGACGGTAGCGGTAACTACGAATACTTATTAAATAAAGACGTGAATTTTATTCGTGAAGCCTATCCGGGGCCTAGTTCTACAGGTCAACCTAAGCACTATGCGATATTTGACCAGACTAGTTTGATTGTCGGGCCTACACCTGATACGGGTTATTCTGTCGAAATGCACTTCAGCTATTACCCAGAGTCTATTGTAACTGCGGGCACTACTTGGCTGGGTGAGGAGTTTGACTCTGCATTGTTGAACGGGGCCCTCGTTGAAGCAATACGCTTCCAGAAAGGTGAAGCTGATATGGTGGCACTATACGAAAAACTTTACGTACAAGCTCTCACATTATTGACTAGAATGGGCGACGGTAAATTACGTAGCGATGCTTATCGCTCTGGACAGGTTAGGAGAGAAGTCGATTGATCGGTTCACAGAGCATAGTAGAGCTGGGTAACGTCACAGTAAAGACAGTCTCTCATAGAGGGTTTACCCCAGAAGAACTGGCTGAACAGGCGCTAGACAAGATTATTTATGTAGGAGGCAACTGCCATCCGGCCATACAGGAGCAGGCAGAGGCGTTTAAAAATCAAATTCGTGGTGTGTTAGTAGAGAGTATGAAACAAGCTATTCGATCTGACCGCACTACTTTGGCAAACCAATTCCGCGCCGCTGGGCATCCGGAACTTGTAAAACTACTGGAGAGCTAATAATGGCTATTACCGTAACCACAGCGATGCCCACCAGCTTCAAAGTTGAGCTGCTCAAGGGCTTACATGACTTACAGAATGGTGCAGATACACTGAAGATTGCACTGTTGAAGGCAACTGCTTCAGGCACAGGCACTTATGGTGCTGCAAGCACTAACTATTCTGACATTACTGGCAACAGTGATGAGACCAGCGGTACAGGTTACAGCGCAGGTGGTAACACCCTGACTAACGTAACTCCTGTGGCTAGTGGCACAACTGCTGTAGCAGACTTCAATGACACTACTTGGTCTAGTGCGTCTTTCACTACGTGTGGGGCGATGATATACAACACCAACAACTCCAACTCTGCATGTGCGGTATTGAGCTTTGGTGGGGATCAGACCGTTAGTTCTGGCGACTTCCAGATTCAGTTCCCTGCTCCTGCGGCTGCTACTGCGATTATTCGCATCGCCTAATAGGACTGCCTCATGGCTTACTCAGGGCCAACAAGCGGCTTTGGTGAACGAGGCTGGGGCAGTAACGGATGGGGTGGTTATGGAACCGTCCTAGACCTCGGGGCGACTTGGGGTAATAACGCTTGGGGCGAAGGTGCTTGGGGAGACAACGGTAACGTCTCTGTACAAGGCACTGGAGCAGTAGGAACAGTCTCTATTGCTGTATCGGAAAACATAATTCCGGTAGGAGTAGAAGGCACAGGTGCAATAGGCACCACAGTAGTAAGCATTTCAGACTCCGTAGTTGCAACTGGAGTGGAAGGCACCGGAGCTGTAGGTACCGTAGTAACGAACTACAGCAGTGTCCAGATACCCACAGGGGTGCAGGGCACAGGCCAGATGGGTGGCTTTGTTGTCGTAGTTGATGACATCGTAATCCCAGTAGGCGTCGAAGGAACCGGTGCGGTAGGTACAGTTGGTATATTCATTGCCGACATTGTTGTACCAGACGGTGTAAGTGCTACAGGTTCTATAGGGGACGTAACAACTCAAGTGACCTTTGCGGTCTCTGGGGTAAGCGGAACCGGAGAGCTTGGCGATGAAGGCGATACTGTAGTTCCTGTATTCGATGGGGTTGCAGCAACCGGAGCCATAGGCACAGCAGTACCGGCTTACAATACAAATGTTGCTGTTACTGGGGTAAGTGGAACAGGCGCGATAGGAGAAGACGGCGCTACCGTAGTTCCAGCAGTAACAGGTGTAGTTGGTACAGGCGCGGTAGAGCGCGTAACGATTTCGATAGATGATTCGATTATTCCTACGGGAGTATCAGGAACAGGTGCAGTTGGTGACGTAAGTCTCTTTATATGGACTACAATAGACGATAGCCAAACACCAAATTGGGTAGATGTAACAGACACACAAACGCCCGGATGGGTGGATATAGATAAAGCCGCCTAGGAGCTGACAAATGGCTACTTATGTAAACAACTTAAGACTCAAAGAAATTACCACGGGTGACGAAGACGGCACTTGGGGTACGAGTACAAACACCAACCTTGAGCTGATTGGCGAAGCTCTGGGTTACAACACACAGGCTGCGTTTGGTTCAGATGCTGATGCAACGACCACTGTAGCGGATGGTGCGACTGATCCGGCCCGTGCGTTTTATTTCAAGGTTACTTCCGGTGCGACCCTCACGGCTACTAGGACACTTACCATCGCTCCAAACACCGTCTCTCGTGTTATGTACATCGAGAACGCTACCACGGGTAGTCAGTCAATAAATATTAGTCAGGGTTCAGGTGCGAACGTAACTATTGGTTCTGGGGTTACTAAAGTAGTTTACCTTGATGGCGCAGGTGCAGGTGCAGCAGTTGTTGATGCTAATGCTAACGTACCATTTAATACTACAGGTACAGTTACCAGCGTAAGCGGTACAGGCACAGTCAACGGCATAAGCCTGTCAGGCACGGTAACAAGCTCAGGCAATATCACTTTGGGCGGTGCGCTTACTGGCGTGGACTTAACTTCACAAGTTACCGGCGTACTGCCTTTTGCTAACGGCGGTACGGGGCTTTCTACTCTTGGCACTGCTGGTCAGGCATTAGTTGTAAACACCGGCGGTACTGCGCTGGAATATGGCACAGCGGGCATTTCTGCTGGTACGAGCATTGCCTTGGCAATGGTTATGGGATTCTAAGGAGATAAATAATGGCTGCTCCCAACATAGTAAACGTCACTACCATTACAGGTAAAACGGCGTATGCAACACCTTCTAACACTACTGAAAATGTTTTGTTAGCCAACCCTGCTTCTAGTGGTAAGGTGTTTAAGATTAACCAAATAGTTGCTGCTAATGTAGACGGCACCAACGCTGTAGATACTACTGTAGCTTATAACACGGCTGACGGTGGTACTTCAGACGGCGGTACTAGCTATGCTATAGCTTCTACTATATCTGTGCCTGCTGACGCTTCTTTGATTGTAGCGGATAAAACCACTGCAATATATTTAGAAGAAGATCGTTCCATAGTCGTAACAAGTGGCACTGCGAGTAAGATTGCATACACCATTAGCTATGAAGAAATAAGTTAAGGTATTTACCAATGGCGCTAAAAAGATTCTTAGGGAGCATTTTAAGTGCTACTCCCCCTACAGTTGGCACTTCGGGGTTTGAAGATTCCTCTGCGTCTGGTAGATGGTCTCCTTCACAAATCCTTTCTTACATAGCTGATGCAGTTTGGCCTACTCAGGGTAATGTCCCTACCTATGTAGACGATGTGTTCTCTACTTATTTGTATGATGGCAATGGTTCTACTCAAACCATCACAAACGGAATTGATTTGTCTGGTGAAGGCGGCATGGTTTGGTTAAAAATCAGGGGTGGTTCTAGTGCTCCTTTGGGTCATCATGTCTATGATACTGAACGAGGCGCAACCAAAAAATTACGACCTGATAATACTGACGCAGAAGCTACAGTTAGCAATGGATTAACTTCATTCAACAGTAACGGGTTTACTCTTGGTAATAATGTAGGAGTAAACGGCGGTTTATCAGGGGACACTTATGTTTCTTGGTCATTCCGGAAACAAGCAGGTGCTTTTGATGTAGTTACTTATATAGACATGATGAGTTCTACAAGAAACATAGCCCACAATCTTGGCTCTGCGCCCGGAATGATAATAGTAAAAGTTACAAGTCATTCTGATAGTTGGCAGGTGTATCACAGAAGTTTAAATGACAACTCAGGTAATCCGTATTTTTTGCAGTTGGATTCTACCGCCGCTCAAGATACAGGAGGCGGTAATTTTACAACGCCTTCTGCAACTCATTTTGGTGTACGAACCAATATCAACAATAACGGATATACCTATGTCGCATACCTATTCGCCCACGATGACCAACGATTTGGTGATACCAAAAATGAGCCTATTATTAAGTGTGATAGCTACTCTATTGGCAGCTCTAACAACAACATCGAAATAGACGTAGGCTTTGAGCCGCAGTGGGTAATGATAAAGCGGACAGACTCGGCAGAAAACTGGATTGTCATTGACAACATGAGGGGTTCTGTTAACACAAACTCTGTCTTTCTTTACCCAAATGCTTCAAATTCGGAATATACAGAAACTAACGGCCCTTACATAACGTCTACAGGATGGAGTCCTCAAGGGTTGGGCGCAAATAGAACCTATGCCTACGTAGCAATTCGTAGATCAATGAAACCTCCCACCACTGCTACAGAAGTATTTGAGCCAAACTACACTTCTTCAGATCAATTCGTTACGACAGATTTCCCTGTTGACTTGCAATTTGGTCAATACACTGGAGGCGGTAGCACTTATGTAGTTGATAGAATGAGAGGTATGAACACCTCTACAACTGGTAGCATGAGATATGTAACGACTCAAAGCACCAGCGCAGAAGCTAGTAATACTGGCAGTCTTGGATTTAATGGTTTTGTACAAGATGGGTTTAGTCATACTTTAGGTAGTTACAATCAGCGTTTATGGTCTTTCAAAAGGGCCACAAATTTTATGGACATCGTAACCTACATAGGTACGGGAAGTAACAGAACAATATCTCACGCTCTTGGTATTACTCCTTCTATGGTGGTTGTTAGAAATAGGACTACTGCTGGATACAGTTGGCAAGTTTGGCACTCTGGATATTCAGTGTACTCAACCCCCACTGGTAATTATTATATGCGGTTCAATTCAGATGGTGCTGTTGCTGCTGATGCTACACTATGGAATGGAACTGAACCGACAGCATCAGAGTTTAGCGTGGGAACATCTTCTGAGACGAATAGGAACGGTGATTTCCATACTGCCTATTTGTTTGGGGAAATAGCGGGTATTAGTAAACTTGGGAGTTACACAGCAACCGGCAGTGATATGAACATTGACTGTGGTTTTACTTCTGGAGCAAGGTTTATTCTTATTAAGCGAGTTACTCCCGGCAGTGGTGATTGGTTCGTGTGGGACACAGCTAGAGGTATAAGTGCTGGCAGTGATCCGTATGTGTACTTAAATTCAACCGCAGCAGAAGTTACAGGCAATGATTATATTGATCCTTATAGCGCAGGATTTACTATTACTTCCTCTGCTACTTGGATAAATGTTAACACCTATAAATACATATTTTTTGCGGTGGCGTAATGGCACAAAAAGATTTCTCAGGTGGTGTGATAACCAAAAACGAAGTGGAGCCTGCTGGTAGTTTTGAAGGAGACTCTGCTTCTGGTATGTGGAGTATGGGCGATGCTCTCAAATATAAAAAAGCAGGGACTTGGCCTACTCAGGGTGTAACACCACCTATAGATGAAACTCGTCTTTTTATACCCCATTTGTCTAGTACATATAATGCGTCTTTCCGTTTGTTTGATTGGACTACAGATACCTTAACTACTGTAGGTACACAGTCTCAGTTTTATCCTGACAACGGAAGTTTTGTAATACTGCCAAACGGCGACATATGTTTTGTTGGTAATACAAATTCAGGTTTTACTTACAAAAACTATTTCTTTTTAGGCGGCTCTTCAACTAGCGGTACCTTCACTACGGTTGGAGTGCAGTATTCCGGCACGGGCTACGGACATTTTATGGGTACTGCAACGTGGAATGACCAAGCGGATAGAATACAGTTTATGCAAGGGCCGTTTTATGTCGAATCTTTTACGCCCTATATGGTGCAAACAACAAGAGCCGGATCAACCGGGGGAACCGCTAGTATTAGTTTGTACCCATCTTATGGTGGTAGTCGCTCTGGCCCTGCTGCTATTACTTTGGCAAATATAGATGAAACGGGAACAATAGATTCCTCAGATACTGCAATATTGTACAGCGGAGCTACGGCAAGAAATGGCACTTCTGGACAAGTAAGGAAAATTACGGGGTATAGCAGCCCCGCTTCGGGTACAAGTTATTACACACCGACCGGTGGTAATGGTCGCAGTAGTTCTATGGCTCTTATTGGCAACAATATAGTTCTTTACTGCAATGAAAATGGGAGTGAAGTTGCAAGACTTGAGTATGATACCTCAACTAATACAAGTGTTACTTCTACTATTAGCAGTGCTGGCGGACACACTGAATTTATAGGGACAATAGCAGAAAATTTATTTATTACCGGCGATAGTAATCAAAACCCTACTTCTTTAATACTTGTAAAAGGCGACCCCGGCTCCAGTATTGATTGGGTTCTTAATCTCAATTCTTATTGGTATGCAGCGGGTGGATGGCCCATATGGGTACAAGGATACAAAGGTGTAGTTTTTATATGCTACAGAGATACCGGCGATAGCAATAAGATTAAAATTTCAAAAATAAATTTTGACAACGCTACTGGAACAGTTACTGCTAGTGCAACTAAAGACACAGGAGCATCTAGTAGTAAGTCTATGTACATAGTTCAAGTTAATCGTTACAACAGCACATAAGGGATAGATAAATGGCAGAGTGGAATACTTGGCTACCAGCTTATGCGCTGGACGCTGAATGCACTATACGTTTGCGTTTGATGAGACAGTGGCAAATAGATAACAATACAGACGAAATGCTTTCGGATGAACAGTTCGCTGATTTTAATACTTATTTAGATAGCGCAGAGGGCCAAGCTGCTTGGCAAAATCTTGTAGATAACCACGCCACGCTTGGAGAAGGCGGCTCAATAGATTAAGAGGCATAGACAATGCGAATACGAGTTAGAGACACCGGACAAGTGATGTATGAGAACGAGTACAAAAGAGAATTTTCTCACATCTCGCCTCCTCCAACCTTGACGGAAGAATGGTTAAACGGCGCTGGTGCGGATTTAGTTTTCGACGGCCCAGTAGCTACTGGCGGAACTGTTTATCAATATAGCCAATACGACGGTGTTGAGCAAAAAGAAGACGGCAAGTGGTACACCAAGCACATTCTCGGGCCAGTATTTACTGACACCACTAATGATGATGGTGTTGTAACAAGCGCCGCTGACAATGAAGCAGCTTACAAGGCGGGTAAAGATGCCGATCAAGCAGAAAAACAGAGAGCAAAGCGGGATGAAAAACTTGCGGTCTGTGATTGGACTCAGCTTGCCGACTCACCTTTAACTGACGAACAAAAGACTGCTTGGGGTACTTACCGCCAAGCACTTAGAGATGTACCCGCACAAGATGGTTTTCCTTGGGAGATCACTTGGCCTAGCGAACCTGAGTAAGAAGTATGAGCTGTGATTCACGTTTTTGTTTTGATAATGACGATAGGTGGTGCTGAAGTAGCCAACGATGATTGTCGTGAGGCTATGTGCTTCCGTAGTATCGACACCTGTAACAGCTTTGCCGCAAAATTAAGACAGCGAGGTTCACCCAGTACCTCCGCAGCAATCACAGCATACTGCAAGCCAATACTGGTAGACCCGACTCAAGACGGGGTGAAAATCTACTAATGGCGGCAGAGATCGTAGCAGCAGTACAAATCTGCGCTTCTGCCTACCGCTTTATGAAAACGGCGGTAAATGAAGGTAGAGAACTGGGGGACATGACCAGAGCTTTGAGTAAGTTCTGGGATGCCCGTGAAGAGGTTAGTATTTTAGAGCAAAAGGCCACTAACCCCAGCAAGATAGAGAAGTTATTTGGCGGAAGCTCAGTAGAAAGTCAGGCTCTGGAAATAACGCTTCAAAAGAAGAAAGCAGAGCAGCTAGAGAAAGAATTAAAAGACCTGTTCTATTGGACGGGTAACGCCAATCTCTGGCACGACATGATTAAAGAGCGAGGCAGAATACGAAATATGCGTATTGCCGAAGCCAAACAAAAAGCACAGTCCCGCGCAGCGATGATCGACATAGCTGCAATATTAGGGACATTTACAGTCATCTTTGTGGTGGTTATGGCAATTACTAGCGTAGCGGTAGAGTAATGGAACTTACAGGACAGATCATATTTGACGCGGTAATCCTCATAGCAGGGTTTTTGGCTGCGTGGGCCTACACTCGTATATTTACGTTGTTGGATAGACTAGGCCAAGAATTAAAAGAGATACCTGAGAAATATGTTACCAAGGATGACTATCGTGAGGACATCCGCGAAATCAAAGAAATGCTTGGTGCAATCTTCAAGAGACTAGAAAACAAGGCCGACAAATGAAAATTGATCCTGTATTGCTGAACATGGCCGCAAGCTGGTCAATGAAGGCATATAACGACAAGAACAAAGACGCTATCAAGGTCGAAAACAAAGTTACGGGGGCCACGGCGTTTGTAGTAAAACGCAAGTCTATAGACGTTATCGTCTTCCGAGGCACTCAGAAAAAAGTAAACGACATTCTGACCGACATGCTCGTAGTTCCAGTACCGTATGTTGGAAGGCTATGCCACGGTGGGTTCGTAGCCCAGCATGCCTCAATATGGGGCAAAATCAAAAAGCACCTAGACCCCAAGAAACGTACTCTGATAACCGGACATAGCCTCGGCGGTGCGCTGGCAGAGCTTTCTGCGGCCAAACTGAACGGTAAGCACGAGAACATAAATCTCATAACCTTTGGTAAGCCAAACGTGTTCTTCAAAGGTTTCAAGCGCCCAATGAAGTTGGATACTCAGATATCCTGTGTGCAGGGCAGCGACATGGTGGCTAGAGTCCCTCGACTCTGCTATGGCCCCTCTAAATCCCAAGACATGCTGTATTTCAGCAACACTGGCGGGACTTTTATCAACCCAGAAAAAAGTTTCCGTATAGCGGATCGAGGTGGTCTTAAAGACCGAGTTACCGATCATTTTATGGACGGCTACAAAGCATCGTTAACCCGTTTTCTTGAGGAGGAGAACAAATGAGAATCCTAGCTATCGCACTGCTTTTGACCCTTTCTAGTTGCACATCTGTACAGGGTGTAATCGACAACAAGGAAATCTACTGCTCTTCCTTTTACAAAGGCGTTCGCGCTGTTGGCAGGTCTGCTTTGTCTGCCACCGCTGGCGTGGTAGTGCCTGATGTCTGCGACACAATAGACGAGATTGTCGCGGAGGAAAACGCCGACGGCGTAGACAAAAGCGATAGCTGATCTTAGGTTAATTATCCAACTGGTGCTGCTATTCAAATGAAACTAGGCTCTCTGCTTAAATCCCTTGCTCCTACTATAGCTAGTGCAGCGGGTGGCCCTATGGCCGGTATGGCAATCAAGATGGCTGCTGAGAAACTTGGTGTCCCAGATGCTGGGGTTGAGCAAATTGAGAAGATACTGGAGACGCAGCCCGAAAAGGCGGTACTTGTAAAACAAGCAGATACTGACTTCAAAGACCGAATCCGAGAGCTTGAGATTGACCTAGAATCCTTCAAGACCGAAGTTGAAGACCGAAAAGACGCCAGGCGCGTGTTTGGGGATGACCCGACACCGAAAATATTTGCGGTTATTAGCTTAATAGGATTTCTTGCTTATATCTTCATGGTGACCTTGCAGCCGCCTGACGCCAATGATGACGGGGTGGTGAACCTCGTACTGGGGTACTTAGGGGGACTTGTTTCTGGTATCTCAGCGTTTTTCTTCGGCGGTAGTAACGGTAAAAAGTAATGGAAAAACTGTTAGAAATGCTCAGGCGTCACGAGGGTGAGGTCAAAACTAATGGTCGTCATGTGGCCTACAAATGCCCCGAAGGATACTGGACGGTAGGTATTGGGCGAAATATAGACCCAGAAAACGGGATCGGGTTATCTGACGAAGAGGTGAATTTTCTTTTAGAGAACGATATCGCCAGAGTAATTAAGGAGTTAGCCGCAGAATACGCATGGTTTAACGATCTTGATGATGTCCGAAAAGATGCTATGATTGACATTGCATTTAACCTCGGAGCTACGCGTTTACGTGGCTTTCGACGCGCATTAGCTGCTATGGAAGCAGCTAACTATAAAGAAGCTGCTACAGAGTTTTTGGACTCTAGGTGGGCAAGACAAGTTGGCGGGCGCGCATTAGAGCTTACCGACATGATCGCTAGCGGTGAATATGCGGAATGAGGTTTAGATGGCTGTCAGAAAACTACAATTCAAACCGGGTGTAAACAGAGAAACCACCCGATACGCCGCCGAAGGTCAGTGGTACGAGACCGACAAGGTGCGCTTCAGACGTGGCCTACCTCAGAAAATAGGTGGATGGGAGCAGGTTTCTTCTAGCACCTATCTAGGTGTTGCACGCTCACTGTTCAACTGGGCAACATTATCTGGGCAGAACCTGATCTCTGTTGGCACCAACCTGAAATACTACATTGAGCGGGGTGGTGAGTATTTTGATGTTACCCCTATCAGAGCAACCACAGCAGCAGGCGATGTTACGTTTGCAGCCGTAAACGGCGATGCCACACTTACTGTAACTGATGCCTCTCATGGCGCACTTCAGAACGACTTTGTGACCTTTTCCGGTGCTGTCTCTCTGGGCGGCAACATTACGGCTGATGTGCTCAATCAGGAGTACCAGATAGCCACAATAATTGACGGAAACTCCTACACAATCGAGGCTAAGGACACTAGTGGTAGTACAGTAACCGCAAACGCGTCAGATACAGGCAACGGCGGGGCTTCTGTCGTAGGTGCCTACCAGATCAATACCGGTAACGAGATTGAGGTACCGTTTACTGGTTGGGGTGCGGGGCGTTGGGGTACTGGGACATGGGGTACAGGCGGTACAACACTGGCTCCCATGCGTATCTGGAGTGAATCTAACTTCGGTGAGGACTTATTCTTTGCTCACCGTGGTGGGGTACCACTGTATTGGGATGCAAGCAATGGTGTTGCCACACGGGGCGTATACGTCAGTTCCTTGGGTGGGGCATCTGATGTGCCTACCATAACGAATTTAGCGTTCGTATCAGACATATTCCGCTTTGCGTTCTGTTTTGGGGCAAATGACATAGGCAGTTCTACGCTTGACCCAATGTTGATTCGCTGGTCAGACCAAGAAGATGTAGCTAACTGGACACCCGCTGCGACTAACCAAGCAGGTAGCTTGCGGCTATCAGACGGCACAGAGATTGTAGATGCCATCCAAGCCCGACAAGAAATACTAGTTTGGTCAGATGCGGCCCTGTACGGCCTCCAGTATCTGGGTGCTCCAGAGGTATGGGGAGCGCAGCTTCTAGGCGCAAACATCACCATAGCCAGCCCAAATGCGGCTGTGTACTCAAACAACATTGCCTACTGGATGGGCATAAGCACGTTTTATTACTACGACGGTACTGTTAAGACACTGCCTTGTGACGTGCGTAGCTACGTGTTTGATGATTTTAACCAAGATCAAGCAGATCAAGTGGTGTGCGGCTCCAACGAGCAATTTGACGAAATATGGTGGTTTTATTGCTCCGCTGGGGCTACGCAGAATGACCGATACGTGGTGTATAACTACGTCGAAAACGTCTGGTACTACGGTACTTTGGCACGTTCAGCATGGCTAGACTCTGACCTGCGTGATTTTCCTGTGGCTGCTACTTTTGGTTGCAAATTGGTTAACCATGAGAAGGGTGTGGATGATAACGAGTCCGGCACACCTACAGCATTTACGGCAAACATCACCTCGGCACAGTTTGATTTGGATGATGGTGACCGGTTCATGCTGATTAACAAGATGCTGCCTGACATGACGTTTGAAGGCTCTACAGCGGATTCTCCTGCGGCTACCATGACTCTGAACCCCTTGGAAAACTCAGGTTCTGGGCGGTATGACCCAGCCTCAGTCGGGGGTAACAGCAGTGCAACGGTCACCAGAACGGCTGTGGTGCCTGTAGAGGCGTTTACCGGGCAGGTATTTACACGGGTACGGGGTCGGCAAATGTCGATCAAAATTGAGTCTACAGCGGTAGGGGTAACGTGGAAGTTAGGCGCACCTAGAATGGACATGCGACCTGACGGCAGGAGAGGCTAGTGGCGGCTCGGAATACCATAAGTAAGGTAGAAAATCCTGCCCTGCCTATACCGCCAGAAAAAAAGCTACTGCCAAGGTATTTGGATGACCTGAATAATATATTGCGTTTGTTTTTCAATAGGTTAGCAAACAATGTAAACTTGTTAACCGGTGAGTTTGGTGGTCAGTTTGTAGAGTCGCCAAACGGTAAGTTCTTTTCTACTACAGATCAGACTGCCACTTCGCCCAATACAGCATATGCTTTGGAGTTTGAGAATACGTATCTAGGAGAAGCAGTAAGCATAGAGGGTACGCCGAAAACAAGAATAACCCCAACGTATTCAGGGGTTTACAACTTTGAGCTTATGGTAGAGATAACTAGCACCAATGCCAGCTCTAAAGAATTATCCTTTTGGGTTCGCAGGGATGGTGTAGATATAGCCACTAGTGCTAGACAGCACATAATATCTGGCTCTGGTGGCGTAGACGATTTTGCATACACTTTTATACTAGACGTACAAGCAGGGCAATATGTAGAACTTATGTGGGCAACAGACGATACAAACATAGTTCTTGATTCACTGCCCGCAGTTAGTCCCCGCCCTGCCATACCGTCTACAATAATAACCGTAGTTTTTGTCTCAGCACTGCCTGAGACACTGCCGTAGGTGGGATATGGCTGCTAGAGAGTTATTAAGACAACCAGACCCCGGACTTGAACTTGCCGGTGAAATGATTGTCAAAGGCACCAGTGGCAGTAGCGGCGGTTCGACTCTTATTCCGCTTTCGGCATCCGACCATTATGGGCTTGGGACGTTAATCACAGCAGGAGGCGGAGTAGGAGGCACAGCAACTCCTTCCACGCTGGAGTTATTACAAACTGGCCCCGTAAACATAACAGATCGGTATGCTGCTGAAGTTCAGAAATACGAAGACCTTAAAGCCTATTACCTACAACAGGCAGAAGAGTTTGGCGGAACCAGCTATTACGCTATCGTAGCAAGAATGGATATGGACGACCAAGAAAAGGTTGTTGCCCAAATAGCCAAGGACAATGGGTTTGTTGGCTACCCAGACGGGATTGTTACTGCTGAAGCTCAAGTAGAAGCGGCTCAAAACCAAACAATAGTAGGTAATCTTGCTAATAGTCTGGATAACGCAGCTACCAGTGTACCCGTAGTGGGAGGATGTTTAGGGGATGTAGCGACAGAAGTTGGTGATTTTCTCGACGATTCAGATATTAAAATCGTACTTTCACCCACTGGAATAACTGCCACCGCGACCGCTAGAGGTAGTTCTCGCAGCGGGATCACCTCCGGCATGCCTCAAGTTCCTTTTAACCCTGTATTTACTACCACCGCAGGGCCGGGCGCTACTATAACTGGGGGGATTTCATCAGGAAACAAAATATTTGATAGAGTTGTACAGATATTACGTGGTCAAGGCGTTACTGAAGAAGCTATAAAAGATGCTGCTGGAGCTATTTTAGGGGACATTTTAGAAGGAACTCCTGAAGGGGTAATAGCTGCAACTATATATGATTTAGTAAAAGATGTTCTTAAAAAAGATTCTGAAACAACAACCACAACTACGACCACAACCACTACACAGTCGGAAACTGAAGGTACCACTGAAGGCGCTGGAGCTGTTTCAGAAGAAAAGAAAGCTGCAATAGATGCAGCCCGAGAAGCTATTTCTGCTGGAAACATAGACGGCGCACGTAGAATACTTGTAACTGCTGGGATATCGCTAAAAGATATCGAAGAATTTCTAAAAAGCGATAGCGACGACACCACTACTACCACTACCACCCCTATATGCCCTCCCGGTACTGATCTAGCAGATAAACCGGCACCCGATGGTGACCTGACCAAGTGTAATGACACTAGCGTTCCTATATGCC
>BCSF01000271.1_pt1 | contig 21863 bp, 41 predicted proteins | sample 1016431 | NCBI WGS metagenome assembly BCSF01 (sample SAMD00045685;SAMD00045686;SAMD00045687;SAMD00045688;SAMD00045689;SAMD00045690;SAMD00045691;SAMD00045692;SAMD00045684;SAMD00045690;SAMD00045691;SAMD00045692;SAMD00045684;SAMD00045685;SAMD00045686;SAMD00045687;SAMD00045688;SAMD00045689, study...
CTTCTGCACCTTCTTTTACTTCTGTTTCATTTTCAGGGGTATTTGTTACCTCTGTTTCATTTTCAGAATTTTCTGCTTGTTTAGCTTCAACTTTAGCGTCTAAGTTATCTTTATCATCAGCATCAGGATCAGCAAATGAAAAATCAGCTTTGCTACCTGTTCCTGTAAAAATGTTTTTGTTTGGTTTTTTTTCTTGTGGTAAAGTAACATCTGCCGCACTTGGTGCTGCATCAAAGATTTCATCTAAGTTAATGTCTAATGTTTCTACTTTGCTATCCACAGTTTCTGTTTTAGTACTCATAATATTTGTTGGTTTTAATATTAATATTCTCTATACATATATAATATAAGAATAATCTTTTAGAATAAACTTATAATATTTTAAATAAATTAAAAGTTTTTAGCAGTATATAGCTAACACTTATTTTTTATCTTTATTTTCTTTTGAAGATTGGACATCATACTTGTTTTTGTTTTCTCTTGCTATGTCCAATTTAGTCTGTGCAATTTCTTTTTGAGCATTAATTTTTTCTCTTTCAACATCTAGTCTGCTATTCTCCATAGTCATCTTAGCTGTATTCTTTTCTCTTTCTAGATCTACTTGTTGATTATATCTAGTAGATTCCTTAATGCTGTCCATAGCATCTTGATAATCAGAACGTTGGTTTTGATTTATATCAACCATTGATCCATATCCTGCTGATCTAATTTCTGCTAACAAGATATTATTCTGTCTATCTTTTTCATTTTCTTCCATTTCAACTTGTAACTTCATTTGCTCTTGTTGTTGTTGAGCCATGATTTGTTGTTGTTGCATTTCTTGTTGTTGTTGCATTTGTTGCTGTCTTTCTTTTTCTACTCTAGCTTGTGAGTCTTTAAGAATATCAGTTACTTCAGCAATAGAATCTGCTTTAACAATGTTACCAAGTTCATAGATGCTTGCACCTGTAGTATTATTTGTAAGAGCCATTTGTTTAAGATTCTCTAAAATAGCTCTGTGATTAGTTTTAGTAGTTGCAAAAATATTAAAGTCTCTCAATAATAAATCTGTACCATTAATCATAAAGTTAACTTTCTCAGCTTCTGAAGATATATATGATAGTCTTACACTTGGATTTGAACTATAATAATATTGTGCTAAGTCAGTTCTCATTTGATGTACTCTTGGCATCAATTGATCTGAATGCTGTACAAAGTACATTTCTGTTTGAGCATATGATTGTTGCATAGCTTGTACTACACCAGTTGCTGTTTGAGCTGATACCGCTCCCCCTAAACGTTGAGGATTAACACCAATAGCATCAAAACACTGTTGTTTAAAATAATTAGCAAGTTGAATTCTAGACATTAATCTATTTGTCTGCTCCATGTTTAGAGTCTGATAATGATTAAAGTTAGTTGCATTCTCAGTATTAGTAATAGATGTATCAAGAGGTAGCATCTGGAAATCTTTCATTGCTACCCATGCTTTAGCATAATTGTTTTTACCCCAGTCTTCACCCATTGAATGACGTGGTAAAGCATTTTGATCAAACATAATTACTGTTCCTAATTCATCTATAAGAATGTCAGCAATCTGATTATTTACCATATTGTATCCAACTTGATACGCTTTCATTAAATCAACTAAAGAAGTAGATCTTGTATTTCTATCTGAAAATACTCTACCTTCTACAGGAAGTTTACACCCATAAAGTGTATTGTTACCTTTAAATTGAAAAGGTAATCTTCCAGGTTTAGTTCTATTTATACCTACATAGATTGGGTTTATGTTATCACCCATTGTGGATCTCCACATGGCTGGTAAGTTTGGTCCAATTTTAACACCACCCCAAACTTCATTTATCCATATCCAATCTATATGCTCTCCTTGTAGTAAAGTTTCTTTAGTTCTATTTTTAAAAATTGATGTATCATATACAGGTTTTTCTGTAATTCTAAACGTTTCATCAATTATCTCTTGTAATACAGTACCATCTTTTTCTATCTTAGTTAAATGTCCAACTCTTCTTTGTGTTTTCCAATAAATAGTAGAAACCCTCATTAAATTACCTTCATCTAAAGGTGTCATGTCTTCTGAGTTATCTAATATCTCACTAATTATATCTCCACCTATACCAGGATTGTTCCAATAGTTACTTGTATATTGTCTATATGCTAAACCTGGCATATTAGTATTCCACTCATGTGATCTAGTAGCATCATAATATGCTCCATCATTTTGGTATCCGTTTACTTGATATTGTGCTGATCTAGCAGGATAAATCTTCTGTAATGATTTTAATTGTTTTTCATTCATTAGATAACCATATCTGTCAATAACATCAGCTACAGTCATTAAATCTATTTTACCTACATAATTAGAATCAGATATATATCTTTGATCAGGAGACTTTTGATAAAATGTTAAAACAGGATTCCATAGTTCTACATCATAATCATCTTCTAACATACGGAAATGCCAAAACTCTCTATCAGAAATAAGCATATCTCTAAATGCTCTTTCTTCAAGCTCTTGCATGTGGAATCTTTCTTCATCTACAGCAAGTTGATGTGATGCCCACTCTTCAACCATACTTCTATAGTCTTTAGAAAAGAAATCCTCTATTTCTGGTAATGTTTTTAATCCTTCTGGAGAAAGTCTTTGTTTAGCTTCATCAGATGCTGGGTCTAACCCCATCTCTAACATCTTCATAACTAGTGTTGCTTCTGCATCTGCTAGCAATGATTCTTCAATTTGCATTCTTTTTTGTTCTAACATCTCATTGTAAGATGTATCATCTACTGCTCTAAATTGTACTTTAGAATATCTCTTTGCAAATTCTCCAGTAAGAACATTAATTACATTTGGAATAATTGGATAAAACTTTAACTCTAGTGCTGAGTCATTTTCAGCAGTTAAAACATCCATCATATCTTTGTAATCATTATCAGGTTCTACAATATAATCTGATTTATCAATTACACCTTTTGCTAACTTATAATTTTTAAGTAAACGTCTAGCATTAATTCTTAAAAACTCTATTCCTTGTAATTCTAACCAATCTAGATTCCAAGCAGCCCAGTCATCTGTTTTCTTTGAATACGGTAAAAACTGTGTTGGCTGTGTTAAACTAGAAAATGTAGGCCCGCTTTCTGCTTTGGCTCCATTTTTTAATTGCATTGCATTTAATACTCTCATCTAGATTCTTTTTGGCTATTTAATATTTTTAAAACCAGACCTTCTTATTTTTTGACCACCCATAGATCTCCTACGGCCTATATTTTTAAACGCACTGGTATACTTTAATTTACTTATTTTTTCTGAATTTACCAAGGAATCACCTTCTGATTCACGCCTTTTAGCGTATCCTCTATTAGATTGCTGTATTTTTACAAATGCAACTAATGCACCAAAGGTTACTAATCTATCCACGTTAAGCCCAGGATAATATGCTAACATTTCTTTTATTAACATGGGATCTGGTATTCTTTCAACACCTAATGTTTGTGTCATCACATTACCTTCATCATCTAATTCTTCATCAATGACCTCTCTTATAAATTCTATTGCATATGATATTAAATGGCTTTTAAATAAAGTACCTGTATTTTTCCAACCGTATTCTTGATAAACAGTTCTATTTGAACCAAGATCTTTTAGAAATAATATTTGTTGTTTAGGGACTAAATATCTTTGTTTTTTTCTTGCAATCATATGCTGTATAAACAATGATATATTATTTTCTACAATAGTCCAAGCATTGTACCATTCAATGATTAATTCTAATCTTTCATGTGTTTTATTTATATCATCAAACCTACCACACCATGAAGCTACAATTTTATCTTTTTCAATAAATTGTTCTGTATCTCCTGCTTCATTTGTTCTAGTAACTTCTGTTGCATTTTTATAAACAATTATACTACACAATGAATCAGATGTTGTTGTTTTACCTTCTGACACAGGGTCAATAGATGCATAGTATTGACCAAAATCTGGACGTTTAGATGCAGGTCTTTCCCATACTACTATAGATCCAGTTTTATCTATTTGTTTTTTGTTTACAGGGAAGTCTGATATAGGAAGTTTATTTGTTCTTTTTGCTATTATACCTTCTTGCTCTCTATCTAATTCTATAAGTTCATAAGGATATTCTTTCTCTTCTATCTTTTTCATTTGTTTAGAAAGTATGCCTTGTGGAAATACAGATGCTTTTCTATAGGCAAATGCCTCTGCAATATTTAGTGGCTTCTGAGATATTCTTAACTGGTACTGTTCTGGACCTAGTTCAGCTTTCCATCTTTCTCTTTCTCTAATGATGGCTTCTATAGCTTCTTCTATTAGAGAATTGCCATATGAATCAATATAAGGGGGCATAGACCATTGTTCTGGTATAAATAACCCTGCCATACCAATGGTGCCATCTGCATCCATAAGATTAGTTTCTACAGCATATATATCATTTGATGTTGGGTTCATTATCATTTCTTTTAATGGACCACACTGTTCTAAATCACCAACTGAGCCAGCTGCTATAAACATACCCGTTGTCATCATACCAGAAGACATTGCAGGACGTAAGTATTCATATGTCTGCATCATCTTAGGTGCAATACCTGCCTCCTCATGAAAGAAATAAGTTGTTGGTCCACCTACACCTGAAGTTGCATTCTTTTCAAAAGATGCACCCTGTATTTTAGATTTGAGACCTCTAGATGTTTTTCTGTTTCCTACTTTAACTTCAATCTGCTGTTGCCATAGTAAAACCTTTTCAGGATTACTTGGTCTATACCATGCTGTATGTTCATTAAGAAATGTTTTATATTCATCTAAGAACTTCCATGAACCTTTATCATTAATATAATCTTTTAGTGATGCACCAATTTTACACGTACTACCCTCTTCAAACCAATACGTATTAATTATCTTACCCATATGAAAGTAAGATGATGCTATCTGACGTTTCTTAAGAATAGCAGAATGTTGATTATTTAATTCAGCTAATATTTCATAAAGTGCCATATGGTATTGTGCATCTCTTACTTTTGCAAATCCATACTTCTTTTCTTCTTTATCAAATATAGGTAAGAAGTTTAACCACATATAGTAATCTCTAGTAAGATACCATATTTTATCTTTATTTTTATATATTACACCCTCTCTACATTTAGTTTTTTGATCATCCCAATAAGCCATAAAATCTTTTGACCTAAAGGGTGCTGTGCAATACAAACCTTCTTCATTAAACCTTCTTGCTTCTTCATTAAATATTAAGCTTGTTTCATCAAACTCATATTGACCAGGTTCTTTAAATATATCAAAAACAAATTCATGGAATACCATTTCATCATCAAATGAAGTAGTAGTCCATGAACCATTATCATATGTAGGTATAACTCTACTCATACCTTATGATAGCAAAAACATCTCCTGCTTGAAGAAGTAAATGTTCAACACCATCATGTTGCATAGGTGTAGGCATAGCGTGTTCAGCATACTGAACCTCATCACCTACTTTTATTTCTTCTACCTCAGCTCCAACACCTACTACAGTTCCTTTAAACTCTTTCTTTTGAGCTATTTCAGGAATAATTATTCCTGATGCTGTTTTAGTTTCAGCTGCCTTTCTTTTAATTAGTAGTCTTTTACCTACTGGAATTACTATCTGTTTCATATTATATAATTTTACCAAGATCCACTACCACCAAATGCTCCTAGGCCTTCACCTATTCCTGCAGCTGATGCATTACCACTTGTTCCCCAAGTTACTTGACATACACCACCATCTTCTGCACCAAATGCAACACCAAATGTTGTAGCCTTTAATAATGTATCTTGATTACCATAGTAGATAACACCTTCACATGTAAGATCACCTACACCTACTCCTCCTGATCCTCCTTGGAATTCATAAGAGTTTGTGCCATCATTGAACTCTACAGTTACGTGTGCATAAAATAAAAATCCTTCTACAGTAATTGTACAAGGATGACTGATAACACCATCCATATCTTCTGTAAAACTTTGAGCAGGACGCATGTCTAATACTCTTTGATTACCATCAGAATCTGGTGTGTTAGGATTGATGCCGTGAGCAGCAAACCACTTTTCTGCTCTTTCTCTTTTTTCTTTTTTGTTCATAATATTGATTTTAAATTTATAATTGGTCATAAGCTAAACCTGCACCACCACGTACAGAGCTTTCTTGTTCTTGTTTCATATCTGTATATGCACCTTTATATGATTGTCTAATGTTTTCAAATTTGGCAGCAGCATTAATCATTGAGTTCATATTACCGTCTCTACCGTGTTCTATTGGAGTTACTTCCATATATTTAGCCAATCTATCTAACATTGCTTTAATACCCACATATGCTCTGTAAGTTGGTGTTTCATACATCTTTTTACACATGTCTAAAGCATATCTTATCTTACCATCTTCTGGTGATTCTTCTAGCTGTATTTCTTCTATAATTATATCCTCTTTTTCATGCTCAGGCAAATTAAAAAAAGGATTTAAATCTGGATCAGGACAAGATAAATAAAATATATATTGATATACTTGCATATAAGTGTCTGGATATTCTTCCATTATTTTTTTTAAAAAAGGTAGTGCATAACAATGCTCTGTTAAGACTAACTTACTGTTCTGTATATCAAATAATTTTACTATCATACCTTTTTGCTTTTAAGAAGTTTTTTAAAATCACCATAATTAACTTGTAGTGTTATTGCTTCAGTTTGACCACTAATAAATACGTCTGTGTAATCATCCTTAAACATATCTGTTGCTTCATGAAAGTATTGTTTACACCAAACAACTTGATCTAGGTCAATCATAATTTTTGTATTCTCAAATCTAAAGTCAGTTGGTACCTTAGAATGTTTTGACTGTATAGCTATTGCTACTATAAATTCTTTATATCTCATTGGTTTTCTTTTAACCACATTATTAAAGATCTAACCTCATCTTTTAAATATGGAAGTTCATACATTTTTATTCCTTCTAAAACAGGCTCTCCATCAATGTGTTCATTTATTGGATATCCGTTTTTGTCTGTGCCTAGTTGTTTAAATTTTACATGTTGCACAATTAATTTACCTATCTTTAATTTAGGGTTATGCTTTTTAATAATATACGCATAAATACTCAATTGTAAGTTATAATGATTAAGATTGCAATCATCTAAATGATTTACTGGTCTAAACATTTTACTTGTTATACCCTCCCAATTAGTAAATCCTTTTGTTTTAATTTCTTTATTGGTTTTGTAATCTGTAATATTTATGTACCCATTTACAATCTCTACTAAATCTGCTTGTCCACATAAACCAGCAGACTTTAGATATACTAAATGTTCAGGATAAACACCCTCTTCTAACTTCTGTTCTGGTGCAATTTTAGTTCCTAATTCATCAATAATAGGTTTAATGATGGGAACTTCTGTGCCATACTTTTGTATGGTTTCAAATTCAAGTATATCAGCTTCTCTTTGATTATGGTAAAAATTTCCTAGTTTTATAGCTCTTTCTGTTTCTCCATCCCATGCTGCTAGTATTTCTTTAGGAGTCATACCATACCATTTAGATCTTTTATTTTTAGATGATTTAACTGCTTGACCTTCTCTGTCAAACTTTGGTTTAAATTTTCCAATAAAAGAAGTAACACTACACCAATCAATCTTATCTTGATCATTGCTTTCATATATGTGACCTTCTTCTTTAAATATAATTGCCATAATTATAATGTTATTGTGGTATACCACCAGCTATCTGCTGTGTTAGTTTCTACCGTTGTTACGTTACCGTTTGTATAATAATTAATTATCATTTTCTATTTGTTTATTAATAATATCTTCTTGATCTTCAGTTACTAATGCATCCCAATAACCTTTTGGACATTCAGATGATAAAGATCTAGTCTTAAATGCTAGACTGCATCCACAATCTGAACAACATGGTTGAGTACCAGGAGCCATACAGTTGTCACCTTTAGCATCAAATAAATTGCACTTTATACATACACTGAATCTTTGAGTTGCTACTGCTTCTACATGTTCTTTTTTAAAAATTGTATTTGCAATACCATCTGCTATCTTATCTGCATTTTTAAATGCATCTAATAGTTTTTTCCAGTTATTTTTCATTCTTAAAACTTTTCTTTTCTAATAGATCCTTATGTATCTGTTCTAATGCAGCTTCCATTTGAGTGATATTAGTTTTAATATCTTCACTTTTTGCATATCCATTATAAGTTCTTTTAGCTATATTGCCTAGTAAACTTTTATTCTTTTTAATTGCTTTTTCTAACTTGGACTTTCTTAACTCAAATGTTCCTAATCCTTCTACATAAATTCTAGGAAAACTTAATTCAGATAATTTCCTTCTAACCTTTGCATAATAAAAAGTAATAAAATCTTCTACAACTTGAGGATGCACTTCAGCAATCTCTGCTATTTCATTTCTAAACTCCTTGTGTGACTTGGGATGCATTTCCTAAAATTTTATAATCAAGTAACACTAATCCTTCTGTTTGAATATTTATACTAGACTCTATAGTTATAGTTTTTTTATTATTACCTTTTTTACTTAGTAATCCTTTTTTTTCTGCTTTACTTATTGCATTTCTAGCAGATTGTGGGCTTTTAAAAATATTCATATTTACTAACTGAACACAAAACTTAGTTAGCTCAATGTCTGGTGTTTTTGAAAGTTCACATAAAAACTTTAGATCAGAATTAGTTACTAATATATCATTAAAGAAACAATACGTTAGTATCTGATACTTTATTGATTCATCAATATTGACTTTCAACTTTAAATCTACTTTTTGTACTATTGCCATATTATAAACTCATTATCATATCTACCATATCTGGATGTGGATATATATCTGACTTTCCAGTTCTAACATTTCCATGGACTAATAAACCTTTTACTTTTCCTAAACAAGCATCCATTTGAAAATCAAATGCTTTTGTAGGGCCATATTTTTTTATCCATTGTTTTAAACCAAGTCTAATGTCTATACCATCTCTTTCACCAACCCATCTAATCCACTTTTCAGTTTCTTTGATTTGTTCTTCTGAGTAGTTATGCCAATGCATTCTACCCTTAAAATGTTCTGATAATTCACATACTTGATCTTCTCTGCAAACAGATCCAACATAAGTCTTCATTGTTTTGCTATCAAGATATCCCATATTGCATATCTCTATTCCTACAGAATGACGGTTCATATAACCTGATTTAGTTTTTCCCAAATGCCATCCTTGACATCCTGTTGGGAAAGCTTGAACCATTACACCATTATAATCATCATTTCCATTTCTATGATTAATCCCACCTAATACAAATTCTGTAGCTACACGCCCTCTGGAATCTCTACCCCAGTGATCAATGCACCTATATGGATTTGCATTACCTGCAGTATGGTGTAAAAATATATAGTCATTTGTTATAGGTCCTTCTATATATTCACCTTTAGGTAAATAATGTTTATGTATTATTTGATCATATGGTGTAGTAAAATACTGACCATTAGTATCTGTATCTTCATCTATAGCTTGAGTAATAGCATTAGGTAATTGTAAAAGTAAAGCCCAGGTTTCTGAACCTACTATACCATCAGGAGTTAAATTATGCATTAACTGAAACCTAATAACATGCTTTTCAGTTACTGCACCAAATACTCCATCATTATCTATTAATAAATTTTGCTGTAGAGTTTGTACATCTTCACCTCTATCACCTTTTTTTAAGACTCTCATATTACTCTACATTAGCTGCCGCATTTTCCATAGCTTCTTTAAAAGCTTTTTCTTCACTGCTTGGTCCTTCTGCGTTTTCTTTTTGTGCTGCTGCTGCTTGTGCTAAGAATAACTGAGCTTGCAATCTTTCTGCTCTTGACTTATCTATTTCAGCAAGTAATGCTTCATACTCTGCTTGAACAGTTAGATGAGGAATATTATCTTTGTAAAACTGAGTAATTTCCTCCCTTCTTGCAGTTAACTCTTCTTTAGTTAACTGAGGATTCTTATCCTGTAAATCTGGATTTAAATTTTTTACGTCTGCCATTTTATTTGGTTTTTAAAATTAAACATATTTACAAATATATATAAATAGTTTAAATTTCAAAAGTTTAATGGACTTTTTTATGAAATAGGATTTTGAGTAAGCATGGTTATCAAACTATTAACGTCTGATATACTGTACGATTTAAAACCCATAACAAAGTTTTCTACAAACCAATTATCATCAATAATTTGGGCATTAGAAGGTGTAGTAAATATTGCAATGTCATTTACTACTTTAGAATATATATATTCTTTTGGTGTTGTGCAAGATGATTCTATCTCATTTTTTGTAAAACCTGCACTTACTAGTTCTGCCTCTGTCATAATCTACCATTTTACTTTGTGTGACCAATATCTTGCTGATAACTTAGATGGTTTAGAGTCTTGAGCATTATGTCTAGCATAATAAGACCTTTTTCTAGCTTTATCTTTTGCTGACTTAGGGTTTTTACCTGCACCCTTTACACCTTGCTGACCAAAACGTATAGTCTTTACTTTATCTCCCACCTTAGCTACTACCACGTGAGATTTAGTTTTATGGCCAGGAGTACGCTTTGGTTTATTATAACCTGATACACCTGCTCTTGCTAATCTTGGATCTTTCTTCTTTGCCATAACTATCTTTTTTTACCTTTATGCAATCCGTGAGATGCATGCTGTTTACCTTTTCTAGTTGCAGCACGCTTCTTTTTATTAGCAGCTGCTAGCTTAGCTCTACCTTTCTTGGTACTTTTAAGCTTTTTAATGGTGGCAGAAGGAGCATATACTTCTCCTGTCTCAGAGCTTTTCTTGCCTGAAGGAGTTCTCCACTTCTGTTTAGTCCATCTATCTAGACTCTTTTGTTGTTTTGTCTTTGCCATTACTTTGTTGTAAAAGTGTGTAAACTAAATAACACTAATGCTGAAAATAGAACACCCATAAAAGCATGATCATTTTGCGTAACCCTTGCTTCTTTACAGCATTCATCTCTTTCCCATGAAGGTTTAGATACACCACAAGAAGTTAATGTAAATATCAATAATATTAATATAAGATTTTTACGCATCATTTTTTCTTTCCTTTATAACCTCCACCTGCTGCTTTATATTTCTTTGCCAACATTTGAGCTTTACGTGCTGACCATTGTCCTGGTCTTCCACCTTTGCTTCCAGCTTTGATTTGATTAAACAATCTTTTACGCATTGTTGGTTTAGTATAGTTACCAGAACTATTTACCGTGCTTTTTCCTTTTTTTGCTTTTTTAAGTGCCATATTTTATTCATTTACGGTTTCCGGATACGCCTTATGCATTATATCTCTAAGCTTAGCACATCTCTCATACTCTTCTAACTCAATATAAAAGGTAAGCATATTCTCAAACTCACTTAATTGTGGGCCGTCATCTGGATCAAAAGCTAGTACAGCCTCATGTCCTACTTTAAATTTTTGTATCATTAACTCTTCAAAGGTTATTTGATTAGTCAATACTAAATAGGAATTCTCATATGCGGTCTCTAGCAGTATCTGATCTAGTTGCATTTGTTCTATCTCAGTAAGTCCATTATCTTCTCCGTGATTGTCATCCCATTTAGCCATATTCTATTATTTAAGTTATACTGTACCTATAAGAACAATATACTGAATTTCCCCAAATTGTAAAAATTTTTAACCCATAACATGTCCCCCACTACTGTAAAAAAGTTTTCAGACCCCCCTCCCGTCCTGGCAAAATTGTGTGTTTGGCATAAGCAAAAGGTTATACAAAACTGCTCCCCGCCTGTTACTTGTGGTTGGGGCACCCCCCGTAATAGTCCACACTAATTATTATCTAAATACTTTTACAAATGGTTTACTTTAGAAAACTAAACATCAATGAGTCTACTGGCTCAGCAACAATCATTGTGAGCTCTGCTCCAATGTCACAGAAACAAACAACTCTTGCAGGTCTACCTGTTGGAACAAGAACTCAAGGAAACATCTCCTTTGGTGTTCTTAGTCTAATAGACCCTGAAACCAATCAGGTGATGAGAGCTGACCACCCTACAATCAAGGCACTTGGTGCTAAGCTAAACGTGGGTGATGAACTACCAAACTTTAAACTGTCTGAACAAAAGGTTGTAAACCTACAGACTGGTGAAGAGAATGAGAACCTGTTCTGGGTTGAACAAGCCTAGAACAAACTTGTACCACTTACTAAGCTCTCCACTCTAACTTGACGGAAAGAGTGCAACTGAGTAACTACAAGAACAGCAGGGTGTGTGTAACAGCACACTCTGTTTTTAACCTAACCTAAACTGACAATTATGTTTTTTGAAGATGCACAAGATGCTTGGGATTTATATAGTATAAGCCCTGAGCTAACATGTACGTGTGATGAGTTACACACATGTCAACAATGCTATGAAGAATGGCAAGAAGAAAAGAAACTTAGAGTTCAAAGACTTGAAGATGCTTTAAAAGAAAGTAATGATAAGGGTGTGTGAAAGCACACTCTTTTTTTTATCTCCTCTGCTACTGGTTATACATTCTGTGACTGGTCATACTACTGGGACTGCTCCCTTCCTTTTCATGGACTTATATTAATTATTAATCATTTAAATTTTATTATGGAAACAAATTCAGTTTATTTTAGAAAGCTCAACATCAATGAGACAACAGGTAGTGCAACTATTATTGCATCTGATATACCATTGATACAAAAGCAAACTACATTAGCCGGTGTTAATGTAGCTACAAGAACACAGACAAACATTACATTTGGCGTATTAAGCCTAGTAGATCCTGAGACAGGTAAGGTAATGCGTGCTGATCATCCAACTATCAAACAGTTAAGTGCTAAACTTAACAGAGGTGATGAGATGAAAGGTTTTAAATTGTCTGATAATCCTGTAATAAATCTTACTACAGGAGAAGAAACAGGTATGTTTTGGATAGAAGCTGTGTAAACCAGCTTGTAAAAGGGAAAGACACTACAGATCTAGCAATTGTGTTAGATTTGTAGTTGTTTTTTTAATTTAAATGCGTGTAGCATTATAAATGTGAGGTCATATACCCACAAAATACCACCTTTTACCACTATCATTACTTTTATATCACATTAATATATTAATATAGCTAACATTAATACAAGTGTAGCTATTACACTCAACAATATAACAAAGGTAATCTTATGTCTCTCTATCTATAGGATAATAGACATAGTACCCGCAATTTCATTAATTACTAATACTAAATTATTATGCCAAAAAATATAGTTGGAGAAACATACTCAGAATTACAAGTACTAAAATCAGCAGCAGGTTATTACATAGGTCGTACAGAAAATGGTATGCCTTATAGCCGTGAATCAATGTACTTTAAAACAAAAGAAGAAGCAAAAATAAGGTTGAAGGATTTTACTACAACCATTTTAAAAGCTTTAGAAATATAATACTTAGAGCAATGAGTCAAGCAATACCACTGATTATTCTGAAATAGTATCAGCCATTATATGGATAAGCACTCTAAGTATTTAATATAACAACCACTTAACAATTAAACATTATGAAAAGAATCATTTATTTTATGATCATGCTATTTATAGCTGGTCCAATCGTACAATCATGCAGTTCTTCTAGGTCTTATTGTAAGACATCTAAAAAGAAGATGAAACCGGCTAAGTGCTGGAATGCAAAGAAACAAAAGTATACAAGATGCTAAGGTATATATCAATATTCCTTCTCATAGTTGGCATAACGTCATGTGAGAAGGAGCCTTTTGATATAGAGGTACAGCCACCATCTGATACATTAACTATCTATACTATGATAACTGATTCATATGTATATGATCCTGCTACCAATATAACAACTGTTACTTATAGGTATTCTGCTTGGGATAGCTTTGATATGCCAGTGTATATACCTAATTGGTTAGCAACTAATCCATCTAGTACAACCCAAACTGAATGGGAAGACTGGGCATTAGATTCAACAAATAGTAATCCAGATTATTATATATATACTACAGCTTATTACTTAGGCTTTAGTCAGGTTAGTTATTATGATGCTGACTATAGATATAATCAAGAAAATAAATCAGACTTAATTGCTAATGGTGATTCAGTCATACAACTTTAATATTATGCAAAACATTTTTAGATCATTAATTAAAATCATTTATGTAGTGATACTACCTATAGCTTTTATAGTTAGTTCCTACTTTATATTAAATAAATTTGAAGTAAGTACAGGCTTGCTTGTAGGTATAACTCTTATTGGTGCAGCACTAATAGCTAATGCAGTAATGTATTTAGTGTTTATGTCCAAGGTTAAGATGTTACCTAAAGCTACTATAGATATAGTTCCTATATTTGGATTTGCATTTGGCGTAGACCCACATGAGAATCCTGATAAGATATCTTGGTTATTGCTTATACCGTTTGTAAGTATAGAGTTTACCTCTAAAAGATGAACAGTTGTTCATACAAACAGTACCAGTAGTTAGTTATAGTATATAATTACTACTGTAGTTAGGCCTTGAATGTTTTTGGTAAGTGGTAACCAGAGAGTATGAATAGTAATGAAACCTTTTTACATAATTGTTTAGGTGGATTTACTATTCATATGAACTCACACTGCTCCCTTCCTTACCTATGCAGTTAATCAATTTAAAATCAATTAAGAAATTATGGCAAATAAATTTAAAATCAATGAGGACATAGTAGAAAACATACTTAAGAATGTGTTATTTCCTAAAGGTCCAGTAAATAGTAAGCATATCTTTGAGATATTGATGAGAGAATTACCTGATCATGCCAAAGAAATTATATTGCATCTTAGTTTAACAGAAGATTTATATGAACCAGTGAAGGTTGGTGATTATGTAACCCTAGAACCGTTAAGTTATCATGCAGGATCTGAGTTTGAATGGGATATACTTGAAGACATGGGCTTATTGCCTGGTGATGGTAGAGTATATGCAAAGGTTATTGGTGATTCATCATGGGGAAATGAACCTTTCAATCCATTCTATAGTAACATCAAGATAGAAATGTTCTATCATGATGAAGATAAGAAGGTAAAAATGAAAGAACATCAGGTAAGTCCATTAGAATTAAAGAGAGTTAATGAGTCAGATATAAAATATTTTGATATCTTAGACACAGAAGTCTATATTGACCCAACAACTGATGAAAATCTAACAGAAGATGCCTAAATTATCTATAGAATTAGTCCAAGGAGAGCAAAGGTCATGGTCTCAAATGAATGAAGCATTAAAGTATGCAGATGGTAATAGTATACCGTTTGGTAAATACATGAATGATAAGTTTAGTTTGAATGATCCAGTATTAAGCAAAGAAGTTGATACAGCTATGGCCATGCTTATCCTGCTAAAAGATCATGTTAAAGAATTCAGAGACTAGATTTGGCATTGTCAAATATAAAGTCTTATCAGATCCATGTTTGAGCATACAAGCTAAAGGTTTATATAGCCTTATAGCATGTTATGCTGATAAAAACCGTGAAGCATATCCCTCTGCTTCAACACTTGCTGACTCAATGGATGTATCACAAAGATACATTTTTAAGCTTTTAAAAGAGCTGAGACAGCATAAATACATAAAAAGAGTAAATGGCAAACTAGTTATTATATAAGTGATAGCTATATATATGCAATTTATTTTTGAATTTAAGTTATAATTTCCTATAATTAGTGAGTCAGGGTAAGTAATATTTTTATCTTTGTTAGAAGATATGATAGTACAACTACCAAATGGCCGTATAATTGAATGCTCAGTAGAGCAATACCTTTCATTAACTGATGATGAGGTAAAGGATCTTAATGGCTTGAGTTCAGCATACACAAAAGAAGTGGTTAATCCCTTTTATAACTCTTTCTCAGGTAAAACGGTAGTAATAGACTATGAACTAGAGTTCATAGATGAAAATGAACCTGCATTAGATGAGATAGAAGCTTATGAAAAGCTTGATGACCCATATTTTCATTCAGATGACGTATAGTCATCAATAAATCAATTATTAATTTTTAAATTTTAAGAAAATGCAAAGCAAAGTCAATGTATGTGCTGATGACATGGGTAATGTTATCATTCAATCAAAGAACAATCCAGATTATGGTTATGTTAGACTACAACAAGACAGAGTTACATTTGGTAACAATGGTTGGGTAAAGAAATCTAATGTATCAACGTTACTACACGGTAAAGTAGATGATTTACAATCATTAAATTTCAAAGCAGGTGATGATATTGCTGGTAAAATTGTTATTAAAGAACAGTTAGACCCATTCAATAGCAATGATCCTGAAAGAGATTATAAATATGCAGGAGACACAGGTATAGTATGCTGTGTTGATGGTCAACCTATTTATAGGAAAGCATTCTTTACAGCTGATGTAACAGCTCAGGATGTATTATTAGCTCACACTAATGGTCAAGACATTAAAGAGGCTAATGGGACTGCAACTGTAAGTAGCATCAAGAGTGCTACAACACTTGAAGCATTTGGCATAGAAGAAACTGAAACAACTGATGAGGTTGAAGAAGTTACTGAGACAGAAGAAGTTACTGATGAAGTAGAAGAAGTTGTAGAAGAAGAGGCTGAGACCTTTGAACTATAACATGTAGTTATTAATAATTTGTTTTTATAAAGAGGGGTTGTATAAGTTTTTTCATTAATTCTTATACAACCCTAATTCTGTTCTACTCTGACTACTCCCTTCCTCTCAATTGAGGACAACCCTTTTACTAATCAATAACAACTAAAACAATTATGCTATCTCAAGAACAACTAGAAATACTACTAGAACAACAACAAAAAGACAATCTTTCCAAAAGGGAAGAGCGTTACCACTACTATGGGATATTAGCTGAATATCAGCTTCATCCACCATCATTAGTAAACTCTTTAAGTTACACTAAACTAAATCCGTATCAACATTTTTTGTTTAAACGTGTACTTCATGGCCTTAAGGTTTATAAACCTGAAGAAGTTAAGAAGCTACACTGGGACAAGAAACGTAGAATAACTAAGGTTTGGAAACGTGGGCAAAGAGAGATCAATGCTTGGAAACAAACTATTTGTAATAAGCGTGTAAATGCTTATCTTAGCAAAACGTTCAAGCATTCACCATTAGCACAGTATATAGCAAATATACCTGCTGATGAGACTTTAGATGATTATACTAACACCATGAGTTTCAAGGAGTTAGGTATAACTTATGAGGATGTTATTTTAAAATTTATGTCATTAGGTCTATTGCCTAAAAACTATTTAACTATTGTAAATGAGCATCAAAAAAGTATCTAAAAAAATGTCTAAGATAAATGCTGACTACACTAAAAAACGTAGAAAGTTTTTACAAGACAATCCTATCTGTCATGCAAAGATCCATAAGTGTTCTTTGCATGCTACAGATGTTCATCATAAACATGGCCGTGGTGTATACCATTTGGAAGTATCTACATGGATGCCAGTTTGCAGAAACTGTCATATGTGGATAGAAGAACATCCAGCTGAATCCTATGAATTAGGATTTTCAGGCTCAAGATCATAACTTTATGGTCCCATAGCTCAACTGGATAGAGCAACAGCCTTCTAAGCTGTAGGTTCAAGGTTCAAATCCTTGTGGGATCACAGATGGCCGGATGATGGAATTGGTAGACATGACAGACTTAAAATCTGTTGGGCAGTATTGTCCGTGTGGGTTCAAGTCCCACTCCGGCTACCAGGACTCTTAGCTCAGTTGGTCAGAGCACTCCGCTCATAACGGATAGGTCACAGGTTCAAGTCCTGTAGGGTCCACCTTATTTAATAATATTATGAAACAAAATAAATCAAAACTCACCTTTATAGTTACATGGATAGCTATAATAGTTATCACAGTAACCTTATGGAAAACAATATTCAGATGGCTGTTCCAGTAAACAGCAGAGAAATAGTACAAAGAGATGCACTATCTATAGCATCTCAGCATAAAAGATGTGGTTTAGGTATATCTATGGGTGTAGGCAAAACAAGAATTGCTATACGTCACATGATATTAAACTTTAACCCGTTTGTAAGCTACTTAGTTGTAGTACCAAAGCATTCTGTTAAAGAATCTTGGATTGAAGAATTTAAAAAGATGGAAGCAGAAAATATGCTTGACCATGTTACCTTTGTAACATACTTATCATTAAATAAGAAACATCCTTTAGACTATGATGTAGTTTATTTGGATGAATGTCATTCATTATTACCGTCACATGAAGCATTTTTAAGCATGTTTGTTGGTAAGATACTTGGTCTTACAGGTACACCACCAAGAGATAAACAATCTATAAAAGGCAGACTGGTACAAAAGTATTGCCCAATAAGATTTAGCTTTGGTGTAGATGATGCTACCTCAACTAATATATTGAATGATTATAGAATAATTATACATGAGTTAGAGTTATCCAAACTGCCCACAGTTAAAAAGAAAAGCAAAAATGGTGGCTTTTGGTATACTAATGAAGCTAAAGATTATGATTACTTCAATGGTAGAATACGTGATGCACAGTCTCCTAAACAAATACAGTTAGCAAGGATCATTAGAATGAGAACCTTGAATGAATATAAAACAAAAGAAGATTATGTAAAGTCTATGCTTAAAAACATAGAAGATAAATGTATTGTGTTTGCTAATACTCAAAAGCAAGCAGACCGTATCAGTAAGTATAGTTATCATTCAAATAATCCAAAGTCTGAAGAAAACTTACAATTATTTGAAGATGGTAGGATACATACCTTATCTTGCGTGTTACAATTATCAGAAGGTGTTACAATTCCTAATCTAAAACAAGGAATTATTATGCATGCATATGGTAATGAAAAGAAAACAGCACAAAGAATAGGTAGACTATTAAGACTTAATCCAACTGAGACAGCAATATGTCATATATTGTGTTACAAAAATACACAAGATGTAAATTGGGTCACATCAGCCCTTAAATCATTTGATGAAACCAAAATTCAACGTTATAACCCTTTAAATAGATAAATCAATGGAAATTATTATTACAACAGCACTCGCAGCTACTGCAGGAATTGCAATTTATGTTGCATTTATAGTAGGAGTAGGAACAGGACAGGCAAGATTCAAGAATAAAGTAAACAGGTTGACCGTAAGGAAAATGCTTGAGCATAAGAGATCACAATTTAAACACTTATAACCATGGGAAAGATGAAAGAAATTTTCATGCAGATGGTTGAGCATGAGTACAATGGTGATGATAATGCATATATTCAAGACATGGCAAGACAGTCATGTGAAGAGTTTGTACATGTCCCTGAAGAAGACTGTGGTAATTGTGATACTCCAGTTATAGTACGCAATGAAAGTAATGCAGTATGTGAAGCATGTGGCATTGAGTATGTGTATGTTGAAGGAACAAAAAGATTTTTGTGATGTATACTTATGATTATAAACACAATGATCTTGATCTAGAGATAGAGTATACTTATGATCCGGGAGAACCAGACCAGTGGTATGATTCTAATGGAGATCCGGGTACACCAGGCTATGGTCCCTCTATAGAGGTACATCATATATGGTGTGAACTTCCTGATGAAAAAGGTAATCCTTGTTATGTTGACATAATTGAGGTGTTTGATGAGGATTTAGAGGAAGTTATACTTGAGAGTCATGAGTGACAAAATAAAAAAGAAGCTATTAGACGTGGTTGACCGTCTAATGAATGTAGATACATTACCGGGGACTTCCCAAAGGTCCCTGGATGCATCTATAGATATAATATTAGATATAATAAAAAAAGATATATGAAACATTTCATGAATAACAGTAAGGAATATTTAAAAAAGCCTACTGTTACAGAAGAAGATATCAAATACAGACAGGGGAGAAGGAAAGAACAAGTAGAAGGTCATTCTATTATGGCATTCATAAGTATACTTGGTATAGTTATTATGCTATGGTTAATGCTTTGGCTTGCATCATGAGAGATCAATTGTTTGTAGAAGGTACAGTAAAAGATGGAAAGTTACATTTCCCTATAAAAGCATTCCAAATTAAATATGACAACTTTTTTAAAGAGCACAAAGATGGTGTTAGAGTTGAGATATTTATTGGCGTGCAAGATGGTAAAGGTAGTAACCCACAGTTAGCAAGAGTACATGCTATGATACGTGAGATAGCCAATGAGCTTGGTTATACCTTTGAAGAAGTTAAACTTCAAGTTAAAAGAAAAGCAGGACTATGCTTTATGAAGAATAATAAAGAATATTGCAAATCATTTGCAAAATGTGATAAAGAAGAGTTGAATCTTGCTATACAAGCAGCCTTAGAAATAGGAGACTTTAGTGGGATGCAATTAAGATGATACCTGACCTAACTTTTCAGCTAGTAAAGTAAGCATCTTTAATGGGTCCTTCTCTTCTTCACTCACTTCTTTAACTATAGAGCCAAATTGCTCTTCTGTAACATCAAGGTCATTAAAGATTTCTAACTTTTGTTCCTTAGCATATCCCTTCATTATGTGGATTAAGCTATACAAAGTATAGATTTCACTTTCAACAGGAGTAAACTCTCTGCCTTTTTTCTTGGCAGCTTCTGGGTCCATAACGGTTTCATTGAAATCTTTTATGAGGTTACCCATATTTTCAGGAGTTTCATATATAGCACTGATATATCTTCCATATATTTGTTGAAGGCCTGTAATAAATGCAGGATTGATCTCACACTTCATGTTTTTAGAAGTGTCGTAAGTTATATACTGTTTTTTCTTATCCATAATAAAGATTTATAAATCAAAAGTACAAAAAAATAATTCATTATGAAAACATTACCTATAGAAGTTGACATAGCATCATTAAGAGAAGATGTAATTAAAAAGATAGAATCATCAGGATGGGACCGTATGTTGTCTCCATTTATTAATGGTTTAGAGTTTGACTACATCATAAATAAATTAGTAGAGTGTGTTAACTCTGATAAAAGATTTACACCTAAGTTTAAAGATATATATAATGCATTTGTAGAATGTCCATATGATGACCTTAAAGTTATAATTATAGGTCAAGATCCATATCCACAGTTAGGAGTTGCAGATGGTATAGCATTTAGCTGTAGTAAAAAAGGTAAAGCTGAAAAGTCTTTACAGTATATACTAAAACAAACCGTTGGTGATTACACTGACACAGGTAGAGTTATGTATACACCAGAAGAATGTGATCTAAGACGTTGGGCTAACCAAGGTGTATTGTTAATTAATACAGCATTTACTGTAGAGATTAATAGTATAGGTTCACATTATGCATTATGGAAACCATTTACACAGTATTTATTTGAAAACATAAATAGACACCATAAAGATATTCCTACTATACTTATGGGTAAGAAAGCAGAAGCATGGGAATTATTACTTAATAGACAGAAATTGTATAAAGTAGCACATCCAGCATCAGCAGCTTATAGAGGTGGTGAATGGGACTGTAAAGATGTGTTTAATAGAGTAAATCAAGAGTTAGAAAATCAAGAAAAGACTTGTATAACCTGGTAAATTTACTTATATTTATAAACTATAAAACCAAAATATAAATGTCTCAAAATCAACAAGTTGAACAGAGAAAAGAGATAGAAGCATTTAAAAAAGCTTTTAGAAAAAAGCATGGAGTAACACTCTATGTTTTTACTCCTTCAGAAGAAAGATACCGGATACCAATAGATGAGTATCATAAGGTTACATTGGCAGTTATACATGAGAACAACCCAGAATTTAAAAAAATAAAAAAGATTTCAGGCACAAGGCTTAGAAAAAGAGATTATGTAAAGTGGATACAAAC
>BCSF01000272.1_pt1 | contig 21862 bp, 15 predicted proteins | sample 1016431 | NCBI WGS metagenome assembly BCSF01 (sample SAMD00045685;SAMD00045686;SAMD00045687;SAMD00045688;SAMD00045689;SAMD00045690;SAMD00045691;SAMD00045692;SAMD00045684;SAMD00045690;SAMD00045691;SAMD00045692;SAMD00045684;SAMD00045685;SAMD00045686;SAMD00045687;SAMD00045688;SAMD00045689, study...
GCTAGTGGTTATATATAAGCGATTCTCCTCGCCTTCGCGGCCAATCAGCATATCACGCACATTGAACTGCAAGCTATCCACGCTATCGATGCTTTCCCATCCTTGGTTCAAGAAGTTGTAAACCAGGATGTGGTTGTTTTCCGCTGAAGAATCGAGAGGAACTGCGAGCCAATATCTGTTGTCGAAGTAGACCGCGACTGCACGGTTTATGAATCGGTTATTAATCCGATCTATGAATGGCTGAATGGGTTCGCTTAATGGGATCTCTTTGCCTCGCAAATTATATTGGTCCAGGAAGCTCAAGCCGTAAACGCCTTTATCGGACAGGAATAACATTTGGTTGCCTACCTGAACGATAGTGTCGCGAGCGGCACACCCCAGGTCGTTAGTCACATTATCGATTCGTACATCCTCCAGCGATCCGCTGGCCCCACTAAGCTGTGAGATCGATCTGCGACATAGTACCAATATGCGATCCTCGGTAAATGCTTTCAGGCCTACCACAAAATCGTTACTTCCGCCTGTGATCTTAAACTGCCCACCGATTACATCGTATGTATCAGGGTCCAGGATATCGCTGGCGATAATCTCATCCTTGCCCGCTCTCGACTGCCATCTGAATGGTGTGACATCGTAGTCCTCCTCGTAGAAGTATGGCATCCATAATCTCCGCTGGCTCTGTATCGCGAAGGGTGCGGCGGGCATATGGCGGAGGTGACTGACGGGAGCTTTTAAAGCTAGTTCGAGGTAAACGAGATCAGCGGATTCTATTGTTCCGACTGCCAACGGAATAGTGAAGTGGTCGGCATCTATTACCTGGCTTACTTTAACTTCCTTTCCGATATACAGATCGAGTGGCGATGTGGCGGTTACGATTGTCAGATTCTGACTAACCTCTAACCCATGCCCTATCTCCTTGATTGTGATCTGCCCGTCATTACCTTGTGGGTTTGCTGTATTATCATCCACATGGTTTGGCGTTGTACCATCTGCTTTGAACTTACCGCATATCACATTCCCGTCATCGATATGATCCGGCAAGGTGTACTGCCCATTGGCGACTAATGTAAAGTCGTTAAAATGCTCCACCCTTCCACCGCTCGCGGTGTATGTCTCCGTGCCTGTATCTGTGGTGTCGAATGTTACCTCGAACGATGTCGCGGTTAGGTTGTTCGCTAAGACTTTGAAAAATGTATTTGGGTTTCCGCCCGCTGAGTAATTCCCCAGCCCCACTAAAGTGACATACTGATCTTGCACCAGGTTATGGTTTCCGGCTGTGGTTACGGTGATCGTGTTATTACTACGCTCGGCTGAAGCGATAGTCAGCGTAGTCAGCGTGGGTGTGCATTCCAGCGTAGTGTCGATTCCACGGAATATATAAACCTTGTTGTACGCCTGTGTTAGGTAACACCGCTGGAATACGGTTTCGCCCGTAGGATAGCTTACCTTGTACTCTACGCCATCACGCATCCTTAAAATCTGAACGATGTTATTGGTGGCTGTAAAAATGTAGTCGTCTGTGAAACTACTTTCGGGGTCACTATATACGCATGACCCAAAGACCTCGTTGGCCTCGCCCTGGATGAGTGTGAAGTCCAACTGAGTAGGAATTACCGTCTCAGGAACTGCGAGAGACTCCGCAGTAGTGCTAAAGCTGTCATCGTTAAATGATGACTGTAAGTATTGGATCTGCTTATTGGCGTAAAAAACCTCAGAAATAATAAAGGTTCCGTTAGCTGATTCAGAAGGGAAGTTCGTAGGAGTTAGTCCCACTACGGTAATATTATCACCCGGCTCAAAGGCCACGCTCGGTGTGTCCTGTAAAGTTAAAGTTACCACACCGTTGGTTCTTTGCGCCCCAGCGATTGGGTAAGGCAAACGGATAGCTTCGTCATTGATTGTGATCGCACCACTAAGGGTCTTTAACCCTTTTCGGGGTTGCCATGTGCCGTCCTCAGACATCCGCCCATTCTGCGATAATGCCACCTCACCAGGTTGCAACTGAGTGGGACGCAGACGCGCATTCATACGTGTGAAGAAGGTATCCCCTTCCGTAACGAACTGATCGTCTAGCTGGCCGTATGATCGGTATCTGCTCATAGGAGTGCGGGGATTAGCTTGGAGTTCTTAGACACGCCATCGAGTTTTGCGTTGGCGTTCATTGCTGTGTCGATCTGTGGTGCGATGTACTGAACAAGTTCTCCGGCATCCAATGTCATAGGTAGGTCGCCTGTTTCAGCGTGTAGGATTGAAGTTCCGTTGTCGCGGTATATCCTAGCACCTGAGATAACTAAAGCGGTAGTACCTGTGTTCTGTAACTTGATGTCCACAACGGCGGTGTTTACCCGATAGTTCATCGCATCGATAGCGGTCATAGCTCCGAACCAATTCTCGATCCCTGTCGATGTAGTGGATTGGTACACATAGAACGCATAAAGTTCGCGAGCATCAGCGGAACCATCGCCATCGCTAATGTCTATCTGTACATTTGGATAGTCGGCAGTAAGGGTGCTTATGTTAGAACCATCGATGCCGTTGCCGTTATAAACGGTGTCCGCTTGCTGATCCGCTCTGAACGATATACCCGCAGTCGTGGCTACGCCAAAGGCTTCGTATGCGAGGAACGCTTCTGCTCCAGCCTGACAAGTAAGGCGTAGTCTTATATTATCGTTGGCGGCGATCTGCGTGGTTGTGTATGTACCGTTGTCACTAACCTTTGTTCCAGCCGTGCCTGTGACTACCTGATTAACGACTTCAGCGTCTTTGGTTACATTATAAAGCTGTAGTGTACTGCCCGCTTCGATGTTTGTCACAGACCAAGGAAGAATGATATTAGTGCCGTTAGCGTCAGTATATTGACCAAGAACACTAGCTCCGTTGGATAATGTAATCGTTCCTGTGGTAGTCAGGTCACCTGTAAATGTGGACGCTTTAATCGTGATGGTTGTACCGCTGATTGCAAACGCGCTTGTAGCAGTTGCATCGATAACCAAATCATAAGAACCAAGGTCAATTTCATTTCCTGATCGGGCTACGATAGTAGCACCTTCTCCAGCGTAGTTATCGGTGAGATAGGACTTCGCTCTGTCGTAGAACTTAGCGGAGTTTTCAATTTCGGTGTAAGCGTCTACAATAGTTTTGTCGGACTCAGTAATAGTAAGATCGTCAAACAATACCCAAGTAACAGCGAGTTCGCCAAGTCCTTTGAGAGCTTGAGACGAGGAGGACAAGGAATGTCCATACGAACAGAACTTAAAGGTGAAGTCATCTGCGTTTGTATTGGAATCTGAACGGCGGTCTACACGATAGAAGTTACCGAAGTTTGCGGTATCCCAATCGGAATAGGCGGGGCCTCTATTATCAGAGCTACTAACAGCCCAAAACCCGTTTGGACGAATGTGCATACCATAGATGGTAGCCGCATCTGAATCATTTGAATTATACTCGTGAATCTGAACGCCTGTCAGGACTTCAAACTTTGCTATATCACCGCTTGCATCTGAAGTTTTATTGTAGACCTCAGATGTGGTGTAATCGTAAACCATGTCGCCATTAGCATTTACAGTGCCTCTCGTTATGGTTGAATCACCCGAAGCGGTGTATCCGTTAGTAGTGTCGTTAGATTTACTTTTAAGGAATACTGCGTTCTTGGCGTATGTAGATGGGTTATCTTCTAAATATAACTTAACGCCATCAAGAGCCGTTCCACTTGCGTCTTTAAAATTAAATGAGACTTCCTTCTTGATTGTGACAACACCACGCTGACCTGTATTACCTCTAGTGTTACGCCACATCTTAACTACGTCTGTTCCTGTAGCTGAGTTTATGACTTCGTACTCGCGGTGGGACTGACCATTCAGACCGTCTGAGCCAATATCGTAGTCATTGATATTCTGTGAAACATCAAACTCTCGAAGTGTGTGTTCCGTAATAGTACCTGTGTTGATAACCTCGCCAATAGACGAGTTAGCAAACTTAAATGTAGCGTTAAAAGCTGGGAGCAACACAGCAACACCGTCAAATGTACCATCGAACGATCCGTTGCTATTACCAAATGGATTACGCCATTCTAGGGAGCTAGTAGTTCCCCGCCAAGTAGTACCTATAACATCTAGGTTCATTGACCCCGAACAAGGTCTGCCTGTAAGTATTACACCACCTCTACCAACGAAAGTAGAATTACCGCCGCCACCGCCCATACAAGCGTCGCCCGGATGCCAATTAGAAATTCTAGCACCTGTAAATATTAAGCCTGTGCTTTTAGAATTAGTCGATGTGCCTCTATTGGAATTGGTGCGAGTAGTTCCGTAATAGTAATACGCTGGGTTCGCTCCACTTCCGCTAATATTCATTGCGTTTGTTGAAGTCTGATTAGTTAGACCTGTATTGGTATGATGTAAGATTAATATCTCCGTATCGGGATCGTGATACAAAGTACCGTATATGACTATTTTTGTATCGGCGGCTATCTCATAAACATCGATATGAGCCTCATTTATGTAGTGCGTTACACCCGTCATACCCACCAAACCACTCAAATCATTCTCTGTAGTTCCAGCGTCTACTGATAATACATTTCGATTACCCGATGAATGGGTTGAGGCTGTGTAAGTCCAAGTCATTATGCGTAATCCTTTGTGATCGATTCCAGGTTACCATTAGAATCGTAAGTAAACGTCGTTGTCAACTCCGTTACATTCGAGCCATCAGCGACCACAATCTGTGTTAGCAAGCCACTTGTATATGTAAACGATTTGGTCTGTACAAGGTTGGCTTTAGACGAAGTTGACCAAGTGGATATACCCGTTAATACTCCGTTTGTATATGTAGTTTCTGAATAACTATCGACAGGCGAGTTACCTCCCCCACCACCGTTGGACTCAAGGGAGGCAACACGCGAATCTATCGAACTTAATTCAGTACCTATCTTCGCGCCAATTTGGCCGAGAATACTTGACATTATAGATTAGCCAAAAACTCAGTTTCAAATGACGAGTAATTACCAAGAGATACTTGATTGATTAAGATTGCAGAACCGTTAGGAACGATGATCTTTTCGGCGTCTACATCTCCAACATTAAGCTTTGCATCAGCAGTACCTTTTTTAAGGCTGAACAAATCTGCGGTATTGTCCCAAATGACTTGAGCTTTGTCTTGTCCTGAACCGCGATTGACTTGCATACCACCTGTAGACCCTGTAGTAGATCCGTCAGAACCAACCAAATTAACTTCGATGATGTTATCTTCGATTTCAACGGTGGTTGAATTGAGAGTGGTGGTGGTTCCATTAACGGTAAGGTCTCCGCTAAGGGTCAAGTTTTGAGCTGATACATTACCGCTGAAAGTCGCGCTGTTACCGTCGGTAGCTAAAGAGCTTGTCTTGGTTTGTAACGCGGAAATATCGGTGTCGTTTGAAGCGATGTTGCTGGCGTTCGTTGCGATGTCAGATGTATTGGTCGCAATGTTACTCGCGTTAGTAGCGATGTCTGTCGCGTTAGTCGCAATATCGGCTGTATTGGTCGCGATATTGGCGGCGTTGGTCGCTATGTCCGTTGTATTCGTCGCAATGTTCGCCGCATTGGTAGCAATGTCGGTCGTGTTAGTTGCGATGTTAGCCGCGTTTGTAGCGATGTTATTGGTGTTGGTAGTGATGTCAGCAGAAATACTATTAAGCTCACTTCCTACCTTCTCACCGATTTTTCCTAATATGTCTGTAGCTGGCATTTTGTATATTTTTTAGTATTGTTATTATTTATTGGCTTCAAACCAAATTTCAAAAGTTGCTTCGTCTCCGTATTCCGCGCGTATCACATCGAGTGCGTAGTCATCCACATAATCTAAATCATTCCAAGATGTAAATCCATCTCCAATTTTAATGCGACCACCACCGCCTGTAGCGTCTTGCCCAGCGAGTTCGATGCCGATCTCACCTTGGTTTAGAGCCGGGTTGATTTGGCTCCAATTAAAAGCGGTATCACGGCGTAGTAAAATGCGTCTAACACTCATGCTCCACCTCCGTCTAAATTAAACACGTCAACATATTCGTTATCAGAATCGGCGTCTCCACCATCTATTAACGCGTCCACAAACTCGCCTGTATCGATCAATGAATCGACTAATCCTGAGCTTGATATAGCTTCCCATTTTCTGTCTGTAGCGTTGTATTGTAATAGTGAATCCTCCCGTAAAGCGGATAAATTAAGTTCTTGAAAGTCGCTGAATTGCTTAGGCGTAATCGCCGTTACCGTCCGTTGCTGATAAACGAGCGGATCAGGTATATTCCGTTGTCTACGAGCTATGGGCATCTAGCACTTCCAGCGACGCAATGCCAACGCTTTTCTAGTCGGCTTACCTTTGCTGTCCTTCATCGGCCCTTTAACTCCGCTCATACGCGCACAGAACGACCGCTTGCGTGGCCCTCCTTTCGGTTGTGGAGCCTTTAGATTGGAGCCTGTCTTACGATTGTAATACGCCCGTCCCTTGGCAGTTAAACCGCCCTTTTCGGACTTATGCTCCTTACGAAGTGAGACACCTTTAGCCATTCTTCTTTTTCTTCGGAAAGCCCCGCTTCATATTCGAGTAGGACTTCGCTGACACGGTAGATTTACTTTTAGGACGGCTGATGCCCAGCCTCTTCCGACGATTGATATTTTCGTATAGACTCATCTCTTCATTAAAAATTCCATGACGCGATCAAGCTTCGTATTGATCTCCTTTACCGACGATTCAAGACCACTCATGCGGTTCTCAACTGCCGTATCACGCTCCCGTTGTGACGCTAGTTCCACCTCGATCTTTGTCATGCGTTTATCACCGAGATCTAGGCGTTCTAGTAGCCGCTTGATGATCCACCCAATGACGCCAAGAATGACGGCTAAAGCGGTGTCAAGGAAGTGTGAGACGGAATCGATCATCGGTTATTCGTCTGTTGTATAAGTACAGGTAAAGTAAAGGCGGTTAGAACTGCTCCCGGTCGATAAAGCACTAACAGGTAAATTTATATCGGAAGAGTTTGAAGCTGTTCTGTAATATAGTTTTAATACATTTGAGTTTCGATCTGCCGATATATTTATTGGATTAAAACCTGTATTAAACGCAGAAACCACCGATAAACTACCAGCTCCGTTAGCTCCTGTACCTCCGTTTGAAACAGTAAAGGGTAAACCTCCAATACATACATTACCTGAAGCACTACCAGCGGTGAGCGCGCTTGTTCTCATTTTGCCGCTAACAGTTACAAGTCTTCCTATTTTAGTGTAAAACGCTTGTTGATCTGTATATGTTATACTAGAAAAATCCGTACCGTCTGTTGTATATGTAGCATTAAATGAACCAAACTCATTTTCAATAATTAAAGCAGTAAGATTGTTGTCTTTATCTGAGAATAAGTCCGAAGCGTTATTGTTTGTTCCTGAGTTATTTAAACACTCTTCTCCGGCTGTTGATGACAATAAGATTCGTCCTGACTCTAAGGTATTACCTGTTATGAAATTATTATCACAAAGTCTAAACTCCAAACCATTAGTGCTTGATACGCTGTACGCAATGTTGTTTGAAACTATAGAGTCGTCTACATTTTGTACCCTAAGAGCTTGAGTAACTGAAGAAACTGAGTTACCACTTACATCAAAATTCACACCTCTATTTGAAGAACTTACACCGAAAACTCCAATAGCGTAATCGCAACTAGATGCTCCCCTTACTATATTGTTTGTAAGCTTTAAACCTTGCTCCATCGTAGCGTTAATCGCGGCAAACCCAGCAGTACCTAAATGGCTTTCAATAGTATTATTGGATATGACAAAATCTCTAGCGTACAGACCGTCTTGTCCACTCACTTGAATACCGTGACCTGTAGCTGAAGCTATCGTGTTATTAGAACAAACAGTTCCAAAACCATTAGAATTAAAAGCATCAGGAGTCGTACCATTACCTGTTAAATTAACTCCTACATTACAACCTTTAATAGTAAACCCTGAAACTACATGAGATCGACCTCTAGCTTTAACCCCCGATCCAAGTGTGTTTTCAAAAGTCCCGCCTGAAAAACTAGAAGAATCACCTGAGGAGTTGTAAATACCATTATCGTGCATTTCACGACCTGATGTATTACTTACAATGTTAAAGCTACTATCTCGTCCCAATAAAACAACAGACCCAACTGAATAAGCTTCGTTATTTGTTAAGTGATTTTCTCTACCCCCGCTACAATGGAACGCTGAATAATAATTAGGATTTGAAGCTGGTGTTGCAATATCTCCAAAGAAACCATTGTGTCGATTACCTTGAATTTGCATCTTCTGACAATCGTATAGATAAACGACCCCACGCTTCCCACTACTTCTAGTGTTTATAACATAGCCGTTTTTACAGTTATCAAATTTTACAAATGCTTTGTACGATTGTCTTTCTCCCGCAGTCAACGCTTCCCAAGTGCTTAATGTTTCAGGCCCTTCAAAGCTTAATCCAGCTATGCCTACATTGTCTGTATTATTAATTAGGATCGTGGCGTCCGTAAGAGAACCCTCCTTTAATGTACCTTCTCCATATAAAAGCACTTCCGAAGAAATGGTCAGTTGACTATTTAATAAATATGTCCCTTTAGGAATATAAATCCTATTATAAACACTACTACTAGACGCGGCGTTAATAGCCGCCTGAATCGCGCTAGTATCGTCAGTCGCACCGTCGCCTTTAGCTCCGTAATCCAACACATTAACGACTCTTTTCCTAGCCATTTCGACCCCGCCAGCCGTCGCTCCATCATGCAACACTAACGCGTTTTTATCGGTGTCTACTGTGACCTCGCCTTGTGGCCCCGTATAAACGGCGTGTTGGGCGGTCGTTCCTCTACGAAGTTGTACTTGTACGTTACTCATAAGTTTTTATAAATCGAGGTTTAAATTAATAACCGTTAGCCCTTAAATAGTTCCGAGCTTCAGTTCTTTTATTAACAACATCAACAGGGACATCTTCGTTTATTTCGAGTTTACGGGCGTAGTACCAATCGGTGTTTTTTAAATATAGTTTATTTTTTTCTACATTCTGCTCGATAGCGTGTAAAAACGATACAGCCTCTTCTTGCTCAGAGGTCATATTATCAATATCAAACCCGTCTGCTCTGACGATACTTAATGCTTGTTCTTTGTTCATGTGATGTTTTATACGATTGTGATTGTATCGCTAGGTTCAAAAGTATTATGGGCAGTATCTTGTACCATTGCGCGCATGGAATAAGTTAGATTAGAATTTATAGTGAATCTTGGCTTATACGAATTTAAATCCAAAACAACATTACCCATAGCTTGCAGTTCTGTTATAGCGGTTAAACCTCCACCACTTCTACTAATAATCCAAGCACCGTGACGATGGATATATCCGTCTTCAATGCCTGTAGCTGTAATCAATAAATTTTCATAATTACCTAAAGCTTCGTTATCTAAAGTATAAGTTGTGCCTGATCCGCCGCCATCTTTACCAAACGCATATCTTCTTTGGGCTATTTCTTCCGCTGACCTATAATAACCATTACCATCAACCCTATAAGGTACTGTAAGAGTTCCGGGAACAAAGCCTTTTACAGTTGACCTTGAAAGAGTTTCTTCAAACTTTATCGCGTAATCAAACCAATCTTGTCCCCAAGAATTTACAATCCTACAACTACTAGAATCCGCTCTTAATACATACGGAAATTTAGCACTACTTGAGCCACCTTGTACGAATAACCCGTCTATACTCGCATCAGCATTAAACAAATATACAGGGTTTTTAGTGTATTCAACATACAAAGAATTGAACACCATATTACGGCTTTTTTGAGCCGAAGAATCAACTCTACCGCTAACCCATACACCTGTTCCTTGTTGACCTGAAGGTAGGACACTATTGGATGTACCATCCGTTGATTGACCTTGTGCTGTAAAGTTTACAAATGCGTTATTTGAACCGCATATAAACATACCAAGTTCGCCGCCTTCTACTAATATGTTATTAAAAGTATTAGCGTTATGGAAAAACCCATTAGACCAACTATTCCACCCACCTTGAGGCTGATAGAAATTCGACTGATTATCATTACCACTTAAAACTATACCCGCTGTACAATTTTTAATTAAAATATCTTCAAAATTCGTCCACAAAGAATATCGAGCATAAATACCATATTTAAACCCATATATATTAAGAGCTTTGAAATTTGCGTAAGCAAGCTGAAGTCCTGTCAAACTTGTAGTTATAGCCGCTTTTGTTTTTGTAGAAGAGATTGAAGTGATTTCAAAGTTAATCAACTTACAATCACCTTTAACCTTTAATACTTCTATGTCTTGATCGGTAACGAATCCTGTTGTAAAAACTCTACCCGTTCCCTCTATCTTTACGATTTGTTCAGTAGAGTTTAAAGAAGCTGTTATGTAATAATTTTTAGATAATACTAAAGTTTTGTTATCAGCAACAGCGTCAGCTAAAGCGTTTTGAATTGCGGTTGTATCATCGGTTCCTGTTTGAGTAGCGTCGTCCCAATCCCCAACCGCACCATAGTCTTCAGGTCTAACGATTTCAGCAAACCTGTCTTCAAGACTCCTAGCCGTCGTTGAACCCGTCGCTGTAACCTCGCTTAAATTCTTACCGCCTTGGGTCGCGCCATCATGCAGTACCAATGCGTTCTTATCGGTATCAACCGTTAGCTCTCCTTGAGCGCCTGTAAAGTTTGCGTGTTCAGCGGTCGTGCCTCTGCGTAATCTAAGTTGCGTATTGCTCATGTGTATTAAATAAGATTCCCGTATGAAAAGACTGTGGCAAAGCTCTCGAAGAAGTTGCTTCCGTAGTCTAAGAAGTTAGCGATGTTTCCTGATATAAGCCCGTTATCAACGAACGCTGTAACGGCGACTAAACCGACGCCATAGTCGTAGTTAAACTGAGCCGAAGGCGCGATAGTACCGTAGTCGTAATCGGATGGGATCTCGCTGAATGCGTTGCGGTATCCCCGTTCAATCACGATTATTTCGACGCCTAAAGCTGGTGGTGTAGTAAAACGAATGTCGTTAGTTCCGCCTACAAGCGAGTAATCGGCTGGGTCTTGAACGACGCCATCAAGCGTTACGAGGTAAGCGGATGAATTACTATGATTAGAAGAAAAAGTCAGGACGAAATCAGTCTTTGAACCTGTGCCTGTAAACTTCGATACACCGGGAGGATTACCCGTTCCAAGCGACAGTTGATCGGCTACACCCGCCACATACTGTTTATTAACGCCGTCAGTAGCGTTCAACGGATTACCGACATTAACGAGCCTGTAGCCGTTTACATCGAGGTCTTTGTCGAGTGAATTACCCGTAAAGTCTGCAAGGGTCAACGCATCAATCGTCGCATTAAGCTCCGCTTTGACGGCGTTATCTTGCGTGTCAACATACGCTTTTGTAGCCGCGTCTTGAGCGTCGGTAGGGTCGGCTAGGTTTGTGATCTTGTTCTCTTCAGCGTCAAAATCAGTACCACCCTTTTTACTAAGGAGTTGACCACCCGATCCTTCCGCCGCTTCTTGCGACAGATAAAAACCATGCTTGTAACTGAGGTCTAAAGTATCTTCGGTCAGAACGGAGCCATCAACGAAGTCCACAAGCGGGTCTTCAGTCGAGCTATTACGGGCGACTTTAACGGCGTTCCCAGCGACGACACTACCCGCGTTTATGACGGCTTTAGTCGTTGACCCGTTGCTGGAGATTGTGAATAAGTTAGAAGCCAGCTTTACACCTTCGACATAAACGTCGATTAAAGGGTTGCCTTCGTCGTCCGAAAGAAATGGAAACGCAAATATGAATCCATTATCAACTTGATCGGATGTAGCTGACGAGTAATCTACATAGGAATTAGGCATGATTTGATTTTATATTATTATCTTTTGAGGGGGAATTACAAGGTTTATTACTGCGTTAATAGCGACAATACGTCAGAATGGTCGGCTCCCATGCTTAATTCGTACTTGGCACGAGTAACTTGATCGTAGAACTCTTCCAGCTCAGGGAACTCTCTCATCGCCTCCTCAAGTGCCGCCCCCTTGAACTTACTAAGGACATTAGAGATCTGACGTATCCTTGGACTTTCTAACCCCGGTTCAGATATTGGTGATAATCTTTGGTAGTTGCTGGAGTTAATAAGATCCGACAATGTCTTCCGCAATGTTCTGCCTCCAACTTTTACCGTTTGTAATAGCTCTAAACGACGATCATGGGCGGTTTGACCTTTATCGTTAGTAAATTCCAACAAGTCGAGAACGCCGTTGTAAGTCGATGGCGGGTTCCTAAATGCGTGTCTAAGGTTAGCCATCTCGTTCAGAATCGGATCGTCCTTCTGTGTGCTATAAGCCATCGGATTGATCGCGCCTATAAGCGGAAGATTCTCCACGATTACAGCTTCGCCTAATACATTACGCTTAGGATCAAGTGTGCTACGAAGACCGGGTGTCTTATTCTTCATCGCTTCCCAAATGGAACGCATCTCACGAGCTTCTTGATCGCCTGTACCGTATTGAGACTGACCAAGGAAACCGCTCATCGGTAAAGCTGAAGAAGTGTAATTCCGTAATAATTTAGGAACAAAGCGCTCAGGCTCGCTCATAGCGTCAGTCCACATCTGCACACCTGACAGATACGATTTATTAGTTACATTTCTAGCGAAGGTCACACCTAAAGCTTGAAACATACCTTCGTAAGCTGGTGAGTTAAATGCTCTAGGACTTTTGATGCCTGTATCGATTACATCTGCAATCACACCAACCATCATACCTAAAGGATCAAGACGCTGATAACTTATGTATTTATCTCCGACTTTGAAACTGTATGGTTGCCAGCCTGTAGCCATCAACGCTTTCTTTTGGTTCTCATCGAGTGGCCCACCGCCTGTAATGTACTCGCGATTATTGAACGCCATATCGACCATGATACCCGCCATAATCGCGCCTGAAGCGAGTTTACCTTGAGCTTGTGAGCGAATGATTGGATCGTTAGATTTCAACGCCGCTAAGAACTCTTCCCTGTAATCTTTGACTAAAGCGACTTTACCAGCTTGATACGGTAATAAACGCTCGAATGAAAACGACAACAAGTTAGTAGGAGTCCTGACGAACGGCAGAACGAATCGCATAGTCGGATGGTTATTAGTAAATGTCTGCACACCGCGACCAAATGAGCCTTTCTTCAACGCCCTTGTATGCGTAAGGTATTCGGTTTGATCTTTTGCAAATTCAGCTACAGCCCCAATCTTTTCATCAAAGTTCTGATTCTTGTAATCCATGATGAACGCAGTCCGTTTCTTAGGATCGGTAATACCGCGAGCATCTGCTTGATTAGAGGCTTTCCTAATGATGGCTTCTTCGGAGTAATACCTACCGCCTGAAGTCACAACTTTCTGTAAACCATCTTCGATGTATTGAGCTAATGCGTATGGATCTGAGATCTTAGCTGGGCCTTCTAAACCTTCCATAGCGAGTTTAAAACGCGCCGCACGACGGTAATTCATCTGTTTAAAGAACTCGTCTGAAGTGAGTAGTAACCGCGATGGAAGGCGTAAGAACTGACCAACATTAGTTACAGTCTTGTAAAGTGAAGTGCCTTCTTTACCAGCAAGTCCAAAAGCTTCGGGAGTGATCGCATCTACACGGCCTTCATCAAAACTTTTAGAGTCAGGTAATAATTGATTCTCGCCTTCCTTCCAAGCCTTCCTTGAGAATTTCCAAGCTTCTTTAACCATTTCCCAATCTGCCCATGAAGCAAATGCGTGTTTGGTTACATTTAAATTACCCGTTAATGCTCCGCCTAAAGCGGTTTCTAATGTAGATAGGAACGAAGTTAAGAAGTTGCCTGTGGCGTTGACCATGTGAGTTCTAGGGCCACTCAAGATAGCATTAATCCAATACTCTTGAGTCATGTCCAACATCTTGTTGCCTTGGGCTTTCTTAGCCAGCTTCAACATACTTGTCAGAGTCTTCTCAATATCAGCATCATCCGCCGCTTCTTCGACGATCTTAACGAGTTTATCAGGACTAAGCCCACCACTCTCGTTTAAATATTTATTACGGATGCCGTCAGAAACTTCAAGCTCACCATTATCAACCCCGATCTTTTTACCTTTGTATTCGCCTGTAAAACGACGAACACCTAAACCTAAAGATTGTTCACGACCAATAGCGGAGTAATACGCTTCAAACTCTACAAGTTCCTGAAACGCGTTTTTAAGTTTAGCTAAAGCAACATCACCACCGCCTGTTTTCTTATACTCTTTAGCGAGATCCAAAGCTTTTTTGGAAAGTGTACGACCGAACTGCTTCATAATCGTAACTTCCATACGAAGCTCACGGGCTTTCTCTTCGGTGTCTATAACTTGGCTTTTCCAATTTCTAGCGATGTCAGGAGAAATATTCTCGATGTCATCAAAAGCTTCTTCGGTCATCTCATCGATAGACTTCGCTCCCGGATCAGGCAAGTTAGCTTGCGCCCATTCCCGACCAGCAACGCGTATTTGATCGATTTGATTCGTGTTCTTTATCTGACCGATGTTTAGGAATCGCCCTCTTGGAGCGTCGATCTCATCGGCTTTTGTATCGACCCAAGCTTTCTTAATAGCTGGATCTAGCTCAGGCATATCAGCGTAAGTCTTGCCTGTCATGTCTAACGGAGCTTGACGCTGGATCTTTACATTCCGTTGTTTAATGAAGTCATTGAAGATCTTTTGTCGCTGGTCGATACCAAGCTTCGATTTAACACTGGCAAACAAATCTTTTAACAAGATAGCGATTTCCTGTGCCGCCCGTTTGAAAGTCCCTGACGGAGCTAAAGCGTCGTCTGCATCGAGCTTGGACAAGAACGCATCAGTCATCTCTTCAGCGAAGTATTCGTCGATGTCAGAGAAACGATAGTTGGCTTCGTTAAAGTTACCCTTCTTGAAATCATTGAGTTCCCTAGCGAGTTTCAAACGCTCACTAGCACTCAAGGTTTCGTCTTTGGCTCGCTTGCTCAAGTCGTCCATGAACTTCGCTCTTTCGTCGTCGAACTGTTTAGTAAGACGAGTAACATCTGCTTTAGGTAAGTAACGACTCAAGCTGTGCCACAACTCGTGAATCATGGGGCGTTTTAGATCGCCCTCTTCAATCACGCTCTTACGGATCTCTAATAGCTTGTTAGAAAAGTTAAAACGACCGCGAGCTTGGATCTTGTTTGTAACCGACATGGATACATCGTCAAACATCCGCTCACCAATCGTATCGATAAAAGTCTCGATGTCTTTAACATCAGCGGGATCAGCACCAGCAACAGTAAACTTCTTTTGTAAGCGTCCTTTGATGTAGTCAGGGCCACGACTACCTTCGAGTCCTCGCTTTGCCTCAAGATTAGTTTGGAATGGTTTTCTAGGCGGACGAGACTCGACGACAGCTTCAAAGACTTCAGGAGAATCGGGGAAGCGTTCTTTACCGCCAGCTAAAAAGTCAGGTAATAACTTAGCGAAATCTCCACCCATAGCCTTAACTGTACCTTGATACACATCTAAAGCTGATCCACCATTACGACGTATTTTATTACCTTCCTTAATACCTTTAAGACCGCGTACTAAACCTAGTGTAGCCGCTTCAAGACCAAGACCTTCTAATACATTTTTAAGACGACCTTCGATTTCACCTTCGTCTTCATCGTGTGCTAAAAACTCCGTTATAGGGTTCTGTAGCTCAGGGAATTGTTGTACAAGATTTGATAACCTAGCTTCTTGCCCGTTAAATACGGAGAAGTCCGAAGCTACAGTAGCGGCAGTACCGCGTGTAAAATTATTAGACAATGCTCGTTGTGTGAGCGATCCAGCTTTAGCCAACTTACCAGCCTTACCCGCAATACCGAAGATAGGTAAAAATCCTGTAGCAAATTGTGATGCGCTTTCAACGAAAGATCCAACTGTAGTTTCAGACTCGCCTAACCAACGTTCGTCCCAATCGGGCAGATAGTCATCAACGATGTAATCGGCGAGGTTATAGACGCCTTGAAGCGCGCCCTCGATGCCTCTAAATGGTGCGGCTAATGTATCGAATAAATCGAAGAACTCTCCGCTATCTTCTTCTTGCTGTGGATTATTTAATTCTTCGTCCATTACTTATCAAATTTGTGACCGTACACGTTTTTTCTTAGGTTTATCTGATCTCGTATAAATCCTAAATAATCAGTTACACCAACAAGATCTGCAATCTCTTTTATCTCGTCAGGCACATCTTCAACTTTCTCTATGGCTTTAACAGATTCCAATAGTTCGGGCTTAACGAGTTTGTAAAGTTTGGGATTTAATTGCTTTGGATCAAACTCTCTACCACCTATAGGCGTTATAGGCGGGTCGCCTTTAAGCACAGATATATCCGTAAACATATCACTAAAAACCGCAATCTTGTTAAAGTCTTCAGCCGCTTTCTCCATTTCTTCAAAAGTAGGAAAGTCTGTAGCCACTCTCACCATATTTTTATATGGCCCATATCGCTTACCACCTTCTAATATCTTACCGCCGTTTTTATGTGTATGTCCACGCTCCGCTAAAAAAGCGTTTTGATAAATTACTTTTCTATGTACACCACTCGCTACTTTGGCTAAATCGTTTAAGGCTTTAGGTATATACTTGTCGTTATACTTAAGAGCTTTTTGACGTTCTTTAGGAGAGGTTGCTTTATTAGCTATGACCACAGTATTCTTCGTAGCTTTCTTAATTATATCTTCAGGACTTTCATCGCTAAACCAATTTTCAGTAGCCGCCGAAGTTGGGTCATCAACCTTGGTAACTTCCTCTACTAAAGCCTTAATTTCCTTTTTGTCCTTTTCTTGATTTTCGGATTCAGTTTTTAATATCTCGAAACGGTTTTTAGATGTCGCATCTAAAGTTTCAAGTTGAGTATTAAAATACTCTTCCATAGCGACTTTTAAATTATCAGTATTCTCAAAAGTGCCTGTGGATATTAAGCGATCCATCTCTGCGTTCACTTTATTATTAAAGTCATCTATAATCTCTAATTGAATACCAAGCAGTTGAGAAGGATGTCTTTCTTTTAAAACTTGATAGTCACGCTTAATAAGCCGATCCATACTATCTAATAAAAGTCTGTCAGAATTTTTCAGTCTAGCGCTTTTATTAATGACGTCGTTCTTTAAATACTGATTAGGATCAATGTCGTTTACAAACGCCTTTTCCATCGCTTGCTGAACTTCGTATGTGTATTCAGCGTCTTCATCCGCGTCCGCATCGAGTTGGAAACCTTTCAACAGCTCTTCACGCGATGTGGCTTGTCTCACTTCACCGTTCCTATCTGTATATTCAACAGGCTGTCCTGTCAGTTGTAGGCGGTTAGCTAACTTACCAAACTCAGCGACCTTAGCGTCGATACGATCTTTACGATCCGTTTCACGCAATCTATCGGACGCTTCGGCGGTAGCTTCGATCAAACTTTCAATGCGATCTACTTGGTCTTCGTTCTTATAAAACAGCGCATTACCAACCTTTAAATTTTTACCCGCCCATATTAGGAACTGACGCGCTTTACGCTCACCACCATCGAGTCTTGCAAGCTGTTCTGAAACATTCTGAATAACCTCGATTTGTTTCGCTGGTGGGAACGCGTTTAAATCGCCCCAATCTTTCAAAGCTTCTGACATATCAATGTCGTACTGAGCGCTACCAAGCTTTGCGTTTTTAGCGAGTCTGTAGATCGACGATGTATTTCCTAGTAAAGTATCTGCCTTACTTTGGTTCGCTTTCTGCTGATCGTAACGGTTTGTAAGTTGTAAGATCGTAGGATTGACAGCTTCCGTAAAACCTTCGTTAGCATATTGACCCTGTAAAGCGGGATTAGCTTCGACAAACGCGTCAAACTCTTGCTTCATTATTTGAGCAGTAGTGAGCTTGTCGTCACCTTCCTTCGGCTTATTCAACCGACCTTCCGACGATATGAGTCCTTGTACAAATTGATCGTGAGCGGCTTTACCTAAAGCACGACGCTTTCTAACTTCGTTTATAGGCGACACCATCCACTCAAGGAATCCACCCTTACGAGACATACTATCAAATTGATCGGTAGTCTTTTGTAATTGTGCTTTTAAATCTTCAGGCTTTGTCCGTTTTAACTGCGCCTCATACTCCTCAAGTTCTAAATCAGCTATGCCCTTGTAATCTTTGAGCATCGGATTGATCGTAGACAAGGCATCAGCCAAGTCCATCAGCTTATTACGACCCGCTTGTTGGACGGCTACTGTATATTGACCACCACTACGAACTGTAGGCTGAAGCTTTGGAGCGTCAGGAAGATCCGCAACTTGAACACGCCTACTACGCGTCGCTTTTACTAAGTCATCAATCGTAGCCATATTATGTTTTTCTTGTTAATTCCAATCCCGTTCTGTATCCCGATAGACCGCCTTGAGCGATGTTTAAAGCTCCCGTTAAGAAGCTAGGTTTATCTATCGGTTTATTGATCTCGATCTGACGCATTTGTGTGCGGTATCCAGCGTCGGTTAAAGCGAGTCCTGTCTGCACATCACGCATCTCTTGTTGACGGGTAATACCGATTCTATACGCCGCTTCTTGACGAGTATAATCATCGAGCAACATCTCAACAGAAGCACCAGCCACGCCAGCTTCACCCGCACTTGTTCTCGTTCTAGCTAACGCTTCACGACTCTTCAAAGCTACTTCAGCCATCTCGCGATTAGCCGCCTCTTGCTCTTGTGCTTGACGAAGCCGTAACGCCGACTGCTCTTGCATCGCCCGTTGACGCTCAGCCTCTGCCGCTCTCGCTTGATAACGAGCTTGCTGGCGAGCCATGCGACGCTGACCAATGAAGGAAGTAGCGCTTGAAGCGACGCCCAACATCGTGGTAGCTCCAACCATGCCGACGGCTGTGGCACTACCTGTAGCTCCTAACGCGGAGCCGACTGCAATAGATACGGGATCACACATAACGTTTAAGATTTATAAAATGAAAATTGTTGATAACCTTCTATATTAGACTCATTAAATACTGCACCCAACCATTTTAACCATCGAATTGATAATTCATTTTCGATCATAACATAGTTGGTCAATACATTATAACTATCATTAAACAAACGATTTAACCACTCTTTTGAGTATTTGATAAACGAACGTTTAATAAGGTGCATACGATGAGTACCCAATAACCACGGCACACCCATCCCTTCAACACCCGATCTAGCGATCCCAAACGATCCGATCATATTGTGGTCATTGTCGAGTATTGTCCAAGCTTCTTCCGATAGGTTATACGATTCATCGATAGCCAAACGAGGATGATTACCTAAGCCTATGATCTCCAACATATCAATAGTACGAAGATCGTGATATAGCTGTGGAGCATCGAAATACCCATTAGCTTTCATCACGATACAATCCTTATACTTTATTTCGTCATCATCCATATCGTCTTGATCTTGAGTGTACAAAGTTCTCAAACTCTGCCGATAATAACTTCATGGGTAACGCCGATGTTGACTTGATAGTAATGTCGATCTCATCGTGTCGCCCTTGGACGGGGAATCGGAACGAGCCACTATCCAGCACTAAACTGCCGATTACAGAGTCCGCTCCAAGCGTAGTAGGATTGAATATGTACTTGTATGTATCGCGATATAACGGCGTTACCTCGACGGTAAAGTGGCCTGTATCGGAATAATCAATCGCTCCGTTTCTTATCAGTTGTTTGGTAAAGTTACTAGAAGACCTACCACCGCGTTCTGTAGGTTGCTTCAAGGTCTGAGTCGTAAACTTATAACTTGTTTCGTATTCAAAACCTACGAAGAAATCCGTAGTTGTACGGTCGCCTCTAACGGTGAATGAAGACGAGTCAACAGCGGTGATTGGTAGACGTACACCAGCGGTCGTATATATCACACCACCAGCGGGATCATACGGCATACCTGACACAGTTGTAGTCTTACTAACGGAGTCATAAACGCGTGGTAAAGCGGGTGAAGCTCCAAGGTCTAATATTCTTCTATCGAGGTGTAAGGCGTAGTTTAGTCCTGTGTCTTTATGCCCGGCTTCCATCGCCATCTTTTCGAGGTAGCCATCTTTCGTAACGACATAAAGATCTGAGTCAATGAAGCCCATGCCGACGATTTCCTTACGGAAGTCAAAGCGCATCCAAGCTGATTGTATCTTTTCTTTATTAGACCAAAAATATTTGTATACATAAAGTTGTTTTAGATCTTCGCTTGAAGACGCGACAATAACGTTCTCTGTCGCAGTTCCTACCATCAACCTAAGATTACCTTGGATATATGTCGGTACTTGCTGAGTGATTTCAGACGCGTCAAAAACGTCGCTATCACGATCAACAAAGAACTCGTATATACCTTCGTATGAATCGCGTTGAAAGCTGAAGTAAACGTAGTTAGTCAACGCCAATGGACGCACCTGTGAGCTGACATTATACTCGGTAATAGGCGAGATATTAACGGTCTTAGCCGTCAGAAGATCCGAACCTCTTAACACGAATTGAGACTGCGGTGAAAACAGCACCAGCTTTTCTTGGAACGCAGAAGCATGGGTCAGCTTTGAAACCTTTGTATGCGCGACTCCAACGTCGATTGGGGCGCTGTCAAGAAGTGTCAAGACGGTAGTCCTGAAGAAGTTGAAATACTCGTCAGCCTCGGAGAAGATAACGGCGGTATCTGTCAGGATGCCTAGACGATTCTTAAAGAAGAACAAGTCATTGATCTTTTTACCGACAAATGACGGGTCAGGATTGGTATCTTCGTCACCTACTTCTCGTCCTGTCCAACTAGCCAAGTCGATTGTATATCCCGTAATTACATCATTAACGATTGTAGGCACGATTTGAATCGGCATGGTCGCGGTATCAAGCGTCGTTTTAACGCCGTATCCAACATCTTCTACCCATGTACCTTCGCCAAAAGTATTACCATCCTTCGTCTCAAACTTAACATAATAGTCGTCTTGAACGAGTTCTGTGTCGCCTTTGACCTTTACCCTAAAGTTGTTGTAAGCTTTCGCTGGTAACTCGGTTATGGCGGAAACTTCTTGATAAGCAATTCCTAAGCCATTATCGGATAGACCATCACTTACGCTTAATTTAAATGCAGATGAGGACGACAGTTTAATGACGGAGTGTTTGCGTTCTACTGTCCCGTTAAAAGCGGTTACAGTTCCAAGGACTGCTACGGCTGTAGCTTGGCTTCCGCCTGAAGGTGGTGCGGCTATAGTAACGGTAGGTGTCGATGTATAATCAGTACCACCATTTGTAACCGCTATTCCTACAACTTTACCTGTACCATTAACTGTCGCTACGGCTGTAGCTCCTGAACCACCTCCACCGCTGATCGTTACGGCTGGTGGGTTATTAGGATCGTATTGAGTACCTTGGTTAGCTACGGCTATAGACTGAACGAAATCAGCCGCACCCCCACTAGCTAACACATCATACAACTGACCAGCTATAACCTCGGTATCAGCGTGGCTACCAATGCCTCCTACGCCGTCGCCTGATATAACTTCAAATGTGTTTTCTGTGCCGTTAAAGTTTGAATGAATAGCGTACTTCTTGTCGTAGTCACCGATCTTAACGAACACTAATGCTTCATTAGGTAACTGCGGAGACACAGCACTCGTCATAGCGATCTGCCTAGTCGTATCAGCTACGAATGTATAGTCAGCAACTGTCAACGCCCGTAGGTCTGTAAGCGGGTTTTCAGCTCCGTTTAAATAAGTCTGAGCATTAGCCGTTATAGTCGTCGGTATCTCCGCTCCATTCTCGACATTGTACACATCAACCGATGTAGTCCCAAGAAGTACGCTATTCATTCGACTTTTAATATTC
>BCSF01000273.1_pt1 | contig 21859 bp, 19 predicted proteins | sample 1016431 | NCBI WGS metagenome assembly BCSF01 (sample SAMD00045685;SAMD00045686;SAMD00045687;SAMD00045688;SAMD00045689;SAMD00045690;SAMD00045691;SAMD00045692;SAMD00045684;SAMD00045690;SAMD00045691;SAMD00045692;SAMD00045684;SAMD00045685;SAMD00045686;SAMD00045687;SAMD00045688;SAMD00045689, study...
AGATGTATGGTTTCTTTGATGGTGAAAATGTAACCAAGTATTGTGTTCCTAAACTCCTTGAGATTGAAATGACATCTGGAACATTCCAGATTGGAGAAACTGTAATTGGTAGAATGGTCGATACTGGTCTTGGCCCAGTTGAAAGAGGAAGAAGACCAAGAATTACATTTAGAGTTGCTCAATCAAATCATAGAGAAGGTGAATACAATGCACCCGATCAAGTATTCAGAGAAAGTCCATATGATGGAACTCCTATGTCTGCAGTTTATTCTGCAACATCCACAATTCTAAACATTGATACTTTCTCATTATCAAATGAAGGTCAGGGAAAATACAATGGAAGAATTGAAGAAGGAATGATTCTTAGAGGTCAGACAAGTGGCGCTGTAGCAACAGTTAACAATGTAAGGTTGGTTGCAGATAGAGTTGGCACTATGATTGGTGCATTCTTAGTTCCCGATGGAAATGTCCCCGGTAACCCATCATTTGAAACTGGAAGAAACGTATTCAGACTTACTAGCAGTTCAATTAATAGTAGAATTGGAGGTGTTGTTACTTCATCTGCAGAGGAAATATTCTTCTCTCAAGGTGACATTGACAACACTCAAGAAGTAACTCTTTCTCTTAGAAATGCAAGAGTAGAACATGAAGAGTTTGAACAAACAAGAACACTTACTGCAAGTTCTACTGCTACTGCCAATGCAGGTAGCACAAGCACATCTAGCACAACTGTTAGAGCGGTACAACAAAACATCACTAATGTTACTAACAACGTTACCAACGTAACTAATGTAAGAAATGTTAGAAGAGACCCACTTGCACAATCATTCTATGTTGATGATGCAACAGGTATCTTTGTTACAAGTTTGAATGTTTATTTCAGAACAAAGGATGATTCTCTTCCTGTATATTGTCAGTTGAGAGAAATTCAAGTTGGTATGCCAACATTGAAAATCTTACCTTTCTCTGAAGTAGAACTTACACCTGAAAAAGTTAATGTTTCTGATGATGGTACAGCAGTTACAACATTTACTTTTGACTCTCCAGTTTATTTGAATGGTCTTAGAGAATATGCAATTGTCCTTCTTTCAGACTCCACTGAGTATACAGCTTGGATCTCTAGACTTGGTGAAGCAGATGTAACTAGTGCTGCATCTGAGGCAGGACAGGTATTTGTCTCTGCACAACCAGTTCTTGGATCACTGTTCAAATCACAAAACGCATCAAGTTGGGATGCAAGTCAGTATGAAGACCTTAAGTTTGATCTCTATAGAGCAGACTTTGTTGAAACAGGATCTGTTCAGTTCTTCAATCCTAAACTTCCCACAAACGGATTATCAAATCTTAGAAATAATCCTTTTGATGTTGATTCTAAATCAATTAGAGTTGGTCTTGGAACTACTGTCAATGATTCGGATTTGACAGTTGGTAATACAATTACTCAACTTACATCTGGAGCAACAGGTAATTTTGTTGGAAGTGCAGGAACAATCGCGACACTTTCAATAACAAATCCTGGTCTTGGGTATACTCCAGCAAGTGGAGGAACCACATACAATAACCTTACTCTGACTAATGTTACCGGCACTGGTAGAAATGGATTAGCAAACATCACAATCAATGGTGGAGTTGCAGTTGGTGCAACCATATCTGATGGTGGTATTGGATATTCAGTTGGTGATTTACTAACCGTATCAAACATTGGTATTTCATCTATCGGTAGAAATCTTAGATTGAGTGTTGGATCGATATCTGGTGCTAATGAATTGATTATTAATGATGTTCAAGGTGACTTTACTGTTGGTGCTGGAGGCACTCTGACATTTGTTAATAACTCTGGATTATCAACAGATCTTAATTCTGCTGCTAATGGCAATGTCATCATAACAAGCACACCTCAAGTTGTTACTGATGGACTTCACTTTAGAGTCAATCACAGAAACCATGGAATGCATTCCGATGTCAATAAGGTTGTCATTACTGGAGCAAGGTCTGACGTTGCACCTACGACTTTATCAGTTGACTATTCATCCTCTGCTACATCTAGCATATCTGTTGGAAGCACCGCTAATTTCACTTCATTCGAGGGAGTGAGTGTTGGAAGCACCAATCCTGGATATGCAATTATCAATGATGAAATTATCAAGTATACTGGACACTCTGATAATACTTTGACAGGTATTACGAGAGCAATAAATGGAACAAAGGCTTTCCCTTATTCAAGCGGAAACTTGGTTTACAAGTATGAGATGAATAATGTATCTCTGCTTAGAATCAATAAAACACACACTTTGAGTGATGCAAATATTGCTAATCAAATTGGGCTTGATCATTATAATTTGAAAATTGATGTATCTTCTGGTGACGACACCACAGATAGAACTGGTGCTAGTTTCCCTAAACTATTCTTCAGAGAGTCTGATTTCTCCGGGGGTGGAGACGTTGAGGCAACTTACAATGTTCCATTTGAAATTATCACTCCTAAGTTAGAAGTAATCAATCCAAAACTCACTACTCTCTCTGCTGCTGCCAGAACAATATCTGGACAAAGTATTGACGGAGCAGAAACACCATATGTTGATAAGGGATTCCAAGCAGTTTCTCTTAACAATAATAATTTCTTCTCATCACCAAGAGTTGTTGCATCTCAAGTGAATGAAGATGCAAGATTGCCAAATCTACCTGGTAAAAAGTCCTTTAGTATGAACTGTGACTTATTGAGTGCTGACTCTAGATTATCTCCATGTATTGATCTTACAAGATCTAGTATTATCTTTACATCTAACAGAGTCAACGCTCCTATTTCAAACTATATCACTGATAGTAGAGCGAACACCATTGATAATGATCCTAATGCATTCTATTATGTTTCAAAACCAGTCTCACTTGAAAATTCTGCGACAGCATTGAAGGTTATCTTGACTGGTGCAATCAATGAAGCTAATGATATTCGTGCGTTCTTTGCTCTTCAAAATGATATCAATGAGACTCCAATTTTCGCACCTTTCCCTGGATACAATAATCTGACTAATAATCTTGATACGATTGACCCATCAAATAGTGATGGAACAACTGACACATTACTTGTCAAGAACACTTTCTATGACTATACTCCGGGTCCAAGGTCATTCAAAGAATTGACATTTACTGTTGACAATTTACCATCATTCAAGATCTTTAGAGTCAAATTAGTACTCACGTCAACAAACCAGGCAATAGTCCCTGTGATTCAAGATCTTCGTGCTATTGCCCTTGCTTGATATGGAAGATCTTATTCCTGTAGATGGCAATAAATCTCTTTTTAGAGATCCTCAAACAAATGCCATTATTAATACAAACAAAAGTGAGTATGAGTCCTATATTATGAGACGAAAAATGCACACGAGTGAACAGGAAAGAATCGAATCTATCGAGGATGATCTTGGTTCAATCAAAAGTGACATTGATGAAATCAAATTCTTATTGAGGAGGTTAGCAAATGGATCCTGATCAAATAGAACTCAAGAACTTAACTAAAAGTTTTGAATATATCAAACTAGCATCTGAGATAGATAGTTGCGATGACCGTGAAACCCTTAGAAACATCGCAAAATCTTTTTGCAAACTTTATTATAAACAACAAGAAACAATGCAAGTTATAGGTATAGAAAATGGCGGTTAATAGCATCACCTTCGATCCAGATGCAGGAGTTCCTTATGGTGTTAATCTAACCATTAACACCGGTTCTGATTTTGAGAGCAACTTCAATATTGTAAGAACATCTAGTGCAGCATTTGATCTTACAGGTTACTCTGGATCCGCACAACTAGCGAAAAGTGTTGCTATTGGTGCCACCATCGGTGCGGTTGCAACCTTCAATGTTGGATTCACAAGTGCTGCTGCTGGTAAAATCAAAATTTCTTTAGGTTCAACAAGTACAAGAAATTTGAAAGAAGGTAGATATGTATATGATGTGATTGTAAGTTCTGGATCTACTGTTTACAATATCATAAACGGAAATATATTAGTTTTATCTGGTGTATCCTCTGCACCATAAATATATCAAGGGGAAAATGTGGGTAAATGGCACAACCAACAAGTAGATCAGAATTAATCAATTACTGTAAACGGAAACTGGGTGCTCCAGTTTTGGAGATCAATGTTGCCGATGAGCAGATTGAAGATTGTGTTGATGATGCCATCCAATTATTTCAAGAGAGACACTTTGATGGTGTTTCTCAAATGTATCTGAAATATCAAATCACACAGGATGATATTGATAGAGGTAGAGCACCTGGTAATGGCAAAACTGCTGGAATTACCACAACAACAGCAGAAGCAACTATTGTTGGTGCAGCAACAACTTTTTCATATAAAGAAAATAGCAACTACTTACAAATCCCTCCATCTGTAATTGGCGTAAATAAAATATTTCATTTTGACGGCACAAACACTGTAACTAACAATATGTTCAGTGTCAAATATCAGTTGTTCCTCAATGACATTTACTACTGGGGATCAACTGAAATACTTACATATGCGATGGTCAAAACATACTTGGAAGATATCGATTTTCTTTTGACGACACAAAAGCAAATAAGATTCAATCAAAGGATGGATAGATTATATCTTGACATTGATTGGGGAAGCGTCAGTGTTGATGACTATATCATCATTGATTGCTTTAGAGTATTGAATCCAGATGATTTTACAAGAGTATACAATGATCCGTTCCTCAAAAAATACTTAACGGCATTGATCAAAAAACAGTGGGGACAGAACCTAATAAAGTTCCAAGGAGTCAAGTTACCAGGCGGTGTTGAACTAAATGGTAGACAAATATATGATGACGCGGAAAAAGAACTTGAATCGATTATGGAAAAAATGTCTAATACTTATGAGTTACCACCATTAGACATGATAGGATAATGTTATGCTTAATCCATTCTTTCAACAGGGTTCAAAAGGCGAACAAAGTCTTGTTCAGAGTCTAATAAACGAACAACTAAAAATTTACGGAGTAGAAGTATATTATCTTCCCAGAATATATGCTACGAAAAACTCCGCGATTAAAGAAGTAATAGAATCAAAATTTACTAATGCATATCCTATCGAAGCATATGTTGATTCATATGATGGATATGGTGGACTTGGAACTCTCATGTCCAAATTTGGAATTCAAGAGCAAGATGATCTTACCATAATTGTTTCAAAAGAGAGATATGAAAATTATATCAGTCCTCTAATAAAAAATATACCGAATATTGAATTATCAACCAGACCAAAAGAAGGAGATCTCATATATTTCCCTCTTGGAGATAGACTTTTTGAAATTAAGTATGTAGAGCATGAAAAACCATTTTATCAATTACAAAAAAATTATGTTTATGAGTTGAGATGTGAACTCTTCAGAGTTGAAGATGAAGTTGTTGATACTGACGTTTCTTCTATTGACGATAACTTAATCGATCAAGGTTATATTCAAACTCTAACTCTGGTAGGGTCTGCTGTTACAGCAACTGCGATTACTGGTATTGCACAAACTGGTGGATTGAGAAAGATTGTTCTGACAAACAGAGGAGATGGTTTTACTTCACCACCAAGAGTCGCTATATCCTCCGCTCCAAGCAACGGTCAAACAGCGGTTGGTATTGCAACGATGATATCTGGTTTGGTTGATTGTTATGGAAGTACAGCAGATGATAAAGTTCAAGGTGTTGAAATTATCAATCCTGGATTTGGATACACTGTCGCACCAGGAATATCTTTCGTTGGTGGAGGTGGTGCAGGTGTTGCTGCAACCACTGAAATAGCAGATGGCACGATTGGAATTATCACTGTTTCTGATGGTGGTAATGGATATAGCGTTGCACCACTGGTGACCATTGCTGGTCCTGGAATAGGCACCACAGCGTCTGCAACGGCGCTAATTAGTTCTGCGGGCATAGTTACGTCTATTCGCATTACAGACGCTGGTGTGGGGTATACAGTCGCTCCTACGATCACTATTGGTTCTCCAAGTGTTGGCAGCTCTGGAAACTTTATATTCAATGAAACCGTAACTGGATCTGCAAGCAGCACTACTGCCATTGTCAATAATTGGGATGCTTCTACTAATGTACTCGAAATCAAAGTTGTTAGCGGCACATTTGTTGTTGGTGAAAATATCGTTGGTTCTGAAAGCGGCGCGTCAAGAGAACTGAGAGTATTGAATACTGACGATGCCGTTACTCCATATGCACAGAATGATGTCTTTGAATCAGAGGCAGATTCATTCTTAGATTTCTCTGAAACCAATCCATTTGGCACTCCATAAATAATATTATGGTTTTGTTAAATTTCTTACAGTCCTAAAAAAATGTTTGAATATTTTTATCACGAAATTCTAAGAAGAACTATCATATCTTTTGGTACGTTGTTTAATGATATTAACATTAGACACTCTGATAGTAGTGACAACACTGTAAGCGAAATGAAGGTTCCGCTAGCATATGGACCTTCACAAAAATTCTTGGCAAGATTGGAACAACAATCTAATCTAAACAAACCAGTGCAAATGACACTGCCAAGAATGTCATTTGAATTTATTGGATTGAGTTATGATCCTACAAGAAAAGTAACTACAACTCAACAGTTTATCACTGGAACAAAATCAGATAAGAAAGAAGCAAGAAAAACATATCTTCCTGTTCCATATAACTTGTCATTTGAACTTAGTGTAATGACTAAGTTGAATGATGACATGCTTCAGATTGTCGAACAAATTTTACCTTATTTTCAACCTGCATATAACTTATCAGTAAATCTAGTTGAGACAATAGGCGAAAAAAGAGATATCCCAGTCATTCTTGATAGTGTGACTATGAATGACGATTATGAAGGAGATTTCAGCACTAGAAGAGCACTAATTTATACTTTCCGGTTTACAGCAAAAACTTACCTGTTTGGTCCAGTTTCTTCTGCAACAAAAGACATCATCAAAAAGGTTTCTGTTTCTTACGTTGCAGCATCATCCTCTGGTTCAGAATCGAGAACTGGTGCAAGAGATCTTACTTATACAGTTGAACCAAGAGCAACTAAAAATTATGATGGTGTTATTGCAACCAATTTGACAAACGACATTAGTGCTAGTGATGTCACCTTTGATGTCACTGATGGAACAAAATTGGTCAAAGATGGTTATATCATCATTGACAATGAATCTCTTCTTGTTGAGACAATCGCAGGCAATAACATCATTGTGAAGAGGGGTCAAGATGGCACTGGAGCAGTCTCACACGTTGCTGGTGCTGGTATAGGTACGATTACCGCAGCTGATAACGTTCTCATAGAATTTGGTGATGACTTTGGTTTTGATGGGAGTATCTCATGAAAATGTCTAAAAAGTTCGATGGACTAAATGATGCTTTTGATGTAGAAAGTCAAATAGTTCCATCCGATCCAGTTACAAAAATTGAAAAGGTTCGTGAAACAGCGAGTGATATCAAAAAAGATTATGATTACACTCGTGGCAACTTATATTCGTTGATCGAAAAAGGGCAAGAGGCAGTAAATGGTATTTTAGAACTTGCTCAAGAGTCTGATCAACCTAGGGCATATGAAGTTGCTGGTCAATTAATAAAATCAGTTGCTGATGCAACTGACAAACTAATGGAACTGCAGAAGAAACTCAAAGATGTTGAGGAGGATTCTCAAAAAGGTCCTACTAATGTAACAAATGCTTTATTTGTCGGATCTACAGCAGACCTTGCAAAACTTTTGAAATCTCAACAGAAAGAGAACGATAAATAAAACTGGGAGAGAAATCCCAAGGTAATCTTACTTATAATTTAATGGCGGAAGCTGACGATAAAAATTTGCCATCCATAGAAGATTTTCTTCCGAAAGTAGATGAAGAACTACCTTCTGTTGAGGATTATCTTGAGGAAGAAGTAGAAAATATTTTAGTTGAAGAAAACGAGGAAACAGAGGATTCGATTGAAGAAGAAGTCGAACGTCCTGTTGATCTCACAGAAGTTTTACACCTTATCAATAAGGTAAGAGAGGATATTCCTAATATCCCAGAAATTAAGTATTATGATTCTGAGTTAGAAAGAATTTGTGAGATTATTGACGAAGTAAAAGAGTCAATACCCACAATACCTGAAGTAAAATATTATGATCAGGAGATAGAGGTAATATGTGATCAAATTGATCAGGTAAGAGAATTTATCACAACAAAAATAAATGATCTTCCTGAAGTAAAATATTATGATGAGCAAGTTCAGAATATTGAAGACAGAATTGATACTGTAATTCAAGAAGTTGCTAACCTTCCTGAACCAAAATATTATGAAAGTGATATTCTTTCAATAAGAGAAGATATCGAGAGTGTTCGTAATAGTATTCCTAAGTTTCCAAAATGGGTAAATGAGGTAAACGAAGTCCCTGATTTTTCATGGATCGGTAAAACCTTTAGCGTAATTGATGATGATTTTATCAAGGTAAATGATACCATCAACACTCTTGAAGAGAACCTTAATATTGAACTAAAAAAATTATTAGAAGAGAATGAAGTAAAACACTTTGAAAACAGAGTTCAATTTGGAACTGAAGTCAAAGACTTAGACAAAAAAATTGGTGAAGAAAAAGATAAAATTTGGAAAGAACTTAGAGAAACATCATTACGTATTTGGGAATATCATCATGAATTCAAAGATGATGATAGAAAACTAAAGAAACAAATCAAAGGTGATTACAATAAACTAAAAGAAAATCTAAATCAGAAATTAGAAGGATTCAATTTAGATAGTCAAAAGACTGATGAGTTGCTTCTTAAGTATTTTACTGATCTGAGAGAGGAAGTTGAGAATCTTCCAGAAGTAAAATATTATGATGACGAAATAAAAAATCTTAGAGAAGATTTTATTGACCTCAGAGTGTTAGTAAAAACTATCAGAGAGGAACAACAATCACTCATAGAGGGTCTTCTCAATGAACCCCCAAGTGAAAAAGAATCCGTAGGAAATCAAGTTGATCCATTGACGCCGATGGATCAAAACTTTGCAACTCTTGAAGATCTTGAAAAGCACTACAGACTTTTCATCAACAGAATTCAACAACAAATTTCCACTATCGGTGGTGGTGGAGCAGGTTTCATCAAAGACCTTGATGATGTTACCTTTGACGCTGGCATTGGAACTAATAAACTTCTCATTTATAATGGCAATAAATGGGTTGGTATTGCAAGTACAGCAATTTCGGGATCTACAACCTTAGACGAAGTTTTATCCGAAGGCAACGTATCAACAACAGGAATGTCTGTTGGTGTATTGACTGCTACAAATGCATTCTTTAATGGGGATGTAACCATCAGTGGTATTCTGACCACTGATCAAAAGAGAAATGTTGATTCAATCGGATTGATCACTGCACGTAGCGGTATCAATGTTGGATATGATTATGATGGTGGAAGTGGTATTGGTGTTACAATCACTGCTAATGGCAACGCTAATTTTGTTGGTGTTGTTACTGCCTCAACAATTAGAGCGTCTTCTGCACTTTATCCCCCACTATATACAACAGTACAAAGAGATGCAGGAACATTCTCTGCAGGTGCGATTATCTTCAATTCAACTACATCAAAATTAGAATTTTACGATGGAACAACTTGGCAGTCACTGCCAGGTATGACACTTGGTCTTACTGTTGCATTAGACGGATAATGAAAAGTTTTAGACAGTTTCTAGAAGAGACACCAACAAATCATGCTAATGATGCAGACACTCAAGGAGGATTTGCACAAGCAGCAACTGATAGTGGACCCGTCGCAGGATTTGATAAAACGTTGTTGCCACAAGGAGATGATTTATTATCACAGGATTATCAAACTCCTGCTGAAACTGGCGAAGCAAGATATAGATTCAACAACATTTATCCAGTCCTGAAAGTATCACTCAAAAATAGTCAAGGTGATGGACCAAGTATAGATCAAATGGTCTATGCCTCAAAAGAATACGTCAAGTTAATGGACGATAGCACCATTCAACGTATCCGTAAACACTTTTCTCAATTCAGAGAAGAATGGAGTGCTAAATACAAGCGCAGTATTGATTGCTCAAACCCAAAAGGGTTTTTTCAAAAAGAACATGGTGCAGGGGGAAAAAAGAGAGCAAAGTAAACTTCGCTAGGTGTTGAAATGAGACCTCTTAAAATTGTAACTATTGGTTTAGGTGCCGTCATTGGTGTTGCACACATTGGTATTCTAGGTCATCTTGTTAGTAGAAAACCAGTCGTTCAACCGCCTGCAATAAACTTTCCATCTGGAAGATACTCATCATATAAAGTTGAAGTAGATAAAGACGGATATACTATAGAGTACAAAGCAAACGATCCTAAGACCCTAACATCTGAAAGAAGTCTTGATCTGGTAGAGAATAAAAAAGGTATATTTGGTGGTAGAGATGTAGATAAAACTGAATATAGAAGAGACGAATATACAGCAGAGGGTTTTAGAAACACTGGTGGAGGAGCAGCAGGCGAGGGAAAGTCTGCAAGCGACATAGAGTGCATCGTGGCGGACGCTGGAGCACGGTCACAAGGTGCAATGGCAGGAACAGCAATTAGCACTGGTGTGATTGCTCCTGCAGTTATGAATATACCCTATGTTGGATGGTTAGCAGCAGGATGGGCAAACTTACTTGGACAAAGAATAGGTGAAGAAGCAGGTTCAAAAGTTGGTTCAGTATTCAATGATTGCTAAATAATAAGAGACTCTGTTCTTTATGAAAAAGTGTCCTCCTGGACAGTATTACTGTTATACCGATAAAAAATGTAAGAAAATCCCATCCGGTTATTATGTCGGTGCAAGGGGTATGCTTCGTAGTGATCCAAAAAATGGAAACGGTAACGGTAATGGAAAAAATGGAAATGGTAATGGCAACGGAAATGGTAATGGTGTCAACGGCAGTGCTACTAATGGTAACGGTGGCGCTGGCAATGGTGGAGTAAGCGAAGAGTCTAATCCCAGAATTCCAAGGAAACCTGGGCAACCAGCCAAATCAAAAAAACACTCTGATTTATACACTGACGAAAATCCGAAAGGAACTATTCACGGTCTTGGTTTCAAAGATGTTGCTACTGCAAAAGCAAGCGTAACAAAGATAAGAAACTCAAGTCGTTCTCATGCTCATAAAATCCAGGCAGCAGTTGCCATGGAGCAAAGAGCAAGAGAAATGGGTAAAACCTCAGAGGCAGCAGTATACAGAAAGTTCATTAATTCGATGAAAAAGAAAACTGAGGCAATGAACGAAGAAGGTCTACGTGATTGGTTTGGTAAGTCTAAATCAAAAAGTGGTAAAAAAGGTTGGGTTCAAGTAGTATCAGGAAAACCCTGTGCTCGTCAACCAGGTCAGAAGTCAACACCAAAATGTGTGTCTTCTGCCAAAAGAGCATCAATGACCGATGCTGAAAGAAAATCTGCTCAAAGAAGAAAAAGGGCTGCTGATCCAGGACAACCACAAAAAACTGGAGCAGCAAAACCCACATATGTTTCTACTGATCCAAAAAGAAAGATGAAAAAAGAGCAACTCCAACTTGAGGCAAAAGACAAAAAGGGTAAAGGCAGTGGAACTAAAGATGCCTGTTACCATAAAGTCAAATCAAGATATTCTGTTTGGCCAAGTGCATATGCGTCAGGAGCACTGGTCAAGTGTCGTAAAGTTGGTGCTGCAAACTGGGGAAACAAATCAGAAAGTTTTTCTAATTGGAGGGAGGAACTGGGCGAAGCAAAAAAGTGCTGGCCTGGTTACAAGAAAGTAGGAACGCAAAAACTATTCGGTAAAACTTACAATCGCTGCGTTAAAAAAGAAGATATCGAATTGACAGATGCATATGGTGAAACTTTTGCTGTTGTTTCTGATGTTGTCAAACCAGAAAAGTTAGAAGCAACAGTATGTCCCAGATGTGGTCACAATCCATGCATTTGCGATGATACATATGATATTGATTCTATGATAGAATCTGTTAGAATGCCATCACAAAATGGTAACCTTGTCGATGTTTATTTGAATTGGAGAGGAAAATATTATGCCATTAAAATGTTTTTCCCCAACTCAAAAATGCCAAGACGATCTGATGTTCAAGATCAGATAGTTAAGGTATACCCTGACGCAAGAGTACAATCTTTTCAGGTATCTAAGTATGTCCCAGGACAACCATTCCTCCATGTCTCAGAAGAAAGACAAAAAAACGGAGGAGCAACTCAAGAAATTACTGTATCTGACTCAGCAACACCAGGAGGAGTTTCTGAGGTCTCCGAGGGGTCACAGATAGAGGAAGCATCTAAGTACGACAAAGAGGGTAACGATAAGTTTGATCGTTACAAGCGTATGGTCCGCCATAAGCAAGACAAGTATGGCGTTTCTACATTGAAGCAACGTCTGAAGCACGGTGGTGTTGATCACAACATTGATAATGAGAAGAAAGCGAAGATGAAAAATGAGGAAATAGAGGTTGATGAAGATTGGCAGAAAGTCAATCGTAAAGATAAGACTGACGGTTTGAGTCAGAAGGCAGTTGATGCCTATCGTAAAGAGAATCCAGGTTCAAAACTCAAAACTGCTGTAACAACAAAACCTTCTAAACTTAAGAAAGGTTCAAAAGATGCAAATCGTCGTAAGTCTTTTTGTTCCAGAATGAAAGGAATGAAAAAGAGATTGACATCTGCTAAGACTGCGAATGATCCAGATAGCAGAATCAATAAAGCCCTTAGACGTTGGAATTGCTGAGTAAATTATGGTTGATAATGTATATCTTGGCAATCCAAATTTAAAAAAGGCGAATACGCCTATTGAATTTACAGAGGATCAGGTAAAAGAATTTATTCGATGTCAAAATGATCCTGTGTACTTTGCTAGAAAATATGTAAAGATTGTTTCTCTTGATGAGGGTCTTGTTCCTTTTCAACCCTATGATTTTCAAGAGAAACTAATCAATAATTTTCATGAGCATAGATTTAATATCTGCAAGATGCCGCGACAAACTGGTAAATCCACTACAGTGGTATCTTACCTTTTGCATTATGCTGTCTTCAATGACAGCGTAAACATTGGCATTCTTGCAAACAAAGCAGCAACCGCTAGAGAGTTGCTCGGAAGATTACAAACTGCGTATGAGAACCTACCCAAGTGGATGCAGCAGGGTATCATTGCATGGAATAAGGGTTCTCTGGAGTTAGAAAATGGCAGTAAGATATTGGCAGCTTCTACGTCTGCAAGTGCTGTCCGAGGTATGTCGTTCAACATCCTCTTTCTCGACGAGTTCGCGTTTGTCCCAAATCACATCGCTGACTCGTTCTTTGCATCTGTTTATCCTACTATTACTTCTGGTAAAAGCACCAAAGTAATCATCGTTTCAACTCCACACGGTATGAATCATTTCTACCGTATGTGGCATGATGCTGAAAAGAATAAGAATGAATATATCCCCACAGATGTTCACTGGTCAGAAGTTCCTGGCAGAGATGATATATGGAAAGAACAAACGATTGCAAACACATCTGAACAACAATTCAAGATTGAATTTGAGTGTGAGTTCTTAGGATCTATTGATACGTTGATTGCACCTAGTAAACTAAGAAGTTTTGTTTATGATAATCCTAGAAAATCAAACGCAGGATTAGACGTTTATAATGAACCTGTAAATAATCATGATTATGTAATTACTGTTGACGTTGCTAGAGGAGTTGGTGAAGATTACTCTGCATTTGTTGTTGTAGACATAACTCAATTTCCACATCAAGTTGTTGCAAAATATAAAAATAATGATATCAAACCAATGTTGTTCCCAAACATAATTTGGGAAGTTGCAAAAAATTATAATAGTGCTTTCGTTCTTTGTGAGGTAAATGATATTGGAGATCAAGTAGCAAGTATTCTTCAGTATGATCTTGAATATCAAAACCTTCTTATGTGCTCCATGAGAGGTAGAGCAGGACAGATTGTTGGTCAAGGATTTTCTGGAAAGAAAACTCAACTTGGTGTCAAGATGTCTAAGACTGTAAAAAAAGTTGGATCGCTTAATCTAAAAACATTGATTGAGGAAAACAAACTTACATTCTGTGATTATGATATCATTTCAGAATTGACTACATTTATATCTAAACACAATTCTTTTGAAGCAGAAGAAGGATGTAATGATGACTTAGCAATGTGCCTTGTCATCTATGCTTGGTTAGTCCAAATGGACTATTTCAAAGAGTTGACTGATCAAGACGTAAGAAAAAGATTATACGAAGAACAAAAAAATCAAATTGAACAAGACATGGCACCTTTTGGTTTTATGGATGATGGATTAGGCGAAGCTAGTTTTACTGATGATGAGGGTGATAGATGGTTCAAAGCAGATGAATATGGTGATAGATCATTTATGTGGGAATATAGGTAGTGGACATTGATGGTCAAATAAAATTAGGTCACCTTCTATTGCAAGATAGAAAGTGTAGAACCTGTGGTGAAGTTAAGAATTTAGTTGAATCATTTTATAGAACCAGAAAGAATAGAGGTGCAGTTGCCTCATCATATTCATACGAGTGTAAGGAGTGTACGATAAAAAGAATTATAGATACAAGAAAGAAAGAGACGCCATTTGTTGACTGGTCATATCCAGATTGGTAGTTCACTCCGTGTTTCCCCACTGAAAGTGCTCTTAATTCTAAATACTTTCAGATAAACTGAGATCACGGAGAAAAACATGGCGACTCCTCAATTATCTCCCGGAGTACTGGTAAGGGAGGTTGACCTTACAGTAGGAAGAGCTGAGAATGTATTAGATAATATTGGAGGCATCGTAGGTCCTTTTTCTATCGGTCCTGTTGAGGAACTTGTTGATATTACAACAGAACAAGAACTCATCAACACCTTTGGAAAACCAATTTCAACTGATGCTCAATATGAGTATTGGATGTCAGCATCATCATTCCTTTCATATGGTGGAATACTGAAAGTTGGCAGAGCAGATGGCGCAACTTTGAATACATCAAATGCTGCTGTTGGTTATGCTAGCACTACCAGTCTGAAGATCAAGAACTTTGATAATTACGAAAACACTCACTCTGGTGAAAGTGTTGAATATGTATATGCAGGTAAAACACCTGGATCATATCTCAATGAATTGAAAGTCTGTTTTATTGATGATATTGCAGACCAAACAGTCGGTATCGCTACCACTAACCCAGCAAATATTGGTGCTACCATCGGATTCGGTGTTACGACAGCAATTACTAGCACGGTTCTTGCAGGTATTGGTTCTACATCACTGTTTACTGGATATTTGAAGGGTATCGTCACAGGTATCGTCACTGACGCTACAAGTGGTAATAGTTCAATTGATGTCAAAGTTGTTTCAAGAGTTTCCTCAGCAGGAACAGAAACAAAGATTGATTATGCACAAGGAAACAGCGTTTCATCTTTTGAATCAGGTGATCGATTGTTCTTTGTCAATAATTCTGGAGTAAATTCAGGACTATCAACGGCAGTCACCACAAATGCTACAAGTGTGGCAGATTGGTATGATAATCAAACTTTAGGATTACAAAATTCTATTGTTTACTGGAAGTCACTTGCACCTAAACCTAGAACGAATACTTTCGTTCAAGATAGAAATGGTAGGAACGATGCGATTAATATCGCTATCGTAGATGACACAGGAACAGTAACAGGAATTCAAGGTAACATCCTTGAGAAATTCAACGGAATTTCCAAGGCATCTGATGCTGTATCACAAGTCAATTCTCCACAAAGAATTTACTACAAAGATTTCCTGGCAAACTTCTCAGAGTACATTTACGCTGGTTACAATCCTTCTCAGGCATCTGATTCTTATAACGGAACAACACCAACTGCCACTGGATTCTCAACAGCATATACTCCTTTCACAACTTCTCAAGGACTTTGGGGACAAAAGGCACAGAGTACTACATACGGTGCTATTGGAAACAGCACATATACTCTGAAGGGTGGAGTAGATTACTCTGCTGCTGGAGGAATGAAGGCAGAACTTGGACCAATCATTACCGGTTACGAGTTATTCGCCAATAAAGATGAAGTTGCTGTTGACTACCTCATTCAAGGTCCAGGTTGCAGCGTAGAAACTGATTCTCAAGCAAAGGCAAACAAACTTATCTCAATTGCAAATGAGAGAAAGGATTGTGTTGCTGTCATCTCTCCTCATAGAGCGAACGTTGTCGATCTGACAAATACAACCACTCAAACTGATAACGTTATCAGATTCTTCAGTGCATTGAGTTCTTCGTCTTATGGAATCTTTGATAGTGGTTACAAGTACATGTATGATAGATTCAATAATAAGTTCCGCTATATTCCATGTAACGCTGACGTTGCTGGACTGATGACAAGAACTACCTTAACTTCTTTCCCATGGTTCTCACCAGCGGGACAGCAAAGAGGTATTCTTAATAACGCTGTCAAACTCTCATATAATCCAACAAAGGCACAAAGAGATTTACTTTACACTGCGAGAGTAAATCCAATCCTGGCACAACCAGGAACAGGAGTTCTGCTCTTTGGAGACAAGACGGGTCTTTCATTCCCATCTGCCTTTGATCGCATCAATGTTCGTAGATTGTTCCTCACAATCGAACAAGCACTTGAAAGATCAGCACAAGCTCAACTGTTTGAACTAAATGATCAGACAACGAGAGCAAACTTCGTCAACATCGTTGAACCTTTCCTTCGTGATGTTCAGGCGAAGAGAGGTATTATCGACTTCACAGTTATTTGTGATGAAACAAATAACACACCTGACGTTGTTGATAACAATGAGTTTAGGGCTGACATCTTCATCAAACCAACCAAATCAATCAACTACATTACTTTGACATTCGTCGCCACCAGATCTGGCGTAAGTTTTGAAGAAGTGGCTGGTAGAGTTTAATTAAACCTTTATCACACAGTCACATAGGAGGAACATTAAATGTCTACGCTTAGAACAATTACAGCATTCAAATCAAAACTGAGTGGTGGTGGTGCAAGACCTAATTTATTTGAGGTTGAGATCCCATCATTCCCAGTTGCCGCTGGTGCAAATGTTTGGAGAACTGGCGACAGTCAAGAATCTGATTTATTCAAATTTATGTGCAAGGGAGCAAACCTCCCTGCATCTAATATCAACCCCATTTCAATTCCATTTAGAGGAAGAGAATTGAAGGTTGCTGGAGAGAGAACATTCGATGTATGGAGTGTCACCGTTATCAACGATGAAAACTTCTTACTGAGAACTGCATTTGAAGCATGGATGCAAGGAATTAGCAAGAACAGTAATAATACTGGTGCTACTAATCCTGGCGACTACATGACATATGCACTCGTTCATCAACTTGGTAGAGGTGCTGATAGAGGTGCATCTGCAGAAGGTGCATCTGGTTCCGTAAGTGGAACACCAGTAACTCCACTGAAAACTTACACTTTCTTTGATATCTTCCCAACTAACATTTCTGAGATTGCTCTGTCATACGAAAACACAGATGCTATTGAAGAATTTACAGTTGACTTCCAGGTTCAATACTGGGAGCCCGGAGCATACACTAAGGATCCTGCCTAAATAATAAAAAAGGCAGATCTAGTAACATAAATCATGGCAAAGTTATTTGGTTTCTCTATTGAAGATAATGAGAAGCAACCCCCTTCAGTTGTCTCCCCCGTACCTCCTAATAATGAGGACGGGGTTGATCACTATTTAAGTAGTGGATTTTTTGGATCTTATGTAGATATTGAAGGTGTTTACAGAACTGAGTTTGATTTACTAAAAAGATATAGAGAGATGTCACTGCACCCAGAGTGTGACAGTGCCATTGAAGATGTAGTCAATGAAGCGATTGTTGTTGATACAAATGATTCTCCCGTAGAAATTGAACTATCAAACTTGAATGCCAGTGATGGTATCAAGAAAAAGATACGTGAAGAATTCAAGTATATCTTAGAACTTCTCGACTTTGATAGAAAAGCACACGAGATTTATAGAAATTGGTATATTGACGGAAGATTATACTACCATAAAGTAATTGATATGAAAAATCCCCAAGAGGGGATTCAAGAATTGCGTTATATTGACGCAATGAAAATGCGTTATGTGAGACAAACGAAAAAGAAATCAAGAGAGGAAACTAACCTCAGACTTGGTAATCTGAATAATGATAATCCAATGGATTATGAGTTTCCTGAGGTAGAGGAATACTTCATTTACAATCCTAAAACATCTTATCCAACAACTAACCCATCATCAATGGGTGGTCATGGTGGAATCAAGATGACCAAAGATTCTATCACTTATTGCACATCAGGTCTTGTAGATCGCAATAAAGGTAACACACTTTCTTACCTCCATAAAGCAATCAAAGCACTCAATCAACTTAGAATGATTGAGGACTCACTAGTAATTTACAGATTATCAAGAGCACCTGAGCGCAGAATTTTTTACATCGATGTTGGTAATCTGCCAAAAGTAAAAGCAGAGCAATACCTGCGCGATGTGATGATGCGCTATCGTAATAAGTTGGTGTATGACGCAAGCACAGGAGAAATACGTGATGACAAAAAATTCATGTCAATGCTTGAAGATTTTTGGTTGCCCCGCAGAGAAGGTGGCAGGGGAACAGAAATCTCAACTCTGCCAGGAGGTCAAAACCTTGGAGAAATCACTGATATTGAATATTTTAAGAAAAAACTGTACAAGTCCCTCAATGTTCCTATCTCAAGAATTGAAGGAGATGGTGGGTTTAACTTGGGGAGATCTTCTGAGATCCTAAGAGATGAGGTAAAGTTTAGCAAGTTTGTAGGACGTTTGAGAAAAAGATTCTCAGCAATGTTCTCTGACATGTTGAAGACACAACTTATTCTTAAGAACATTGTCACCCCAGAAGATTGGGATACGATGAGTGAGCATATTCAATATGACTTCTTATATGATAATCATTTTGCAGAACTCAAGGAATCTGAATTGTTGAACGAAAGACTGAATAGTCTACAAGCAGCAGAACCTTATATTGGCAAATACTACTCTCAAGATTATGTAAGACGTAAGATTCTGCGTCAAACTGATATGGAGATTCTTGAGCAGGATCAACTTATTGATAAGGAAATCAAAGCAGGTATTATTCCCGATCCAAATGCTCCAGTAGATCCTCAAACTGGTATGCCTATTGATTCAACAGCAAGCATGGATCTTGGAAAACCTGTTATGGAACCTGAAGTTGATGGATCGTCAACCGAGGCACCTGAAATGCCTAAGGGTGGTGAGATATAAATACCAATAGTAAATTATTAAGTAAATGGAAGAACTCTTAGATATGATGGTGAGTGATGAGTCGCCGTCCCAAATCAGCGATAAAATTAAGGAATTTTTGTATGCAAAATCCGGCGAACGGGTTGATGCATATCGTCCAGTTGCTGTCAACTCATTATTTGGTAATGATGAAGTTGAAGTAGAAGACGAAGTTGAAATTGAATCTGAGGATTCAATTGAAGGGGCAGAGTAAATTATAAATAATCAGTAAATGAATTTTAGAAAATAATGGCACACAATCCAGTAGGCGCGGGACAATCAATAGCTACCAGTGGAGCTGGCACTACAACCAGTGCATTCGCTCATCAAACTGATTCTATCAGAATTGTTGCGGTTACCAAACCAGTTCATGTGAAAATTGGAGATGGAACTTCGCCTGCCTCTCACACAGATTATTATATCCCAGCAGATACATCCGCTGTGTTGAGCACTGGAAGACCCTCTTCTGCAGCGGTTGTTGGAGTAACGACAGGAACGACGACAACTATTGATTTCTTACAGGGAACAACATCTCCATTTGAAGTTGGAGACCGTGTGTCATTGACTGTTTCTGGACAGTCATATCTGGACTTTACACATAAATCCGTTGCATCTGTTGATACATCTGCTGATGTTGGTGGATATTTCAGTTCAAGAATTACAGTGACTCATGATTCTTCTGGAATCACAACATCATTTAGTGCTACATCAGGAAAAGCAGCAGAACTTAGAGGTTCTTTCAAAGTTTCCTCTAGAACTGATACTGGTGCTGGCAAACTTTATGCTCAACAAGTACAAATTAGCGGCGTACAATGAAACTTATTAGAGAAGAAATCGAATCAGTAGAATTTGTCGTTGAATCAAAAAACGGCAAGAAATCTCTGTATATCGAAGGAGTATTCCTCCAAGGAAACATTAAGAACCGCAATGGTCGTATGTATCCCATGGAGACCCTGCGCCGTGAGGTTGGCAGATATAACGAAAATCATGTTCAATCAGGTAGAGCACTTGGAGAACTTGGACACCCAGACGGTCCTACCGTAAATCTCGATAGAGTTTCTCATAAAATTGTCTCTCTTAGAGAAAGTGGTGCAAACTTTATTGGTAAAGCAAAGATCTTGAATACCCCAATGGGTAAGATTGCATCTTCACTTATTGAAGAGGGTGTAAAACTCGGAGTCTCATCTCGTGGTATTGGTTCCCTCAAAATGACAAAAGAGGGAATCAATGTTGTCGGTGACGACTTCATGTTAGCAACGGCTGCTGATATCGTTGCTGATCCTTCTGCCCCTGATGCATTCGTTGAAGGTATCATGGAAGGAAAAGAGTGGGTATGGGATGGAGGCATTCTTCGTGAGAAGTATGCAGAAAAAACATACAGACAGATTAATACCTTGGTAGATCAAAAACAACTCGATGAGAAAAAATTGAGTTTGTTCAATGACTTCCTGGCGAATCTTTAATTTTATAAATAATATTAGTTTTAATACGGTTTAAATCGGAGAGTTCAAATGTCTAGTGGAAAAAATTTACAAGAAATGGAAGTAGGCACAAAGCAAGTCCGTGATGCTGTTAATTCTAAGGCAGTAGCCGGAATGTCAATGCAGTCTTCTGATAATGTAACCCCTGGTCAAACCGGGTCTTATGAAGATCTCGGTGGTCCTACTCCCGAAAACTATAGACCTGATGATGATTCAGCAAAGCTGAACACACCAGGTAAAACTCTTAAGCAAGTAAGAGATGTAGTTAATAAAGGAGCAAAACCCGCAATGGCAGCACCAGCAATGAAGAAAGAAGAAGAGGAGCTCGATACAGAGGCTACCATCGAAGAGGAAGAAACTTCCACTGAAGATGTAGTTGCTGAAGAAGAGACCACTGAAACTGTTGCTGAGTACGATGTCGAAGAGGACGTAAATGCCCTCCTCGGCGGCGAAGAACTTTCCGAAGAGTTTAAAGCAAAAGCAAAAACCATCTTTGAAGCAGCGATCAATGCTAAGGTCGCCGCTGTCAAAGAAGAGTTAGAGCAAGCATATGCTGCTCAACTCGCTGAAGAGGTCGAGACCGCAAAAGAATCACTCGCTGAGCGTGTTGATTCTTACCTTGAGTATGTTGCTGACGAGTGGTTTGAAGAAAACGCACTCGCCATTGAGCACGGTCTGAAGACCGAAATGACCGAATCATTCCTTGAAGGAATGAAGGGTCTTTTTGAAGAACATTATGTATCAATCCCTGAAGAGAAGTATGATGTGCTTGAGAGCATGGTAGAAAAACTTGATGATATGGAGACAAAACTCAACGAGCAGATCGAAAAGAATATCTCCCTTAACAAGCGTCTCGCAGAGTCGGTTGCTGATGGAATCTTAGATCAAGTTTCTGAAGGGCTCGCTGCCACTCAGAAAGAGAAGCTCGCCTCACTTTCCGAAAGTGTAGAGTTTGAAAGTGAAGAAGAATATCGTGAAAAACTGGAAACCCTGAAGGAGTCATATTTCTCCGGCAAGGCACCAGTTACTAAAACTGAAACCCTTTCTGAGGGTGTTGATGTAGCTCCATAATCATATAACA
>BCSF01000274.1_pt1 | contig 21840 bp, 38 predicted proteins | sample 1016431 | NCBI WGS metagenome assembly BCSF01 (sample SAMD00045685;SAMD00045686;SAMD00045687;SAMD00045688;SAMD00045689;SAMD00045690;SAMD00045691;SAMD00045692;SAMD00045684;SAMD00045690;SAMD00045691;SAMD00045692;SAMD00045684;SAMD00045685;SAMD00045686;SAMD00045687;SAMD00045688;SAMD00045689, study...
CTTATTAATTGTATTTATAAATTTCATAATTAATCTTTTATAGTTATGTTATAAAATTCTCCTGTTGGTGAATCGTGATGACTCATTTTAACTTCATATTCATTATTATTAATCTTCCATAAATAAAAAGTCAAATCTGTTTTAGGTGCAATCTCATAAAATATATCCATTGGATCATTTAAAGTAAATGATATTTCTCCAGATAAGTTTTGCCAGCCAACATTTCTACCATCTATAAAAACATCTTTACCTAAATGATTTCTAAATTCAGATTTTATTCCTTCTTCAAAATCTTCTTTATGCCAATCAGCGTGCCAATGATTTTTATAAAAATAATCTTCTACATCATAATCCTCTATATCATTAACATCTTTGTTTTCTTCTCCTATTAGTTCCAGAAATTGATCTTTGTGTTCAATAAAATATTTAATTTCACTATCGTAATAGTCGTATAAGTCAAATACTGCTATTAATTCTTTTTGTGTTTGTGTTTGTGTTTTCATAATTACCATATTTGTTTTTCTAATCTTATTATTTGTTTTTGTAGTTCTGATCTTTTCTTATCATCTTTTTCAAATGATAATCGAGTTCGCATATTTACAAGTTTTGTATATAAAAAATGTTTCATATTATTTATTTTTATAATTTTTACAAGCTCTGTTACTTATCCAATAATCTCCAAATGGATCGGACATCTCGTATTCTCTAAGTAAAAATATTGCTTCTCTTAAAGTTTCTGCTGAATCTAATGTTTCAGTTCCCAATTCGTTATTAAATTTATAATTTATATATTTCATATTATTTATCTTTTTGTATTATGTTAGGCAAACCATTATAGGTTTTGTATTCTATATCTAAGTCCAAAGGTATTCCACAATCGTAACCCTCGCACCTTATATTATTAATATGGTTTAAGTGTCCACAAAAACTACATTCTATTTGATTATTCATATTTATTTGTTTTAATGTTTATATAAATATATATAAAAATAAATTTAATTAACAAATAATTGACAAACTTTTTTACTAAAATCTTTTTTAATATGCAAGTGTAAAACAAAAAATAATCTGAAAATTCATATAAATATTAGCAGTATGAAAACAAAAAATATATCATATGCAAGAAAATTTTATATGGTGGACAAGGTGGTTTGTAAATAACCTACTGCGTTTAATGATTAGATCATCAGCTAACCTACTGCGTTTAATGATGAAGTATCCAAATAGAATGTATTTAGAATCTGTTGGACTTGGTATCCTTTTTACTTTATCAAGTTTCTTTTTCGTTTATATGTTCACTTGGATTATCATAGCAATTAGATTCTAAACCTACTGCGTTTAAGAACCTACTGCGTTTAAGAATGTACCTATTATGTTTAAGAATTATCTGATAACATAAACACCTTTGTTAGCATTAGCTAAAAAGTATTGAACGCAATATCGAAGAGCATCCATCTGGTGATTCCATTTATCTACTGGTCTGGTGTTTCTTTCGTGCCACACATAGTTGTTAAGCTCTTTAATAAGCTCAACACTATCTGGATCTATTATTAAATCAAAGTCCTGGATAAGAGCTATCCCTGTAAGTATTGACCCACTGCGTTTAATAGTTGGTTTTAGATTACAATACTCTTGTAGTTCTGATATAAGTCTTGGCTCTGCACTATCACATATAATTAGATCTTCTCCTGCGTACCTTCTGTTATTCTCTCCTATCTGCTGTGTTGACATACCAGGTTTTGCATACATAGTTTTTATCCATATCTTTTTACTGTCTTTATGTATTGCAGCTTTTATTAAAACTGTTGGGTCCACAGAGAAACCAAAGTCTTGACCATATATATATTCAGCTCCCTCATTAAACATACCAATAGACCAGTTAGAAAAGATTACTCCTTCTGCCTTATCCATCCATCCACCAAGTATCTGATGATTATATCTATCTGGTCTTCTGACTCTTATATCTTCAAGCTGTAGTAGAAATGATTCTGATAGATTATCTATGTTATCTTTAAATGTAGTATGTATATAAGTTACATTGTCTTTCCAATCATTAGTTCCAGGATTAACTCCTTTGGCTGCAAAGAATCTTTGATATATCCAATGCTCTTTTGTTGTAGGGTTTAGTATCATCATAACCCTATTAGGTTTAGACTTACTTCTAACTGACTGATCTATCTTATCAAAGTCTTCTTCTTTAGTTAGCTCTTCTGCTTCATCAAGCACCCAAGTAGTTATCCCACTAATCGACTTTAATGCAGCAGTCTGATTACCTGCCGATGTACGAATACCTTTAAACATTATAGAGCTACCAGTACTTATGTTTAAGATCTCATCTTTAGTTATTCTAAAATGCTCTACAATATTGTATAGTTCAAGCTTTTCTAAGAACTCTGGAATAATCGAATTGGCGGCAGATATCATTGTATAACGAGTAAAAAGTATCTTGTGTCCCTGTTCAAACGTTAGAAACGCTAAAAATGTGGTTATAGCGAATGATTTACCACTTCCTCTACCTCCTGTTATTACAAAGTACCTGGTATCGTTACCAAGTGAATTGTATTTAGGATTCAGAGTCGGCTTCTTCATCTGCTTGTAATTCTATAGTTTTATCTTCTTCTTGGCTGCCTGTAAATAGATTCTTTATATTGATATTTACCTTCTGTTGTTTCTCTTCTGGTTTATCAAGTGGCTTACCATATTTATATTCAAAGAGTAATTTAAGATGAGGAAAAGAACTCTTAGCTTGTTCTGCTAATGATTCCCAAGCTTCTTCTTCTGATCCGAATACTTTAGCCATTGCGTTAAGTGCGTAGATTCCGACTCGCTTTCGCTTGGCATCGTTAAGAGCAGCAGAAGATGTGGGTCGTACAGTAGGCACGTTTCTAACGCCTTGTTTTCGTCCATTGTTTCTTCGTCCGTCAGTCTCTTTGACATATTTATACTGCTTTGGTTTTCTTCCCATTTTTTTCGTATAAGAACTTATATATTTTCCATATAGCATCAGACCATTCTTTGTCTGTATATACTTTAGTTCCTTTCTTTTTTACACCCTTATAATCTACTTCTAAATTAAACTTAACACATCTTCCTATACATCCTGGAAGAGGTACTGGATATATCTTATACCCATTTTCTAAACACCACCTGGCTGCTGCCTGATTATATAAACCTCCGTAAGGAGGTAATCCCCATTTCTTTTTATACTGTTCAATCTGTAGTGGTGTTCTGCGTTTCATAAGTTAGATCATATCTTTTTTGTAACTCTTGATGTTCTTCAAGAAGTTGTTCATACTTTATTTTATAATAATTTTCTCTATTATATTTTCTTAAATCATCCTCCGTCTCTTCAAATATTTCATTCCTGATTTTAGTGTATGAGTTTAATATGCTATCCTTATGTAATGCAATAACATCAAATACATATAGTCCGTGTATAACTGATGCGTGATCTCTTCCTACAAACTCTCCTATCTTTGATAGTGTTTGATGTGAGAACTCTTTACACAGTTTAAAGAATATAGCTCTTGCATAAACATATTCTCTTTTTCTTGTGTTTCTTGAGATATTTATCTTTAGCTCATTCTCAACAAAATGCTTTATGTCGGCTAAGCTAATACTCAATGGATTGGTTTCTTGATTCATAATTTTCTACTTCTATTTTTATTTCTTTATAAGTCTTTTCTTCTGCATACAACAATGCTTTTTTTATTCCCTCACAAAGCTCATACATTTCTTTCTTCTCAAACTCAAACATATCTTGTATAAGCTCCTCATATGTAACGCCTAAAAGCAAATCATTTAATGTTAAATAATAACTCTTATCAATCTTCTTTTTATATATATCCTTTTCTAACGTATTCATTTACATTTTCAGTCTTATCATAGAAATATTTTCTATAATTATTACAAGCAACCTCTACCTTCTGTCTTCCTTTTTCCATTGACTCCTCACTACATTCATATATCCCAATCTCACCAGTGCTTTTATCTATAACTAAAAATACAAACTTTTGTACATTAAACAGTTGCATATAAATATATGCTTGTACGTCATAATGCCACTTATATCTTGCAGAATAAACCCAAGATGATAGATCACTTGTTGTCTTTACATCTACAATCATATCTGTTCTTAAATAATCTGCCTTACCACGAAACGGCAAACCACTAATCTCTCCTATACCTGCAACCTCTTCTAAACCTCCTCTTAATAATTCACTTGCTTCATAGTTAGCTTCTATCTTTGATACTAAATAACTCATTGATCTAAGCTCCTTGTGAAGCATTACTTCTACACCTGGATTGTCAAGCTTCGCTTCCTTAAACATCTTTGTATTACGAGAACTTGCATCTACAAAAATATATCTGTCAGGTATCTTGCCGTATTCCAAAAGAAGCATATGAAATAATCTACCTTCTCTAAGTGCAGGAACATCACCATTGTCCTTTGCAAGGTATGCTTTATATTTAACAGGAGATTCGTATAAACTTTTTATACTACTTGAAGATAAAGCTGCCTCACCAAGATAACCATAGTAAAAACTATCGTCATCCATTCTGTCTAACAGGTCTTTCTCCTCCCATTCCTTACCGTCTAATAATCTAATCATATATTTTTATACCTTTTTTGTTATTTTCATTTATAGTTCGTGGTTTTATATTTGTAAAATAATTTAGTTTTACAAACTGCTCTTCATTTTCAGAATAAAACAAAGATATGTTATGATCTGCACACCAATACGAGCCATAATTACTCCAACTCATTTTATCAGTAAATTGAGCTTCTATGTATTTATAAAAATCCTCTCTTGTTATACCAACCATCTCTTGTGTTGTTGAGTTGACAGTGTAACCTCTTTTCCTTTTAAATTCACCAACTCTATCTTCAAAATTCTTCCAGAATCTCCACTTATGATCAGTAGATCTTCTTTTAGCTTTATATTCAGATCTTTTTTTAATTTGTTCTTCTCTATTTTCGCTGTAAAAACTACTCATATATTTCTTTTTACATTCTTTACACTCATTTCTATATCCATCAGCAGAATCCTTTCTCACAGGAAATAAATTAATGTCAAGAAACTTATTGCATTTTTTACATTGTTTTGTTTTCATACTGCTAATATAATGAACAAATAGTTAACAAGCAACTATTTATTAAAGTTATGTTTATAGTTCTCTCTTTCTACTTGCATTTTATAGAAGCTAAAATTAGCCATACCAAGTATATGACTGTCAGTAGGAACAAAGTATTTCCATCCTTTACTTCTACCCATATTTATATAATAGAAAAAGAAGGCAGCTTTCTTCCCTGTATCTTTTTTAAATATAACTGTAGCTGTATGATCTGACATAGGAATTATTTCTTCCATCTCAAATGTTTCATTGTTAAAGTTACCTGCTCTCTGTTTATTAGAATATCTATCTCTTATGATAAGTGCAAACTCTTCTAATTCTTTTGCTATATCTTTTTTCATCAGTCTAAATTTTCTATGTGATTCTCAAGTGCAGCTAAAGCTCTCCAAGCTACTTTACCTAAATGCAACAAACCATCATCATCTATTTTATCAGCATCAATTAGATGTCTTGTCAGTGCGTCTAAATGATCTGTACTTTTACTTTTATCCCAGTGAAGAGGTTTGTCAGGATGATGTTGAGTATTGCCCTGTAAACTTACCTTACTAACATACTTAAGTGCATTAGGAAAATACTTTATTACTCCTGTATAAACAGGTGTATTCTTTCTCTCTTGATGCTTATCGTTACTCATACTTATCAAATAAAGATTTTAACTTATTGAGTTTACCAGCAAAACAACTACCACAACTTGTCATCTTATCATTGTAATTAAATACTCTATTGTATATAGTTAAAAGTTGTCTTTGTTCTTCTGCCGATATTCTATTTCTTTCCTGTGAATAAAAGTCAGTTAAATAACTATGTTCATCTTGCGTTAAGCAATTAGGTTTATTATATGGAAACATTCTATTTAATGTCTCTTTTCTTTTATCACATCCACAGTCTTTTCCAAGTGCATCAAACACACCATCAACTGCTGCTTTAATTCCTGTAGCTTTAGTTATCTTTTCTACAGTATCACCAACTCCATCAGATTGCTTTTCATATTTAGCAACCCATTCTTTATATCGTTTGGTTCTCTTGTCGTTAGGTTTCGGAGGAATCTTTGTCATTTTTATTAATTTTAATTAAGTGAAAATCCCCATTAATGTAATCTTGGAAATCTTCTGCAAACTTTGTATTTAGTATTTCTTTATAATTCTTACAACTATTAAATATAGATGTAACACTTATATTAGTATCTGCAGATAGTTTACGCATACTAATATCTGTTTCGTAATATATTTTAAATAGCTTTTGGTCATACCATCTATCCCAGCTACCTACTTCTTGTTGTATTAGATCTACTAATTTTTCCTCTGCTTTTTGCTTTTGTACTTCTTGTTTTAACTGTGCTTCTGATGTTGTTTCTACAACTTCATAAGTAACTTCTATATCATCAAGACGAACCATATGATGTTTACTTCTTTCTTTTAGATAATCATTATATAAGTTCTTTATTGTTATATATACATAAAATTTATTTACATCTGTTTCATTATACATAATCTTCTCTGGGTTCTTTACATATTTATTTAATCGCAGGTACATTTCTTGCACGAAGTCTTCCACTAAGTGCTTAGGTATGCCCATAGATATTCCCATAGAAATCCAAAGTTTATGATATTTAGATAACAGTTCCATCATTTGAAAAAGAAGAAATGTATGAATACAAAACCAGCACAGACTCTTAATAGATCTGCAGTAGTATCGTATTCAGGTATCTCAATGTCCTCAACATAATCTATGCCAAGTAAAAATCCTTTAATAAACTCAAATTGTACATTCATAATTAATATTCAAATTCTACTCTTATCTTATCAGCTTCTCCATAGAACTTACTCATTCTGTTTATTTCTACTATATTTTGATCTTGTTCATATAACAAACCCTCTAATGAATCAAAGAAAGCTTTATTAAGGTTATCCTGTAAATCAGGCTTAGTGACTTTAAATGTCTTTACTCTTTTCTTCTTAGAGAAACTTTTAGGATAAGCATATATATATTCTATATAATTAACTTTAATTTCTGATCCTGCTTCAATTATATAAAAGTCTTTTGGTAACTGTTCGCTAACCAACTTTCTTAAATATTCCTGATAGTCTTTTTCCTTTTTAGGTTTATACTTTATGCCACCTCTACCAATCTTAAATGATTGATGAGCAAGGGGTCTTATGTTTAATTCTAATGTCAACTTCACGAATGTATAAAATCATTAACTCCATCAGGCATTTCACATATTTGAGGTAGTCCTGATTTAACCTCAAAAGAGAATGTCTTAAATGAATATCCTCTACTTCTTTTACAATCAACTACTACTACATCAGGATTATCTTCAGTAGGTGTTACAGTAATTTGTGTCTCTGTCTTCTTCTCTAAAAACGAACCTAAATGTCCAGTTGCTTTAGAGTTATAGAAATTAGAATGTATAACAGTAATGATGTGTATATTGTAATCCTGTGTCCATTTCATTAAATAGTGTATTACTTTGTTTGACTTCTCTAAATCATTTATATCGTTTAATAGATCAGCTACTCCGTCTATAATAACAAGTCCTACTTTATCTGTTTCTTTTAAATGCCAATCTATAAACTCTAATCTTTCCTCTGGTGAAAATTGTCTAAGTGCATATGTATAATAATCACTTGCATCTTTAGACATTCTATGTACTCTTTTAAATGTTTTTTGTGCGTGGTAACGACTTTGTTCTGTATCATAATGTATAACCTTCTTATCTCCTTTAAAACCTTTTAAGTCTCCAACAAACACATCGTGTGATCCTAAGTATGCACTTGCAAGAAGTGATACTAAAAATGTCTTTTTACTCTTTGGTCCTGCCGATATAAAACTAAAATTACCATATGTACCCATAGGAATATATTCTCCGTTAGATAGTCTTCCTTTAGATATAGCAACAGGTGGTTCAGGTATATCTTCTTTTGCATCTACAAAACTTTGCTTTAGTATTTGCGTAAATTTTTGATGCTGCTGTAAATTTTCTTGTGTCATTAATGTACCCATATTAAATAAAAAAGGGAGCCGAAGCTCCCTGTAACCTTTAGAAAGGTAAGTCTGCTGTGTCGTCTGCAGAGCCAACTTGCTCTGCTTGTCTTTCAGCTACACTGACCTGTCCATTAGTCCATACAACTCTACCGTTTCCTACATACACTCTTGGCTTCTTAGCCATTCTCTCTTCTTTAGTTTGCTCTTCCCATATTGCTATGTTCTGACCATACTGATTGGTTTCGTCATTGATGCTTATAGTAAAGTTTTTGTACTTACCCTTTGCATCTTTTAATCCTATTGTACCTATTGTTGCCATAATTATTCTATTTCTAATAAAGCTTTTTCTACTTGTTTAGTTACACGATATTTCTTTTGAATATCTTCTATCTTCCCACCATCTTTTACAAACTTTGCAGCTTTAACAAAAGCCTTAGAGTTATTTTCTAAAAGTGGTTTACTATTATCTACGGTATTACCGTGAGTATTTGTTGCATCAGCATCTTGTGTATCATCAATTAATAATAAGTTACCGATAGCATACTTTTTAGCATAAGAAGATGCAGCTCCTGTTCTTTGAGGATCTTGCATACCTTTTGCATTAAAATCTACAATTGCTTGTGCTACTGACTCTATTTGCATAGTAGGGTCAACAGTGTCAATCATTTTAGCTATTGACTCAATATAAGGTCTTCCAGCTATTTCTTTTAGCTCGTCACTTATTTTAAATACGACTTTATGTTTCTTAGCAAGTGGCTTTACAGCTTCCAGAATATCTTCTGCACTTCTATACATATAGTCACCAAACTTATTATGCCTTTTCTTCGGCACATTAAGTTCGTTTTGAATTAATAAAAGTTTATTTGTTATATTCATAATTGTTTAATTTATGTTAAAGTTAACACAATTAAATTAATAAACAATAAATATTAATAAAAAAAGGAGATTAATTAAAACCTCCTTTTAGAAAAACAAAAAAACAATTTATACGAAAAACTTAGTAGAGCCAGATAGCATTAGGTTTCTGTGTATCATTATCAACATATATTTCTGTATTTGAAATACCGAAACGTTGAAAGCCAACCATAGATAAAGCTTCTATGATCTTTAACCTTTTGCCTGTGTGGGAACATTTAATGATTGCAGCTCTGCCAATTAAGTGTGAACTTGCTGTACCACCGTTTAATTCATTATTAACCTTTGGTGTTCTATATCCTGATAGAATTTCAAACTGTATTCCTGCAATATCTCTCGCTTCATCTAAGCAATCTACAAATTCTCTGTCCATATATTTATATCCACTACCTGGATAATCAGGAGAATCAAACTCATCAAATGTAAAATATCTTAACTCCACATTGTAAAATTATAAAATATTTTTACTTTTGCAAAACGTAGCTGTAAATCTACGCTAAAAATTACTAAACTTCAATAGGAATATTGTTGGATCAGATAGGTTAATTATTTTCTTTTTCTATAGGGACTTTTTCTTTTCTTTCTTTTTAGCATTTTTCTTTCTTTTCTTTTAGTTATTTTCTTTTACCCTGTCCTCTATACTTTTTCTTATAACCACTTTGACCTCGTGAAGCATTTTTAGAATGTACACCAGGTCTTTTCTTTTTAGGTTTAAATACATAAGTAGATATTGCTTTTCTTGGCATTATCTACAAATACAAATTTCACAGTTACACATAATTATTTACTTATTGATTTAAATTTCTCCGCTCCCCTTGAGCCGAAGTATGCTACATAAACAGTAATTAATAAAGATTTCAATAGATCAACCCAACCTCCATCTACACTAAAGTCTAAACCTGTTGAGTCTATAAATATAAGAAGCATCATTGACACAGTTAAAAATATTAAAGCAAGTGGTCTTGTATTTTTAGACAGCCAAGAATCACTCTGCATATCACTTGCCCAACGTTTAGATACCTCCTGCATTTCTACAGTATCTTGATTTAACAATGCTAAAGCTTTTTCTTTATCTTCTGGTGGAAGTACTGGATCTTTATCTATTAAGTTTTTTACTATACCAAATACTCCTTTATCAGGAAGTACATCACCTAATGAGTCTATTATACTTGATCCAGCTCCAGATAAAAACTTACCTACTTTAGTATCTTTTAATTTCTTCTTACTCATATCTGCATATAATGTGTTTTACCATCTCTTTTAAATGCTCTTAAACATTTCTTTCTGTTATCTCTTTCGTTTTTATAACTAACGTGAACCCAATCAGGATTATCGTCATCACCAAATTCCCATATCATTTGATCATACTCTAAGTTATCCCTTATATATTGAAACATTTCTGCGTTAGTTTTATGACCATAAACATCATCTATGTCCATAGCTCTACCTTGACAATGTTGAGAGTTAGAGCTGCCACCTATAGCAGTATTTAATTCAGGACATCTAAACATACTATTAATCTTAATTGGACCACCTACCCATTCTCTTAATGGTTCAAATACTTCATTAGCTAAAGTTCTCATATTGCTAATTTCGTATTCTGCAGGAGTATTTTCTATGTTTAAACGTAATGCTGTATTTGATTTGATGGCTTCTCTATAAGTTATATGTGTACTTATATTATTCATCTAATTACATTTTAATTTTACCTAACCACTTATTCCAAGCAGTTGCTACTTTGTTGTTAAAGTTTTCGAGTTTATTTGCCAACCATCTTAATATTCTTACCATAATTTAATTGTTTTTTAATAGTTGATATATTTTTATTATTGTATAAATGAGCGTTGCTATTATTAGAAGTCCTTGTAGTACTGCGTTTATTTCTGCTATTGTTATTACATAAACTGCTACTCCTAATATTGTTGGCTCAAATCCTTGCATTATCTTTTATATTTATTTACTATAGCTTGTATGCTATCTAATCTTACTGTTATTTCCATTGTTAAACCTGCTTCAAATTTAGCAACAGGTTTATTGTTGTTATATATAACGATTGTTGGAACACTTTTAATTGATTTTTTTATATTATCACTTTGATCTTCTACAAAAGCATATTGTACTTTAGTGCTTCTTAACTTGTCTAAACCTTTATAAGAGTTTCTCTCGTTCCACTTATAATTAAAATGTACTGTAGTTATATCTTGACCATAACTAAAACAACTAATCAATAATGCTAATACTATAAATCTCATTTTTTTATTATTTCAAATAATTTATCATCAATCTTTTTTACTGTTTCATCTATTTCTTCTACTTTTTTTTGTGTAGATATAATAGTTTCTCTTACAAGTTGGTCTTTTAGATCATACTCTGTTCTTGACACTTCAGGCTCTGGCAATAATTTAGCTTCTTCGATTTCTCCTTGTAGTGCATACCACATTCCTACAAGTGAAAATATTCCTGCACCTATCATAATAAGGTTTTCTATTGAAATATTTATCTTTTTCTTTTTAATATCTTCTATATCTAAATCTGCCATAATTATATTATTCTACTGTTAATTCTATTATTTTCCATTCTTGATCATCTTCGTTCCAAGAATAAATGTTTCCATCTTCAGGATAAGGTATTGGTGATTCCCATACATAATTTTCGTTTAATGACCAACTTGGAAAAGGTTGTGGTGCTATAAAAGCATCATTTTCACTATCCCAAGTATAACCAATTCCTGCAAAATTATACCTTATGTTTCCGTTATAAGATGTTTGTAACCAATTTCTATGCCCAAATAAACTTTCACAAAAATCAATCCCTTTAGTTTCTGATTCTACATCATCAACTAATAACTCGTTATTGTGTACTACAATTACTCTTGTTACTATATTATTTTCATCTATTTCTGCAAAGTGTGCCATAATTTATTTTTTAACTGTGAACATAAGTACCACTACCTGTATATTTTAATATTGTTTCATCTCCTAATACTGTAACTGTTGGTGAACCTGTAGTAGTTCCAGAATAATCACTTGTTCTCATTCTTAAAATAACTACACCTGAACCTCCTGCACCTGATGTTACAGAAGATGTATTACCAACTCCACCACCTCCACCACCAGTATTGGCAGTCCCGTTTGTAGGTGCAGATGCACTTGTGTACCCTCCAGTACCACCACCACCTGTACCAGGTGTTGCATTAGTAGCACCCTCACTTCCTGCACCACCACCTCCTGCATAAGCTGCTGAATCGTTATTTATATCTACTACTAAACCATCACCTCCGTTACCACCTAATCTATAACCTGATGTTTTTCCGTTATCTCCTGCTTCTGAAGCACCACCTCCTCCACCTGCACCTGTTGTGCCGTTGAAAGAACCTAACCCTCCTGTACCACCTGCAAATCCTTCACCTGTAGTACCTGTACCACCTGCTGATGTATAAGGACTGGTTTGTGCTAAAACTCCACCTCCACCTCCTGAACCACCGTTTCTTCCAGGAAGTGTAGATGTATTATAACCATTATCACCACCTGCACAACCTCCACCACCACCTGCAGTTGTAGAAATACTACTGTTACCTGTTATACTTGATGTGCTTCCATCATTTCCTGCATTTGAACTTGAAACTCCTGATCCACCTGCACCTACTGTTATTGTATAAGTACCATTTGAAAGAGTTTCTTCTGACAGAACACTTGCACCTCCTCCTGATGAAGAACCAAAAGATGTACGAAGTCCACCTGCACCACCACCACCACCGTAGCTTCCTCCACCTGCACCACCACCTGCGACTACAAGGAATGTAAATTTACCTGCTGCAACGACTGGTGTTGGATTCATTCTAAATGCTGCGTATATTATTGTATGACCACTTTGATTAGCAGTATTGTTTGCATTTACTGTAAACCCATCTGAATCAAGTGATACAAAAACACCTGTTTCATTACTTTCAGCTTGAGAATCATTAGGGAACAAACCTAAAGCACCACCTCTAACTGAATCAAATATTGCCCAATAAGTTGAACCTGAATCAGAATTTTTTAAGAGTACAAACGAAGGTTGAAACCCAAGACCAGTTATAGAACGATTTGAACTCCCATTCCCAGTATAGCTTCCAATCTTGCTAAAGCCACTTACTGAATGAAAACAATAAGCAATTATTTCGTTACCATCTGCATAATTTAAATTATTACCTGATTTTGCAGTAAATACTGTACTTGTTGGTGTAGTATCGTTCATAAATGAATTAGTTGCAGCTGCAGCAGTACTATGTAAAGATACTGCTTTATCATTACCAATTGAAGCGTGATATACTAACCAATCATAAGCCTGATTCGTTACTTTTGCCATTATAAATTCAGGTGCAGAAGATAGTCCGTGTCCAACAGTAGCCGTTGTACCAGTTGCAGTATATTTAACAATACTGAATCCATTTGCAGTATTTGCATTTACTAAACTATTTATACCACCATCAACATTTGATTGCCATTGATTACCTGCTTTCCACGCCCAAGCTACAAATGTTGCTCCATTTTGGTTTTGCCCACCACTATCTCCTAATGAAAATCCATCACTATCAAAAGAAGTTAATCTGTTACTTCCATAACTTTCAGCAGAATTGGCTGATGATAATATTTCATTTCCTGGACCTCTTAAAGTGTCAAATAATGTATGGGTTATTGAACCACTTGACCTTGATTTCAACCAAACAAAATCAGGCTGAAATCCTAAGCCTGTGATACTTTTTGATGAAGCACCATCTCCAGTATAAGTTTTTACGCTAAAGCTATCTATAAGTGTTGTATTGCTTGGTACATTTTTAGCTATTGCCCAGTAAATAAATGTATCACTGTTACCATTCCAAGAAGTATCATTGTTTTTTATTTGGAAACCAGTTGATGTAAATTCTACTGCTTCTGAACTTCCAGTGTATTCTGCATTATTTAAATTTGGAAATAAAGCTTTACCTGATGATGAAGATACACCTCTCCTACTATCTACTACTCTCCAATTACCACTTGAATTTGCTTTCTTCACCATTAAAAAGTCAGGCTTAAATCCAGTGGTTACAGATGGTCCTGTAGCACTTCCGTTACCTGTATATGAACCAAACTTCTGATAACCTGTTACATTATGGAAGCAATAAGCAATATATTCATTTCCATTTTTATTTACACTATCAACACCAATCGCACCTGAAGCAAAACCAAATGTAGTTGCATTTAAATTACCATAAGTTATACCACCATTATTACCCATACTTGTAAATGCAGCAGCACTTGACTGTAAACCTATACCTTCATTAGAAGCTAAACCAACGTGAGCAATATTATAACCACCTGCTTCTGTTATATCTTTAACAATAACCATATCTGGTTTTGATGAAAGTCCGTGTGGTATTCTTGTTGTAGTAAAACCATCACCCTCATATTTAACAATACTAAATCCTGCATTAGCATTTACACTTGTTATAGTTTCTTTTGGAGCACCAAAACTTAAATCATTATTGTCTGCTGCAGTTTCATTATATAATTTATCTATATCTTCTTGTTCTAAAACACCTTCATAATATCTTGCTTGGTCAATATTAAAATCACTATTCGCATCACCATAATTACCCTTACCAAAAGACCATTCATTACCTTTTTGTAAAGAACTACCAGTTGCATTATTTATTAATAATTTTCTTACTTTATCTACATATACCTTTACTTGTGTTGCTGTTTTAGTAATTACAATATGATGCCAATCGCCATCCCTTAAATCTATTGTTACAGAAGCATTTGTATTAGTAGCACCACCTAATATATCTGCAATATATAAACTATTACTGCTATTGTATTCTAAATTTTGTCCAACATCACCACTTGTATTAGTACAAACTATTACTCTATATCCTGTATTTGAACTTCCAGGTTTAAACCAAAAAGACCAAGATTCAAAATTTCTTGCAGTAATACCTGTGTCCATATTTGATGAAGTGCCTGAAAAAGCTACTGCTTTGTTAAATTTACCACCTGATATAAAAGATGTTCCTGATGTTCCTGAACCGTTATAAGTACCTGTTACATCATTATAATTATCTTCAAATTTATATACTGCTTTTGCATTACCACCTCTTAAAGTAGGTTCATTGTCATCAGCTTTCCAAGTCCAAGCAACATAATCAACACCACTACCATTAATTGAACCATCATTACCACCTATAGTAAAACCATCAGATTCAAAACCAGTTAATCTATTTGATACAGTTGTACTTGCAATAGTAGAATTACTTTCCAATAATTCATTCGGACCTCTTAAAGTGTCATAAAGCCAATGAGCCTCCGTAGCATCTCTATTTTTACCCCAAATTAAACCAGGTGAAAATCCAAATCCAGTAACTGACCTCGCAGCACCTGTTCCCTTATAAGTTTCTATATTAAAACTACTTGCAAGTGTTGGTGCTTCTGTATCAGGATCTGCGGCAAAAGCCATATAGATATACCTATTACCTGAAACATTTAAACTTGCATCAGTAGTAGGTCCTAATTGAAAACCATTACTTAAAAAATCTACATTATCTGATGATGATTCATTAGAGGCATTATTTCCATTTGCTATTAAATATTCTTTTCTTGGATTAGTCGTATTTCTTGCATTATCATAAATATTCCAATTACCTGTATTTCCATTTACAACCTTGATCATAACCCAAGCAGGTTCAAAACCTGTTTCTATTATAGGTGTATCAGTTGAACTTCCAGTCCCAGTATAATAACTAAACTTTGAAAAAGCATCAATGTCTGTCCAAGCATAACAAACATATTCTGAACCACTTGCATTTACAGAATCGTGTGCATTTAGGCTAATAACCGAAGAAGTTGGCATAGTATCGTTCCATTCAGTCCTGTCATCTAATACACCATTACCATTTAACTCTACATTAAAGTTTTGTGGGTTTCCTCCTGTATCTACAGATTTATGATATACTCGCCAATTTGTAGTACCTGAACTTCTTTTTTTAACTGCAAACCAATCAGGAACATAACCTAAACCGTGTCCAATCGTAGCACCTACCGTACCATTCCCTGTGTATGTAATTATTGAAAATCCTGCATCTGCATTGTTTTGTACTGTAGTTGTAATACTTCCATCAGAATTACTACTTGTAGTTCCTTCGTTTGCTTTCCAACACCAAGCGACATAGGTTTCCCCATTAGTGTTTCTTAAAGCATTATCATTTCCTATTGTGAATCCATCACTATCTAAAGTTATTTGTCCTGATGCTTCTGCACTTGTTTCATTAGCTTGTAAAACTAAATTGTTACCTCTGTTTGAATCGGTTAATGAGTGTGAAGCTGATGAGCTTCTTCTTTTTATCCAAAGTAAATCAGGTTTGAATCCGACACCTGTTATTGAACGAGAAGCACCTGTACCTGTATAAGTAATTACTTTAAAGTTTTCACTTGGTGTAATCCCACCACTTGCAGTAGCACCTGCACCAATTAATCTTTTGCTAACACCCATTTATTATAAATTTGGGAAATCGTATGTAATCACACCTGCTTTAGTTGTAATTGCATTGATTTCAGATTCAACTGTATCTGATTGAGTTCTTAATTCTGCTCTTGCATCAGTAATATCACTTGGCACTTCTGTACCGTTATCAATGCTTCTAATTATATACCAATCAGTTTTAGATAGTTCAGAATTAACTCTTGACTTAAAATTGTTTATTGATCGTTCTTTTAACTCGCTTAACGATTCACTAAATGTTTTATTTGATATATCTTTTTTAAATACAGTAGCTTCAGAATCCCAATATATCTCACCTAAATCGTGTATTCTTGAATCATAACTATCATCTATTACAACAGGAAAAAGACCATTTTCGTTTAATTTTTCTTCTGACCAATTTTTTACATTCATATGAAGTCCAGTTGATGATCTAAATGAATTTGGTACTGACTGATAAAAAGTAATTACTCCGTTATTATTTACTGCTCTCATATTATGCTACTTTATTTATTGTTGCGAATTGTTCTGTTGCACCGTTTGTTGATACTATACTTATTAAATTTTCACCAGTACCATCATAAGTACTTGCATTAGTTAATTCTTTTACACTTGATGGTAAAGTTAAAGTGTGATTACCACTTATTACTAAATTTATTTGCATACCTGTAGAAACATTTGAAAATGTTAATGTTGTATCACCTGATAATGTTTTAGTAAATGTTTGTGCAGTACTCCAATCTACATCTGTACCACTTAATGCTGCTGCAGTTGTAAATTCTGCACCTAATTTAGCATAACTTACTGCGTCTGCTGCTATTTCAGTAGAACCTACAGCTCCACTTGCAATCATAGCATTTTCTACAGCATCATTTGCTATCGTTACTGCACCTGCAGATACAGATACATCACCACTTAATGCAAGTGTTGACCCATCTCCAAATAAAGCATACACTTCATTGAAGTTGTCATTTGTTTTATCCATAGCGGTTCTTAATGGGTCTCCTGTCCCATCATTCGCTGAAGTTCCTATTCCTATTGCTTGTTTTGCCATTTTAATTTATTTTAATATACTGTTGCATCTACTGTTAATGTCGAACTGTCGGCTGTAAATAAAGTTGTATCAACTGTTAAATGTGAACCGTCTGCATCAAAAGGGTAAATATAACCCCATCCATTACCTTCATTTGTATTTCCAAACCAACTTTCGCTATATATTTCTCCAAATCCCATTTTCTTATACTGGATAAATTATACCCCAACCATTAGACTCATCATCATTACCCCACCAACTATCATCATATATTGAACCGAACGACATTTTTAATCTTTTCTATATAACTCTTTAATTTTATTTCGTTTTCTTTCTTAGGCTTATATGTTTTTTTATCCTTTATAAAACCCATCCTGTCATATTTTGATCTCTCTCTGGATACATACCGCCATCTTGATTTGCTGTATATAGTGGATAATCCTCACTATTTTGATCCATAAAATCAATAAACCTCTGCGTATAAAAATCTGCAGTTGTTTTAGCTTGATGTACTAAATTATTTATTTCTTCTAATGATGCAGAATCACTATTTTCTGATCTATGTTTAAATACACCACCATTTGATATTTGAAATGCTGCATATTTCATATATTCTGACTGACTAAACCAAATAAGCATTGGTTTTAAATAAGTATTAACCAAAGTCTCATTTGCAGTTGTTAAAGTGCTATTTATTGACTTGGTTTGCAGTGCATCGTATAATTTTGTACCAAGCTGCGTTTGTATATAAGTATCTTGTGCTACTTCAACAAACTGTATCAGTTTATCAGTATCTACATTCCCATCTATAATAGATTTTCTCTTAAGTTCTTTTAATGTTATAAATAATGCTTTCATTTGTTATAATTTGGATGATGTCCTCTGTTTGCCATATCTTTTGGTGCAATTTCTACTTCTGTAGGGTTTTTAGGCTCTTTTAAGCCATCATTTATTGCTTCTTGTTCACTAACCAGGTTATTATCAGAAACTCTCTTCTTATACACCTTTAATTCCCAATAGTGATGACAATTTACACCGCCTTTATACTTAAATAATGAATAGTTTTGTCCTTTATGACCTAATTCTTTATTTACACCTCTAAAAGACATCATATTTATATCTTCTTTTCTAAATACAAGATTTTGACTTGTTAATAGCTCCATTCTTTGACAAAAACGTCTGCTATTAGCTGAATTTCTTACAGGACCATAAGAATAACGAACCTTATATGTTGAATTATCCTGTGATGACACGCTATTAGGTTTAGCATCATCTTTTGACACCTCTGCAAGTTTAGTAAAGTCAAATTCTGCTTCTGTATCTTCTACTTTTTCTGTGTGTATAAGTTCCCAGTCATTTTCATCTATTTTTTCACCTAATTCTTCTAATTGTGATAGCAAATCATCACCCTGATCGTCATCAAAGTCATTTCTTTCTTGTGATGATAACTTTTCACCTGTTTCTTCTTCTCTTTTGATCTTTGTTTCAATATTATCAAGCTCTGTAAACTCAATTGGTTGTAAAGTAACAAAGTATAGGTTTAAGCTTATGCCATTAAATGATAACAGCTCATTAAAAGAGTTGATTAGTAGGGTCTGAAATGGTCTTATTACAATATTATCCATAAGTACAGAAGCTGTTCTTAACTCTTCTGCGTTATTTCCAAAACCTGTGTTATCTTTTATACCAAGAAGTATAGGAGAAACAACACCGTGACCAATCATTATCTTTTCTCTTGATTCTTTAGCTAAAAAGTCATATTGTGCGTGAGCATCTGGTAAATGTATTGGTTCTACTGTAGATTGGTTTTCTGCATTGTCATTAAATGCTAATATAAATCTACCTGCGTTTGATGATCCACTAAACTTCTCATATATTTTGCGTTCAATCATTTCCTGTGCTTCATCACCTGGAATACCATTGTTAAAATTTAATAGCAGTGATGGTTGTAAACCATTCTGAATATTGTTAATGTGATAGTTTGATACTTCTTCTTCTAAATTACAATATTGTAAACATCCTTGATAATCTACTGGTGAGTAATAATAAAAACCAGCTCTATATGGTTTAATACAATATATCTCTACAGTTTCACTTTTCTTACCAAATTTAAATGCTGGTATTCTTTTAGGTTTGTCTGCAGGTTTTATTTCTTTCCATTTAGGATGGTAGTAATATGCTTTTATTTTACCATCTTTTGCTTTTTCAGCTCTTAGCGTTTCTGTTGGGAAATGCTTAAGCTCCATTATTTTAGTTTTTCTTTTATTATATATTACCTGTATTGAAGCCTGTCCAAGTAATTTTAGATCACCAACAATTCTTCTAACATCTTTATCCTTAAGAATTTGCTCCATTTGTCCGTACTGAACAGCATTTTCTTCTGAATCTGTTGCGTTTAATCCTCTACCATATATTAAATCAGTAATACCATTAATACATCTTGAGTTAGTCGGACTACCTGTATATCTATCTATAATGTCACCAAAATAGTTATTGTCGTCTCCGTATTCTACCCAATCATATCTGGTAGATTCTTTTATGCTTGGCACTTCATACCCTGCTAAATTTATTACTTTTACTTTGTTCATATTACAATATATTTTTGGTCATCCGTATCAGTTCCAACATACTCATTATATTTATTACTATTTAGTGTATGATCTGTTGTATTATCTGTTTGTGAAGTACAATATGCTTTACCTCTGTATAATAATGTACTTCCTTGTTTTAATTCAAACGAATAACTATTTTCTGCAGTTAAAATACTAAATGCAATAGACATCTCCAAGTAATTACCATTTGATGATAATGCTGATGTGATGCTTGTTATTGTTTGTGTTTTTCTTGTTCCGTCTTCTACGATAACCATAGATAAGTCACTTGCAACTGTATATGCTCGTGGAATTATGCTTACTGTTTGAGAATCTGTTGTAGGTGATAATCTTATCATATCTATATAACCTAATATGTTAAATTATGTTCAAAAAAAAAGAGGACCAATTGTCCTCTCTTTCTTTTTAAAACCCTATGTGTTTAAGAGTTAGTACCTGCTGTTATATTTGCAGTTGCACTTGACATACCTGCGTATGGGTCTGTTGATGTAGGTGAAGCTAAAAAGTTAGCTGGTTTTGTTTCCATACCAGTTAACGTTAATGTATATCCACTTAAGTCTCCCATTGCAGCACCAGTTACAATTGTACCTCCTGATACATCTGCACCGTGTTCAAGTCCTACAACCATAACGTTACCGTTATAATCTTCAACAGCAACGTGAGGTCTTCCATAAGCTAATAACTTTAATTCTTTGTTATCTTCTTTAGATAATTTCTTAAGAGTTAAGTTAAGTGTTTGCTCATAGAATACAGTTCCGTTTTCTCTTGAAGCGTTTACTGTTTGCTCTAATGATGAGTTTCCTTTTACTTCATATTTAAATGCTGTAAAAGTACCTGTCATATTGGTAATCTCATCATCTGTTAGTGTTACAGTACCAAAGTCTCCATAATCAGTGAAATAAACGTTTTTTATTCCACCAACGACATCTTTACAAGGTTCTTTTCTTCCTTTTGTTAAGTCACAAGCCATAATTTTTATATTTTATAAAAAAAGGCAGGTAGTAAAATTCCACCTACCTTTTTTATGTTAAACAATTTGTTTTATTATGATGTAGCGTATAATACTACTTCACTTCCAATTCCGTGCTGAATACCACTTGTGAATCTCATGATAACTCTTACGTTTTGAGAACCATCTAGGTCAGCCATGTCAATTACTTTTACTTCGTTTTGGTCAGATAATAAACCAGTTCCAAAGAATAAGTTAGATTTTTGAGCTGCTACAGCGTCATTGTCAGATAAACCAGGTGCGTGAACTACCTGAATACCATCAAATGATAAACCAGAACCCATGTTGTACCATTGAGTACCTTGGTCGTTAGTACCTGCTGCTCCTAATCCTGAAGCACCAAATCCACCTAAAGCTCTAATGTAGTTTCTATACATATTTCCTGGTAAGTAGATAGTCATATCTTCTGAACCATATACAGCAGATGGAATTGCATCAGCAATTTTACCAAGCTCTGTAATAATGTTAGCTGCAGTAGATGCTGTACCTGTTACGTCATTTACGTCAGAGTCAGCACCTAAAGTAGTGATGAATCCATCGAACTGACCTGCAGTTGCATTAGTACCTGTCCAAATATTAGTCTCAATTCTTTGAGCTACTTTATCTGCTACATGAGCAATTAAGAAGTCTGCAAAGTTATTTGGTAAGTTGTCAAA
>BCSF01000276.1_pt1 | contig 21665 bp, 34 predicted proteins | sample 1016431 | NCBI WGS metagenome assembly BCSF01 (sample SAMD00045685;SAMD00045686;SAMD00045687;SAMD00045688;SAMD00045689;SAMD00045690;SAMD00045691;SAMD00045692;SAMD00045684;SAMD00045690;SAMD00045691;SAMD00045692;SAMD00045684;SAMD00045685;SAMD00045686;SAMD00045687;SAMD00045688;SAMD00045689, study...
AGGATGACTGAGTTTCGCGGTATGTATCCCGCAAATAATTAATATCAGGTTCCTTGGATACGAACAAGAGTTCGGGATCAGAGGAGTTATGCATGCTTGTAGCAGATTGTAGTTGTTTGTGCTTGACTCGTCAACTTAATAGCCACCGCCTCCTGTACATTGGAGACTGCCACTTGTGATGTGTTCTGCACCGCTAACCAGCAAGTACCGAATACAATCGATCTGATCCTTGAAATGTTCCGCCCTACTCTGCCCACTATACTCCAAGAGCGAGGTAATTGTATTGTCGCATCTATCTGATATATAGAGCTTTGGGCGATTACGGGGAGTCATAGGCTCGGAATCATCCCATGCCAATGCGTCATTTATCTTGGCGATACCCGCCTCGATATCAACGCCTGGAGCGGGACGAAATACAAAGTCCAAGTTCGCCATTTGGTTAATAATGTTACTCTCTCCCTCCTTTGTCCGCACCGTGGCAGATCCCATACGGGGATCCACAATACGCTCAAATATATCCTCGCCATCCTCCAAGTCCTCAAAGTGGTTGCGGTAATCCTCGTATCCCCAACCTAGTGGACGCTGGGCGGGACCAGGCTTACCCACGCTCTTGCCCAATGCATTGACATGAGGTAATGCCCATTGCCCCATCGTACTATCGGGGAACTCGCGGTATATGAATATACGCCCATCCGGCATAACTGCCGCCCATATCGCCACCCACGGCTTGCTTCCACCTGGATCGCATACGAAGTACCGCGTGCATGGTAAGGAAGGGTCGGCGATGAAGGGGATTTTTTCGTGCGGGATTACATTGGTTTCCCTGTTGAATTTTGGGAACCTCCCCTCCATCGCCTTGGATGGTATGCCAAACAAACGAGCGAGCTTGGTTTCGAGTGGTTGCCTCGAATAGGTGCGAATCAATTCCTGACCATCAATGAATGGATTTTCTTGAGTCCAAAAGTAATAAATACGGCAGTCAGGCCAATTGTGGCATATCTGCTCTGTAGGTAACTCCCTGTCTAGGATTTCGCTGTAGCGGGACTTCACCGTCTCCGCTCCCTTGAGTAAACTATTGATCAAAGGTGTCCAACCTTGAAGAGTTGTGAAGGTCAAAATCAGCCGTCCGTGGAAGTCCACCGTGCGGCCGAGCAATGTATTAAAGATACCCTCAGGTACTTCTTCATCAAGATGAATTGCATGGGCAGACCAACCCTCGAATATCTGAGGGTCTGCCATATACTGCCGATAGTTGTTAAAGTATATCGTACTTCCACGCTCCGCACCTGGAGTGGTGGGTGGCAAAATCGCCTTCGCAGAATTAAATCCATTCTTCTGCGTGTATTGCAAACTATGATTATCGCTCTTCTTCTTTGTCCGCTTGTAGCGTGCTGGTAAACTTTGCCAAATATACTTTTGCGCATCTGATATGCTTCGCTCCTCCGTAACATGCATCGAACGAATCTCAGCTTCGGGGATTGATTGTGCCAAGTGTACCAGCATACGAGACGCGAAAATGGACTTGGACGAACGATTGCCTCCGAGACAGACATGGATCTTCGTATCCTTCCAATTCTCCATCACCCTACGCCAGCCGGGTAATGTCCATCCCCATTGGATCGGGTCTTCCACTTCCGACTGAGGTTGGTCAATCAGTAAGCGACTAAGCATCTCCGCACGCTCAGGGGGCAACGCATCAATCTGCTCCTCGGTTAACGCACATGCTAACTCGCCCTTGTCAAACTTCAGATCGCTCGTCCACGGGATACCGAAGTTCGCGTCTATCTCATCCGCATAGGTTATCTTAGGCATTGAATTTCCTTAATTTATCCTGGTCTAACGCATAGCCCACGCCATGCCCCAAGTCCTTCTTGTTGTCTTCCTTGATAAGCTCTTCCTTCCACGCCCATCCCTTGTAATCGAGGCGATTCCCATCCACCACGCATAGCACATATACATCCACATCGGGGTTTACCTTTAGCGTACTGAGCAGTCGGGCATTGGGATGCTTGGACGCTTTGATGTCATAACGCTTTCCACTCGCCATCACACCATCTGCGGAACCGCTCCTTGGGGTAAGCCCCAAATCAGGGAATACATTCATCTTCTTCGCAAACCCATACTCCGCCATCATCCCCATCACATCCGCTTCCGCGCCATCGTGGTTACCCATCTTCGCGTCACGCACCCCGCTTCCACGGGCAATAAGGCTACGCATCCGCCCAACCATTTGGCAGACTTGTACCTCATCGGGCTGGAGCGTTAGTTTCATCCCCTCGCTAATATCTCCAATCCGATCACAATCGCGTCTTCGAGCGTTTGGCACGGGATTTCTTCTTTACCGATTGCCCATCCCTCCTGATCCGTTCCAATGTCTCTTGGTCGAATTTCGAGCATGGGGGTCCCAAACTTCTCAAGTCGCACCGTGGTAATTCTTGTGCTGATTCGGGTATCGCTCTTCCGTACTTTAGCCAAAAGATCGGATGACAACCCGCTCTTACTCTTTGGTTCATCCATCCTTCTTTTCCGCGAGTTGCTTCTTTAGCTCCGCAATCTCTTCACGCAGTTTATTGTTTTCCTTAATCAAACGGGTAACCCATTGCGGCCATGTCTCAGCCCTTTTACCTGTTGGCGTATATACATTCATTCTTCTTCCTCCTCATCCTCTAATTCAATGAAGATGTCTAATTCACCATCTTCCTCATCCTCATCCTCATAAAGGTTATCAACAGCTTCGTTTATGCATTGAAGAATTTCGTGACTTTCTAAATCTGATTCCAACTCCCAGCGCTTCAAAAACGACTCAAACTCCTTGGTGCATTTCAGCTTTGCCTCATCTTCTGCTTTATCAAAGTAAGTCATGTTCTTCTTTTGCGTTTTGCATAATTCATATAATCAGAAACCGTTGCTCCGAGTGGCATCTGTCTCGACTTCGTGGATCGTGTGACCAGCGGGTTGCCGTCCTTGTCTCTAAGGGATCTCCCCTTGGAGTCTCGGTAGGTGCGGATAAGTTCCGTGTTTCCCCAAAACTTGTGCCACCCGTCATTAACTTCCTCATAAGTCGGGAAATTGCTAAAGAAGTATGTCCAATCAGATACCTCGAAATGTTCATTATCCAGCGGCATCTTGCTCCTCTTCCTCCTCGCAATGCTCGTGTTCATGTGCGTATTCGGGGTCATACTCATCCCCGCAATGATCGCACCACAGCTTTAAATCGTAACTCAACCAGCCCATGAAATTACCCATCACTCTTCCTCCGTACTTAAAAACTCCTTGATCAAAGATTCGCTATAACCCGCACCAATCAACAACACGCGGATCGCGTTGAGGGCTTGTACGATATCGCTCCCATCGGGGATCTCCGCGGATAGTGTAGTATCGTAGCTAGAGATTGTTATCTTCATTAAACGATCTCCCACATACCATTACCCGCGTCCTTCACACGCATCTCATCCCCTATGTAATACTTACCGGGCTTGCACCTAACCTTACCGTGACTCCCGTCACGAAACTCAATCAGTCGTAAAAACTTATTCGAGGGGATGCCATATACCCGTGCCATGCGTCTCTCGCCCTCCTCGACCACCACAACCTTGGGCTTCTTCGCTTCCTCGATCATAGCGTCCACTTCTGCGATCTCCTCCGCAACAACGCTCTCTCCCTCCATCTCCTTCAATCGCTCAACCATCTTACGCGATATCCGATTACCATGAACACAGGTACGCATGGTACTCTTCTTAATTCCCATCATCCCCGCAAATTCATCCCTGCTAATCCCATGCTTCTTTAAAATCCGCATGCACTCTTTCCCTGTCATCTTTTCCGCCATTCGTACCCTTTTGTAGTTTTTTGTAGCCTAGTCAAATAAAATAATATAAAAAACGCTACATGCCACGAGGAATACCCAAAAAGCTCAAAGCCTTTGATGCTAAATTAAAGGACAAAGTAATCACTTCTGCGGCACGAATAGCCGCTAGACAATCATCCCCAAAGGAAGAAGCACAGAATATGGAACTATCCGCTAAACAGGAAGAACACAGACTACGAATACACAACGCTCTCAAGTACGGATTAAAGATGACAGAGCAACAATTCCTCTCCGAAGTACAAAAGAAGCTCCAGCACATGGTCGCAGACTCCTTAAACGACCTCCACGATTCCATAGAACAAATACCACCTCAGAACAAAGCCTATGCCGTGGGTATGCTCTTCGATAAACTTATGACCATCTCCGGCAGACCCACAAACATCACCGCATCTGCCAATGTCAAACTAGGTTCCTCCGATATGTCCCCCGATCAGGTACGAGATATCCTTAAAAAAGGCGTAAAGAACCTACCCAAAGACGCATCCACAGAAAAAGTAATCGATATAGAAGACGCAGAAACCACAGAAACACATGAGGAAGTCGATTCTAGGTCCGAAGATTGAAGCTCTACGCCTACAGGGACTCTCATACAAAGACATACAAAATACCCTAAACTGCTCAATAGGCACAATCTCCTACTACCTCGGTAAAGGACAGAAGGAAAAAACTAAGCTAAGACGCAAAAATGTATCCCCCGTTACATATACCCATGTCAAACGAATCAATTGCTTCCAAAACCCAACGATCCGAACGCAAAAGAAGCTAAACCCCCAAACCTCTTTCACACACCGCCAAATGTCCAAAGCAATTTCAGCAAAAGCATCCAAGTTCCAGCGAAATGCCGCATTTAATTACAAGGATGTACACGCAAAATATGGCGACCACTTTCAATGCGCCCTCACAGGGCGACCACTCTCCTGGAATAAACCACAGGAATACGAGTACGACCATATCGTCCCCGTAGCACGAGGAGGTACTCCTTGCCTCGATAACCTACAAATCGTATGCACAGACGCAAACCGTGCAAAGAATGACCTCACTGAAGACGAGTTCCTCGATCTCTGCAAAGAAGTCGTCATAAACGCGGGCTACAAGGTATGGAAGCCATCAGGCTCGTACCACTCCAATAAACACACCTAACCAACCGCAGTACGCCGGATACCTCGTTGCGTGGGGGGACCTTATGGCGAGCGGTGAGGCGCTTATGGCGAAAAAAGTTGTGGGGGGAGTGATGATAATATAGAAAAACGCGGCCGCGCCGGCGCACCCCCGCCCCCCCCTGTGCGTGTCGCGCAAGATTTTTAAAGCAAAAACGGGCCACAGTAGATTCTAAGTCTACTGCTAAACCGCTTAGGTATCACGATTCCGCGGGGTCCCGCATATTGGCAGATGTATAGACTCGAAACCGCTTAAAACCGCTTAGAATTGGCGATTCCGCGGGAACTGAAAAAAGTCATGGCCGGGTAGAAATGCATCGCAACGCGGTTGCGGTTTAATCAAATTCGCGGTTGCGGGTTCCCGGTTTCCCTAGTCTGTCTGTACCGCGTTTATACTAATCCCGGACAGTTGGATTTCGCGTCATTACGCATGCCCCACAGCGCTTGCCATCGTGTCATGAAATGACAGTTTGGCCCGCGTATCGCGTAGCGCGTACAGGGGGTCAGGTAGCCTCTTATTGAGACGCTATTGAGACTCTTTAGGTATCTCCTGGGGTACGCTTATTGAGACGCTATTGAGACGTGATGGTGATACATGGAGACGCGCTTATTGAGACAGTAATGAGACAAAATGGAGGTCATCACAAATGTGCTTATTGCGACAGTTTTGAGACGGAAATATCAGGAGTTGCCGGAGTATCGTTTAGTGTATTTGGTGGATTTGTGGTGTTCATTGCGTTGCACTTGTTACGGAAATATTGCGGAACGGATTTGTGCGGTTGTCCTCGCGTACGCATACACGAGGGGAGAAAATTTTGATGTCCGACTGCCTCGCGTACGCGTACACGAGGGGGATTGTTTTTGTGGCGGGATGTATTTTTGGGGGATATAAGGCCAGGGTAAGGCCAAGTGGAACCAAGTATGGCCTTTGGGGTGCATCTATGGCGTAAATGGCCTGTACGGGGGTTTTACGAGGCTGTGTGGGGGTGGATCATGGCTAGAGGATAGTTAAGCGGGGAGAATATCCTGACGGGGTAGCTTTTCGGGGTCATGAAATTTTTTTTATTTTTTTTGGTCAGTATTTATGCGGGGTTCCGACTTTTTTTTAAAAAAATATTCATTTTGTGTTGACTTGTGTTGTTTTGTGTGTTTTGATGTTCTTATCCATTGGGAGCAATGTCGCTCCCATAAAACAGAAAGAATACAAAATGAATAAAGCAATAGACCTAATCGGACACACCGAAACCCGTACAGAAATTCCACGCTACATGAAGCTCTGTGAGGTGGAACATATCAATACTACCCTGGCGGAAATGATCGATGAGGATTATCTGACTGACTCCGGAAAATGTTTTCAAACGGGGGTCAGGGATTTCCGTTTTGAAAATGATGATTTCGTCATCGAGCTAGAGGTCCATTCCTAATTTTGGAGGTTACGAAAATGAAGATTCTCACAAGCGGTAATGCTAAAATAATAAAGGGCGAGCGGTACGGGTACATGACGCAGGGAATACATTTCGCACCAAGCGATTTAAGCGGGTACAATGTTTGCTCTTGGGCTTCCCAAGGATGTGCAATGGCATGCTTGAATACAAGTGGACGCGGTAAGATGAAAAGCATCCAAGATTCACGGATCAATAAGACGCGATTGTTTTTTGAAAACAAGCAAGGGTTCCTTTGCAATCTAGTAAAGGAGATTGAAAGCGCTTGCAAGAGGGCGGAGAAGAAAGGTTTGCGTCCATGCTTTCGTTTGAATCTTACAAGTGATTTGCCTTGGGAAAACATTCGTTGCAACGATGGACAAAACATTTTTGAGAAGTTCCCACAAGTTACCTTTTACGATTACACAAAAGGATTCAAGAGGATGGAGAAATACTTAAATGGAGAAATGCCGAAAAATTATCATCTGACCTTTTCGCGTTCGGAATCTAACGATAAACAAGCGCGTCTTATCCTAGCAATGGGGGGAAATATCGCGGTAGTTTTCAGAAACGAGCTACCCCAAAAATGGGAATCGAGAAAGGTGATTGATGGAGATCAATCCGATTTGCGTTTCCTTGATCCTCAAGGTTGCGTTGTCGGCTTAGTCGAAAAGGGCGATGCTAAGAAAGATTCAAGCGGTTTCGTTGTATCTGTGTAAACTACAAAAGGAGACAAAAGAAATGGCATTATACGAATTACTCGCGATTCTTTGGACCCCGTGGGCGCTGGCTGGCGCTTGGTTCCTCTTCCAGCACATGAAAGAAAGGGGGGCCAAGTGAAGCACGCAAGCGAGATATTTCCGCCCGCGCTCGCGGAGCTTTTCAAGCTCGCGGAGAGGGGCAAGGCACGGAACCCAAGGACAACGCGGAAAGGTGATCGCGTAGTGGGTGGCCGTGAAACGGCCCGCGTAGTGCGTAAACGCGCAAGGCAAATGACATTTAACCTAAATACAAAATAGAAAGATAGATAATTATGGAAACAACAGAAGAGAAACGCGCCACATTCACGCCCGGACCGTGGGAGATCCAAGACGCGGGACCCGGAACCATAAGAGGTTTGCGGTTTCGAGTAATCACAAAAGATAGTATTATTGCACGCACAACGGACGGATGGAAAGAAGCACACGCCAACGCGCGATTGATCGCGGCGGCTCCTGAGCTTCTAGCTCAATGCAAGCTATTCGAGAAAGTGCTTACCCACTTAATCAATAGCGGGGATAGTGGCGCAGACTTGGAACGCGACAAACTCCGCGAGGTTCTCGCCAAGGTAGAGGGGGGTGAAGGATGAGCGAGTTTATAGAGAAATACAAATTCAACTTTGAATTTACCGTAGATCATTCACCTGGACTCCCTGATGGAGATCCTGAAGGAACTTGGCACATTACAGAATCCGATTTTATAAACGAGCAAGGCATCGTTAAGGCCGCAATTGAAAGTCAGTTTTATGATGATGATAAAATCGAGGTCCAATTATATCAAGAGAATGGCCGCGAATTGACTAGCGAATGCACGAGTGGACGCTTTGTAGCCTATCGCGGAGGTATACCAGCATGAGCAAGGAGAAATACAACGAAGCCGCCCTGGAGCTAGTCGAATGGGTAGAGAGAAACGCGGAACTAGAAGCCGCCCTTGGCGTGCTGTTTATGGATATGTGCCTAGACTTTTGGTTCAAATGTGCCGGACCCGAATCGGCGATGGAAGCCATTGACAAGTTAATGCGTGCAAAGATTGACGAATACTACAAGGAGCAGAAAAGCCATGAGCAAAACTGACAACGATATGATCCCGCGTCTCGCGCTAGGGCTGGCAATCTTCGTTGCAATGAAATGCGCGCCCAGGTTGATCGAGTGGTGGAATAAGAGAAAGGAGAAAACGATATGAGCGAAAACAAAATGGAACTTTGGGCGAAGCAAGCAAAGGAGTGGAAACCTATGGAGCCTTGCGAGGAATTAAAGAAAGCGATTGAAGCGGTAAAGCTACATAGAGAACCTGGGCATCCTATTCCAGGTAGGATTGTGCGAGCATACGCTCAAAAATTCGGAGTTGATGCTGACTTAATTATGCTAGGGGTAAGCGATACCTTCCCTTGGGAGAAATAACCGCAACCCCGTACCCCTCGTTAAAATCGTTTTGATTTAAAACATGGGTGTTACCCCTCGTAAGAGATAAAAACGCCATATAACGCCTCGTAGGGTAGCTTACGGGGCGTTTTTGTGTCCGTTTGTAGTTTCACCAAGGCGACTGAGTCACTTTCCCGTCATTCAAGGTAGGAGAAACCGCGAGGGTGAATCGTCCAATGGATGGATGGAAGTCAAAGTTCGTTGCCATGCTTTCCCCGTTGCGGTTCTTCGCGACATTGAAATGGATCTCCCGCTTATCGTAGTCTGTCCCATCATCGGAACGAGACAAGAGAAACACGCAATCCGCGTCTTGCTCTATGCTCCCACTCTCGCGGAGATCAGAGATCACGGGTTTCCTGTTCTGCGTTTCCAAGGCTCGATTCAATTGGCTCAACGCAAGAATGGGTACACCCAACTCCATCGCGGTTTGCTTGAGAACTCGAGAAATGTAGCTCACCTCTTGCACCCTTGAGTCATGCCCAGGTGCGGAGAGTAGCTGGAGGTAGTCGATTACCGCGAGACCTACCCTACCCTGGATTACCTCTTGGGCGAGAAAGGCGCGGAATGAATCCACCGTGGCCGAGCTATCATCCTTGAAGGTAATAGGCCATGACTTCATGCGGTTCTTTGTATTCTCCAGCTTCTTGCGATCATCAGGAGAAAGGTCCCCCTGTTTTCGCGGGCGGGCAACCCCTGAGTCATGGGAGAGTAACCGCCCAGCACATTCCGCCGCTCCCATTTCCAAGGATGCATACGCTACCCTTAATCCATGACGGGCAATCCCATAAGTGAGTTGTACAGCAAAGGCAGACTTGCCCACTCCAGGGCGAGCCGCTAAGACATACAGCGCACCTGGGCGGAATCCACCTCCGAGAATCAGGTCCAGCTTAGAGAAACCTGTGGATACCGCAGACGAGTCACCCGCATCCACCCTGAGAAACTCAGAGTATGCTTCGTTCCCCGCGGAACCACACTTCACTTGTCCTCTTCCCTTAGAGATAGACTTGGCAACGCGGGTAGTGAAACTACCAGCCACATCTTCCGCGCTCTTACCCTCTTTGATCTCATCCTGGGCAAAGAGAATGGCTTTTTCCACAGAGCGGAGGTTCCGGCTCTCGATCAGGTGATCGATGTATCGATCAATGGATCCGCCACCATGCTTCTCCGCAATGGATACAGCATCGAGTGCAAGTTCGGGCATGTGGATAGCGACATCCACTTCGTTGCATGGAGTAAACTTTCCAACGAGGTCGAATATCTTTTGGTGTGTAGGATTTACGAAATCCTCATCCGTGAGTCTCTCAAGAGCGAGGGCGGCGCACTGCCCGCTCTCATCTCTGAGACATCCAGCGAGTACTGCTTGTTCGGCAATATTGAAATCCATCAGATAACTTTCACTCCTTGATGAAGTTGTTTTCTCGCACCCTCGAACTTCGATGGTAGCCAACTGCGACATGCGTTCCGATAAGTTGCTATCCAATCAGCGTAAACTTTTCCTCCACCTATCGCCCAATCCATGAACGCGGCCACCGCTTTCGCGTGGTCGAGTCCATGCGCCTCGGATATCTCCCGTGGGGGGTCAAAGTCTTCGGGTATTTGCTTTGCTCTTTTTTTCTTAGAATTATCAGGAGTCTTTTCTAAAGACGACTTTTCCGAATTTTGCGAAGGCGGACTATAGTTAGGAGTAAAATTATTTAATTTTACGACTACTTCGCGTGTACGCGCGAGGGCGTTCCACAAATCCGCCGCAATATGGCCGCAAATTGCGGCAAACAGGGTTGCTTGGATTGTGGTCCCAAATGTATCACAATACTCGTCAAGTATTGACTTATACTCCTTGGGTATACGCACTCTGATCTCCTCTAATTTTGTATCTTTCTTCGCCATATTATTAGTTTCCTCCCACTCCCATCATGGTTGAAAAGATAGCTAATAAGAGCCAAATAAAGCACCCAACTGCGGTCATAAATAATCCGCCCAGCAGTATCAATTCTATGAATCTCATCTCACTAAATGATGCCTCAGAATGAGTATCGCATCTGCTGTTTTGAGGGTTAATCCTTTGACATTTGGGAAGAACTGCTTGGCCTGATTCATCAATGCTTTCTTACGCTTGCCGGAGGTAAGTCCCGTAAGTCCGCTGAGTCCCTTCTGCCACTCCTGTGGGCGCACAAGGGTGAACGGGATCTCCGCCATACGCATAACGCCTTGGAGGAAACCATACGAGGCCCCTAGTTTGAAGCTCGTGGAACTAGGTATCATCTTCCCCGCAAAGGGAGGTACTAGCTCGATGACTGCTTCTATCTCTGTGACATCGGGGTGGTCCTTCAAGTCCTGGATATGCTCCACAAACTCAAAGTCCTCATCGAGGGTATGCAAGTTGATCGTATGTAATCCATTCCATGCAATCGCGTATCCTCCCGACTTACCGGGATCAATTGCTATTGTCAGCTTCATCCCCACAATCCTCCTCAAAGGTGATCACCACATCAGGGTCCGCCACGCAGTCCAGGTTCTCACCTTTTAGATGAGCCACGATCTGCTGTAGCAAGCTATGCATCATAAACATAACATGCTCTTTGTTATCTTCCCCGCCTTTGCTCAATGCGTCTGCATTAAGACACAATATTTTTTCCATGTTTTCTATACTCATTTAAGCCGCCTCCTTTTGAGATTTCTTAGCGTTATCCATCTTCACCGCCTTCGCGAAGTCTGCGATTTCGTACAGCTTGCGATTCCCTAAGTAAGTGAAGTTTAGTTTGTAGTCCCGTAGCATCCGATACACATAGGTACGGGAAACATCGAAGTGCTTCGCCATATCCTTGATGCACAACTTATCTGCTTTGATTGATGACTTCCTTTCCACATCCAGCGGAACCACATTATCCGCATAGCCAGGAAAGTAATTATTCTCAGTACACTCAGCCCATATTCTGCACGCCTTGTACATAGCATCAGTCTGCGATTGGATCTCAGATGTATTAATACTATAGGCCGCTGTGAGATACGGTGCTTTCTTCTCTACTGCTAAGAATATAAACTCGGTAGGTTTCTCGCCAGCAAGGCGGAGTCCTTCCAAGTACCATGCCACCTGGAACGCATAGCCAAATTGGCGTACACTCTTGGCGAAACCACGAGCAGATGCATCCATTGTGCTTTTTAAATCAATTACCACACCCGCGCCGGGCAGATATAAGTCAGGGCGTACCTTGCACTTTGCACCTTCGCAATCAAAGTATCCCGTTCCCTCAATCACCGCATCCGTTTCCGCCAGGTACTGCTTAAGGATCGGATGATCCAAAGCACTAGATGCCATATCGCACACCATCTGATAATCAGATTCTGTTAGCCACTTTACATGAGGCTCCTCCGCTTGCATCTCCGCAAACGCTTCCTTATACACGGTACTCAACGGACCCTTGCCACTAATCTGCTTGGGCTTTACCGCGAACTCGGACTCAAACCTAGCTGGCTCAAGTGTAGCAGTATGAAACGCATCCCCGATTATAAGTGCGGGGGTAGCGGGAGATGGATTCTCGCGGTCATGCTTCACCTTCGCTGGGCATGTGGTGAGGAGGTTCCACGCAGTCGAGCGAGATAACTCGCTCGACCCGTGGTACGCTTCGTTCGGAATGTCGCGCACTAACATATTACGACATTCTTTTTAAGCGCGGGATACTCATCCTCGATACCTTCCAGCATCGCACGAATTTCGGGATCGCATTCACGCCATTGCTTGATGCGCTTAACCGCATGAGTTACATTGCTGTGATCGCGGTTAAACTTCTTGCCCACTTCCTGGCGGGTAAGACCCACGCAATAGGAATAGAACATCGCAATCTGCCGAGCTAGTGCGATCTCTTTCAGACGGCATCGAGAGTTTAACTGCTGTAAAGTTACTCCCATCTTTTCCGCCACCACTTTTTTGATTTGGCCAACCGTCATCAGAATGGTTCCTCCTCGTCTTTCTCTTGTACGGGTTCTTGTACAGCGGTTTCCTCGAAGGGATCTCCACCACTATAGAGTGCCGCCAGGTTAACCTTGAGGTTCTTCACCGCCTCATTGATCTCATCCGCACGCTTCTTGTGTGGCTTTGGAGTCATCGCATAAGTGGTTTCCAACTTCTTACCACTCTTGGTGATAGAGATGTCGTACTTCCTTGGGTCACCCCACTCCTCATCCTTAGCTAAGGTGACTAGTTCACGCTTCAACCCAGCCTGAGTAAGCTCAAGAATCTGTATGCGTGATTCCTTGTAGTTCCATACCAACATAGCGATAAACTCCTTTGGCTTCTCATCGAAGTTGCGGGGTGGAGCCTCGTCTACCTTCCAGCGGAATGGACGGCGGGAACCATCATCGTTATTTGCCCATCCAAGCATGCCTTGAATCACGCCTCCATCATCGCCACTTCCAACGATACGGAACTGATTCGCACCAGCCTGTAGTTTCATATAATTACCGCCCGAATCGCCGGACGATTTAACTTCTTGTATTCCATCTAAGAATCCCATTAGTTATTTTCTCCTTGTATTGTGTGTTTTTGTGTGTTTTAGTGTTGGCACTATGCCAAAAAAAGAAGGACTTACCCCACCTATTAATATTAGGTACAGCAAGTATGTGCGTGATCGCGTCAAAGCGATTGCGGAAGAGACGGGACTGATGCAGTCTCAGGTCTTTGACTATGTTCTAATCGGCGCGTTAGAAGCTCTTGAAGGCGAACAAGGTCTTCAGTTGCCTGTGAAGTTGAAAGTAGACCGATAAGGTCTTCGCACACTTGCCTCATAGGAAGTTTCGTTGGAACTTCTGCGTGAATCTCTATGTCCGTTTCTCCGCATCCACCATGCAAGAAACGCACGCCGCAATTACTTATTAATGTAGTCATTAGTGTATCTTTGTAGTTTATAACTTTGGTTTTTTTTGTGTTTAATTCTTGGGTAATTGAAAATGCTTTAGAAGCTAGGTGCTATCCTGGGGTTACCAACATATACCCGCTGTGTCATCTCCACGCTTGAGTGGCCAAGCGCACGGCTCGCCACAAAAGCATTGTTCCCATTACTCCTCATCACCCTATGCCCGCAATATTTCCGCAAACGATGCACGGGTCTGAGGTCCACCACTCCGCAAACATCCCGTAGGAACTGCGGAAATTCTCTTGTAATCCTATCCTCCTGTACAGGCACGATTAAATCATCGTGCGATGCTTTATTAGAAAACAACTTATCCCACCATGCCGGATCGACAGGCCGATCTTGCCACTTGCCACCGCTCTTAGGCGAATGGATACGGATAAGTTTATTACCATCAAAATCTTCCATCAAGTCACCCCACTTGGCACGCTTGATCTCACTACTACGCAATCCAAACCCGTACGCTAATGCGTACATACGCCACATCATCGGATCGTTTACGATCAACCGCTCGCAGTTCTCCACGATACGATCCAACTCTTGACGACTAGGGTCAAACTGCTTCACCTTGATGCCTTGCAAAGGTAGCGCCACCCAATTAGCGAATGGACGGGTATCGATGTTCTGACTGCGATAAAACATAATCCAGCGCTTACTGAACATGCTACGAGCCAACCTCACATCGTTCGCATTATGCGTACATACGTACCACTCAGCGATACAGCGGTTCGATATCGAACCCGCGAAATGGCGGATGTCGCACTTCGAGGGGTCGATACCAGCACGCTCCAAGATGCGGCGCATAGCCACCACATTCTTGCGCTTGGTATCGTCCTTCGGGTTAGCAGCAGATAATATCGTTGTTAAGTAAATCCAAAACAACTGATCGATCAAGGGCCAATCGGGCTTCGTGAGTTCAGCGACCACATCATTGTAGTCTTGCGTTATTAATTTAACGCCGTTGGGCAAGTCGGCGTGAATCGGGGTATTCACATTTAACATCCGAGACTTGGTATCGATATGGGTAGTTTTGGTCAATATATTCATAGTGCGTAATGGTGTTATTCATCACGATCCACTATCGATTAAGAGTCTCCTGCTCTACCAACTGAGCTACGCCGGCAATTTAGTTAAATCTTATCAATCGAGGATCGATGTTTTGGACAAAACACTACCGTGTAATTTGTGTCAACTATTAACCAAAAAAAAGTGCAAAAAAAAGCGGGTGTCCCCACCCGCCTTAGAAAGAATTGTAATAAAACAATATGCTCTGACCCTACTTCATGCGTTCGACTTTGTCAAGTCCTCCGAGGTAGTGCCAATAGATAACATCGAGTGGCGTACCTTGGAGAAGGTTACCCTTGTACTCTTTGTCTCCGAACATTCCTGATAGATCCCTGGATGCTCTATCGAAAACCGTAAACGGTGGAAGTATTGTTTGACCCACAACGCTACCAAGTCCTTTACGCTGGAACTCGTAGGCCATATATCTATTTACGCCAATAAGTTTTAGGAGGTTATTTACTACCAGGTCGTCCGGCTTGGTTGGGCGGCCATACATGGTGTCCTTAATGACATCCGTAGTCGCGTTGGCGGCGGCAAAAACCATTCCGAGTTTCAGAAGATTACCAACTCCTTTGGTCGCTAAGTTTGCGGCCTGTTCTTTCTTGCCTTGGCTATATAATGTTTTCGCTTTCTGTATATCATCTATTCCAGCCTGACGAAATACATCGAATTGTTTTAGCGTAAAACTTTTCAGCATGTATAGTATGCGCCAATTACCTTGAGAGTTGTAATAAAAAGGCATCTCGGTAAGTGTAGCTGGGTTTAAGTCTAGGAACTTATACCAAATTAATTCCTCAACCGATTTGGGTAAGTTCTGTGAGTTAGGATTACTCGATTGCAATTCACGCACCATCTGCCGTGACAAGTCGTCTCCAAAAGTAGGACGCAAATCATCAAGTAATGCATTAGCATCCTTCGCGGCCAATTGTTTTTGCTTACGCCAAATGGCGTTCATGGTTGTGTTCTTCGCGAACTGATCAAGTTTCTTTAGCCCGGTAACTGTGAATACATTATCTAACGCCTTAGCCGTAATCCCTGAGCTATTAATTAAATCGGTATTCACATTCGTAAGGCCAAACATTTTTACGAAGTCTATCTTTTTATTAAACATGGATTGGAATGTATTATCGAATCCATTGAAATGAAAAGAGTATGCCAAGTCACCTAACTGCGTTATGGCAGAACCAAAGTTACCCATCGTGGCAATGTAATTGATATTCTTATAACCACCAACAAAAGATCCGACTGACTTGCTACTAAACCGTCCTTCAATCAATCGCTGTAATATCTCTACATCATCGCTAGAAAGATTATTCTCTTTCTGTAGTCTCATTACCACGCTACTAATACCATCCGCTACTTCCATTTTGGAACCTAAGTCTGCACCTAATCGGTCCTTACTTCCTTGGAAACCAATGGTGCTTGCGGATCTTGGTTTACGGTAAAAGAAGTTTCTTCGCTCTGTTGCCTGGACCATGCGTTCGATATATTCGGTAAACGCCTCACCTGGCTTCTTGTACCCAGCGGCCATTTGCCCATCAACCTCCTGTATCTTACGCATCTTAGCACTACCAGGTGTCATACCTTGTTGCTGGGGGTAACCCCGCAGAACCCGACTGACCACCTCGGCGGCCTCGGACTCAGGTATTTGTTCGACTGTACCTATGTTGTTCTTCTTAGCGTATTCTTCTAGTGCAGTATCTATCTGATTCTTTACCTCTACATTTCTAGTACTAGCAAGTGCCTCCCGGAAACTTTTGTAATCTGCAACAATGCGAGGGAAGTAGTCTTCTATATAGCCTACATCAATGCCACCTCTTTCTCGTGCATATTCCCGGACCTCATTTAGCACATCCCGCATTTGTTTCATCTCCTTGTAGACTGCGGTTGGTGCGTTTACTTTATCGAGGATATTAGAAGCAATCTCTTTGTACTCTCCATTGAGCAAGTGATTGTGCAAGCGTTCCTGTAGTTCAGGTTTATCCTTTAAGAGTTTGCCCATCGACACAAGGAATGGAGAACCCCGATTAATAAACTCTGCTGTCTTCTTGCTTACTGCCTTATCGTGTTCCCGTACAGTTTGCACGATTGCTGGACTGATCTTTTTTAACTTACGAGATAATGGATCAAGTGCGTCTGATACAATTCCGCTAAAATCTCTCCATGCTTTCTTTACCGTACCTGGCGGAATAAATGCATTACGCTCATTGGTGTTCCTAACAGACTGCATTTTGATATCAACAGGCTCTGCGGCTTCGGGATTCTTGCGTGTTTGAGCCTGTAGCTTCTTACCTTGTGGTGACTTAAAGAACTTCTTGGAGCCTTTATAACCCAAGGTTGCCAGGGCCAATGCGACCAATAGTTCGCCACCCCCCATCATAGCCTTAGATACAGTATCATCTTCTTCATCAAGCATCAAAGAGATCACGCCTGATGCACCCGCGCCTGTGGTAAGTAGACCTGTGATAAGATCATTTTTATCCATCAGCTTTTTAGTCCGTGGATTTTTGGCGGCCCGTCTCCGTAATTCTTGGAGTGAAAACTCACTACCACCTATGGCATCTTGTACCAACTGTTTATTGGTCTTTGCCTGTACACCTTGGGGCTTAGGTGCAGACGCGGCAATCTCTATGCCTCGTTGAGTGGTAAGCTCGGTTGGCATATCATCAACTCTGATCTTGGTGTTTGTGGCACGCCCGGTTTTACTAAACTCCTCAAGCTCGCGCCGTAACCTCTGCCCGGACGCAGTATTCCTGGATGCACGCTCCGCAAGAACTGCGATTGCTTGTTCCTTTATTATCGAAGGATTGTTGACATCCTGGATCATCTCGAAGAGTTCATCCTTTTGGTAGTTCGCAATGTTTGTTCTGTCTGCCTGTTTACCTTTGGGTTCCGCTGGTTTTTTTGGTGTACCTCCTTTTGCACGGATCGCATTATCCTTTGCATTCTGAGCCTGTCCTTTGACTGCACCCTCCTTTATTTTCCTGGATGCTTTACTCATTTTTACCCCAGCAACTTTAGCTACTGCGGCTAATGCAAGACCCCAACCTCCCGCCTGTGCGATATTATCCTCATCCTCATCTGTCATAATATCCGTAATCGCGGCCACACCTACTGCGGCGGGTAAGATATTATCCATCGTGAATGGGCCATCCTTGGGGAGAGGCAGAAAAGAGCGTGACTTTATTCCATGTTTTTTCTCAAGTGATCGCTTTGCGGCCTCACCTTTTGCGACAATAGGATTTACGCCCGTAAATATTTCACTATCGCTGGCAATCTTTTGCTCGAACAGATTCTTCAGAGATTGTATTTCGGGTGTAGTATCTGCGGTCTTAGCTAGAGTTCTTACTTGCTCAGTAGTTTCCAATAATAGCTTTGATTCAATCCCACTAAGTAATCCCTCTGCATATTCGCGTGGAGACATGGCATCAAGCACTTCTGCCTCTATTACTACCGCATCATCCCCCGGTCTTCCTGTACGGTTGGTCAGTTGCTTTTGCTGTGGTCCAGGTAACGCACGCGGTCCAGGGAGTTCTGCTTGATCAAGCCTATTTAACCTTCTTGGTCCTAGTGCGTTGTTTGTAGCCAAGCCGGAAGTTGTGGTCAGTTCGTCAACCACGGGATCATTAAAGACAAAGTTACCGCGAGGGTCGCGGAATGTGAAATACCCTGTCTTTTGTGTGGCATCAAACTGCCGAGGTCCACCCGCCTCCTTTACGCTAAGAGTCAAAGTATCAATTACATCAGGGCGCGTATCGTTTTTATTTACAGAAACGCCTGTAGTGTCGCTAAACCATTTGGCTTCTGCGGCTCCCAATCCACCACCAAGCACGCCACCAAATAGTATTGTACTTGCTAGTTCCTCCTGGGTAGGCGCACGATCCTCGTCAATGTAAGAACGGGCGAGTAAGTCTGCGGTAGCTAATGCACTACCCTGTCCCGCACGGATCGCAGTCTTCGCGGCCATGCCTTTATTAGCAAGTTTGCCAAGTCCCAACCCCGACAGCACCGTGGATGACGCAAGTTCTGCTGTGCCAAAGTCATCTTTTAAGCCTCTAGCTATGCGATAATTCTGCGAAAGAAAATTACCTAATGCTCCACCAGCGGCTCCTCCGGCATATGTGCCAGCCGGACCTTTAAGCGAACCAATTGCACTAAATGCAATAGGAAATAGAATATCCAGCCCCATACTAATCGCAGATTCTGCAAGGGTTGGTGGTGCAGTTCTCTCAATTGGGTCAGGACCAACAATTTCATAACCTCCTTCAATCGCCTCCTGTAGCGACATTGATTGTATAGCCATAATAACTACCTATATAATTGTGGAAAAGTAACCCCTGTTGACTGCGAATCCATTAGTGCCTGATCTTGCAGATTGTAGTCCAACCCTGGTTGTACAGGTGCGGGTGATGGGTCAGGAACATTAGCTAAAACTTGTGGGCCTTTGTTTTTTAGAAGTTCATCTTGTATTCGCATAGAGTTTAAAATTGCACCATGCAATCTTGCGGCTGGATTGTTACCATCTAATGGGTATCTAGTTGGATCCTTTTCATGATTTAACAGATACTCTTCGTAAGTTAACTCAACCCCAGGCTCCTTCGGATCTCGTAGTTTTGTTTTCCGTAATTCATCTTGATTGTTCATCTCTGCTTTATACTGCTCTGCTAAACTAGGGGATGCTTTATTTAAAGCGTTATAAACATTGATCTGAGATGCTGAATCTCTGTAGTCGGCAAGAGATGTTTTTGATCTAATATCCGCTTCAAGACCACGCCTCTTTAGATCATCATCTTTCTTTCGCTGTTCTGCCATAGCCGCTGGGCCACCTTGACCCAATATATATGCAGATGTAGTATCATTTTGTAGACTGCTCGCTGTATTTGCAGACATACTTGCATCTGTTTTGCCTGGAAGGATTTTTCTCTCTGCTTCTATTTCCTCATTAGAAAGACCATACTTAGCTAATGTGTTTTTAATTTCCGCGGCATTAAGTTCTTTACCTTTAGTAACCGCTAACTGCTGTAATTCTATACCTAGATTATTATATTTCTCTTTCTGTTGCAGTAAGCTCTTTCGTAAATCCTCTGTTTCTTTTTTCTCTTTTAATGTCTGAGCCTGTGTGTCCTGTAATAGTCTCTGCCCTTTGAGTTGCGAGGATAGCGTAATATTATTGACCAAGTTTTTACCGAACTCTGCTCTAGTGGCTAATGGCACATCAGGATTATTAAGTTGCTCCTTCATTGCAGAATATTGCGAAGCCATTTCGGGATCTTGTTCTGCAAGCATATCGAGCATGCCCGACTGACTCTTAATGAATCCCTCGTTCTTTTTCTGCTTCTCCTTATCAAGCTGATACTTTTCAATCGCACCGCCGAATGTTTCGCCCAGCGACTCGAACATATCGCGGTATGCTCGCCCCGACTCGGTCGCGGCTTGCATATCCATCTTAGCAATCTTGGTATCGCTCTGTCCGTAAAAAGGTCTTCTCACCATGATTATGTCTCCTTATTTAACCGAAAAACCCTGTACCGCCTGTGGCCATTCCGCCAAGAACGCGGCCCGCGCCGCCCATCAAGCCGCCAAACATATTCGCACGATTGGCCGCAGTCGCGGTACGCGCATCCATGATGTTCTGTTGGTTACTTGCCGCAAGAGCGCCTGAATACGCAGACTCCGGGTTGAATATCGCTGGGCTACTATTAAGCGTAAACCCAGCACCCTGGAATCCTTGCTGTGCCATTACGGGGCTGTTTCCTGTACGCCCGGTTAGTGCGAGTAATGAATCGAATTTGCCCATGCCGTACGCAGTTCCAGCATTCTGTAATGCTTGTTGTTGGGCGGCGTTCTCATTAGCTAGTGAACGCTCAAATATATTTCTGCGCTGGTCGCGGATCTCGCGGTTTGCGGATAAGCGACCCATGATCTGATCCTCTAGCGTGGATGCCTGTCCTTCCATACCTCGGCTTGCGGCTCCCTCAAGAATCTGCTGATCGAGTTCGCGTTTCTCCAGGGCGGTTAATCCTTCGCCACTTAGGTAGTCCTCGCGGGCTTGGTCTGCAATTTCACTAAACTCTCCAGCACCTTCCTCAAGCCCCGCACTCGCGTCTGCCATGATGGCTTGCCGGAGTGCATCGGCTTCGGGGTCTGCTTGGCGTTGGGCCTCGGCAAGTTCAGGACCAAGCTCGCGAATCATGTCGATGTCTGCGGCTGTCGCGTCTCGCTGAATGTCCTTCTGTGCGAGGTTCACCTGACTGAACGCATCGAGCAGATTCATGTTCGGGTCTAAGCCCAGGTTCTCCAGCATGATTCCTCGCTCAAGGTTTGCATACTGCGGGCGATACCTCGCTTCGCTCGCGTAGAGTTGTGGAGCTAAGTCTACCTGACTTTGAAGACTATCCCTAGTTTCTTTTCCGTAATCGCGAGGCGGTGGTGCTTCTACTTTAGTTGATCCCATAATTTATTCTCCGGTTAATTTATAAAGTCGCTCCCATCGATAGGTGCGTAGTTTAGATTCTTCTCCGTTTTTGGTTCGTGTGAATGCCACTTTGGGTAATGGACTTACTGCGTCCATGATTGCCCGTAATGCTCCCTCTCCTGAGAACCATTTAACATACCAGCAGTCGGGCTTTTCCGCATACCATTGTCCGCGTGGATCGACTGCGGAATCGATAGGTTTAGCCATTACGAACATTGAGGGTGTGCTGATTACTAGGCCGCCGACCAGGTAGTTGTTTAGTTCCGCATCGAAGTCTGCTGGTCTTTCGTAAAACCGTGCGATTCGCTCAAACGGGGCAAGCCCATTGAGTTTGCGGATTAGGTCTGCGCGGAGTTGGCCCATTATAGTGCGGCAATAATGAAGGCTAGAAGCTCATCATATCTAACGGCGTATTGGCTTCCATATTCCCAACCTTCTACTTCTTCGTCCCTACAATCGGTTGGGTCTTCAGGATTCCTCCACCATTCATTAAAGCATATGACTGAATACTTAAACGGATCAAGCCCCTCGGACTGAAAGGCCGCAATTAAATCTTGAGCAATAATTCCAAAATGGATTCTTGCGTTTTCAC
>BCSF01000277.1_pt1 | contig 21649 bp, 19 predicted proteins | sample 1016431 | NCBI WGS metagenome assembly BCSF01 (sample SAMD00045685;SAMD00045686;SAMD00045687;SAMD00045688;SAMD00045689;SAMD00045690;SAMD00045691;SAMD00045692;SAMD00045684;SAMD00045690;SAMD00045691;SAMD00045692;SAMD00045684;SAMD00045685;SAMD00045686;SAMD00045687;SAMD00045688;SAMD00045689, study...
AGGTCGTCTAAACATCTACGCAAAAGAACCACCCATGGAGATTATGGACGTGTACGAAACACACACTGAAAAGGCTGAGAAGCTTAATGGTCGTCTTGCGATGCTGGGCGTCATGGCTGCTCTGGGCGCTTACGCGCTGACTGGACAAATTATCCCCGGTATCTGGTAATGACTGTACGACCCTACGAAAAAGCTCAGCGTCCTGCTGAGCCTAAAGCACCTGCTAAAAAAGCACCTGCTAAAAAGAAAGAAGAAACTGCTGACATGTCAGTAACAACCCTCTCTTAATTATGCCACAAGGTAAAGGAACTTACGGAACAAAGAAAGGTCGTCCTCCTAAGAAGGGAGGCAAGAAATAATGCCTGCACGCAAAGGTCTTTACGCAAACATCCACGCTAAGCGCAAACGCATTGCTGCTGGTAGTGGTGAAAAAATGAGAAAGCCTGGGTCTAAAGGAGCACCCACGGCTGCGAACTTCAAACGCTCCGCAAAAACTGCAAAGAAAAAGTAACCCCTAATTATGAAATCTATTATTGCTGCCGGTTTCCTCCTCGGCATGGCACACGGTGCCGCTATCGCTGGTCCCTACGCAAACATCGAAGCCAACTCTGGTTTCTACGGATCTGACTACGGCGGTACTGCTACTGACGTCCACGTTGGTTACGAAGGTGCTAACTGGTATGTGCAGGGTGGTCCTGCTCTTTTGGCACCTGATGGTGAAGATGGTGACGTCGAACTCTCCGGCAAGATTGGTGGTAGCTATCCCGTGACTGAAGCTCTGTCTGTATACGGCGAGTTCTCTTTCATCACTGGCGACGACGCCAACAGCTACGGCACTAAGGTCGGCGCTAAGTACAACTTCTGATATTAAATACAGCCCTCCACTGGACGTGAGCCTTGGGAGGGCTTCATTAAAGTGCTCAAATACATACCTTTGGAAACAACAACCCTGCACTTTTAATGACCGCTGTACTTCAACAACAACAGAGGTCTACCTGGGATGAGTTTTGCTCCTGGGTAACCTCAACTAACAATCGACTTTATGTCGGCTGGTTTGGAATCCTTATGATCCCTTGCTTGCTGGCTGCAACTATCTGCTTCGTTACTGCTTTCGTCGCAGCACCTCCTGTAGACATCGATGGAATCAGAGAACCAGTATCCGGATCCCTCATGTGGGGAAACAACATCATATCGGGAGCCGTCGTTCCGAGCAGCAATGCCATCGGACTTCACTTCTACCCAATTTGGGAAGCTAATACACTTGATGAATGGCTCTACAACGGGGGTCCATACCAGCTCGTCGTATTCCACTTCCTCATTGGCGTCTTTTCTTACATGGGACGAGAGTGGGAACTTAGCTATCGACTAGGGATGCGTCCCTGGATCTTTGTTGCTTACTCTGCACCTGTAGCTGCTGCTACTGCCGTGTTTCTTGTCTATCCCTTTGGACAAGGATCTTTCTCTGACGGAATGCCGCTCGGTATCTCCGGTACTTTCAACTATATGTTGGTCTTTCAGGCGGAACATAATATCCTTATGCATCCATTCCATATGCTGGGAGTTGCTGGCGTCTTCGGTGGCGCTCTGTTCTCTGCTATGCATGGCTCTTTGGTTACCTCCAGCCTTATCCGTGAGACAACTGAAGAAGTAAGTCAAAACTATGGTTATAAATTCGGACAAGAGGAAGAGACTTATAACATTGTTGCCGCTCATGGTTATTTTGGTCGTCTTATCTTCCAGTACGCCAGCTTCAACAATAGTCGTAGTCTCCATTTCTTCCTGGCTGCTTGGCCTGTGGTTGGCATCTGGTTCGCTGCACTAGGTGTCAGCACCATGGCGTTCAACCTCAATGGTTTCAACTTCAACCAATCAATTACTGAGAGTCAAGGTCATGTGATCAACACGTGGGCTGACATTCTCAACCGTGCCAACCTCGGCTTTGAGGTGATGCATGAGCGGAATGCACACAACTTCCCGCTTGACCTTGCATCCGTGGAGACCACTCCCGTGGCACTTATGGCACCTGCCATCGGCTAATCAATTCGTACGTTCATCTATGTTTGACATTCGAGTCTGTGATGAAGGTGCTCGTGTTATACGTGATGCACTTAGACTGTATAAACAACAGTGGCCTGGTGGTCACCCACAAGAGCAACAAGATATTGAGTTCTTGGAAACACAGTTTACAAAAATGGTACTTGAGTCAACCATAGACGCATGACCTCCTAAGCATGGAACGGGGCTTAGGTTTTACTAGGTACGAACTCATGTCCAACATCGTTATCCGCTACATCGCAAACGCTAAGAAGAAAGCAGACAACTACAAAGTTGATGCTCTTCGTTATCGCGGTGTAGTTTACAAGCAACTGGTTAAGTAAGCTTACAGGGAGGTGCAAGTCCTCCCACCAGTCTTGGCGTTGGCCTTCTACGGAAGATACCCTTCGCCGTCTAGACGGTGGGAATAGACCACAAAAATTTTGATCGATCGAAAACGGCTACATATTCTTAATTACTTTATTCTATACCAATGGCTAATACCAATCAGGTAAGTCTTGGTCGCGCTAATCTTACGGGCAACGCCTCTAACAACCGCGACCTTTACCTTGACCTATTTTCTGGCGAAGTCTTCAAAGGCTTCCAGTATAACTCTATCGCTCGTGACCTCGTCATGAAGCGCACCCTGCAGAACGGCAAGTCTCTGCAGTTCATCTACACGGGTCGCACCAAGGCTGAGTACCACACCCCTGGCACCCCGATCCTGGGTAACTCCGACAAAGCTCCTCCGGTGGCTGAGAAGACCATCACGGTCGATGACCTGCTGGTCAGCTCCGCTTTCTTGTATGAGCTGGATGAAACCCTTGCTCACTACGAGCTGCGTGGCGAGATCTCCCGTAAGATCGGCTACGCTCTGGCTGAAACCTATGACCGGAAGATCTTCCGTAGCATCACCCGTGGTGCACGTCAGGTCTCCCCGATCACCGCTACCAACTACAAAGAGCCCGGTGGCACCCAGATCCGTCTCGGTACTGCTACCGACAGCTCTGACGCTACCAACCCCACCTCTCTGATTGCAGGCTTCTATGACGCTGCTGCTGCTCTCGACGAGAAGGGTGTTAGCTCTGACGGTCGTGTGGCTGTCATCAACCCTCGCCAATACTATGAACTGATCCAAGCTGTTGGTTCCAACGGCCTGGTGAACCGTGACGTCCAGGGTACTGCCCTGCAGTCCGGTCAAGGTATCATCGAAATCGCTGGTATCAAGATCTACAAGTCCATGAACATTCCGTTCCTGGGCAAGTTTGGTACTAACTCCAGCCTGCCTCTGGCTGGCGACTTCGTTGGCGAAACCATGCCTGCTGACACCGCTGTGACTGGCGACAACTATGGCTCCCGTAACAACTACGGTGGTCAGGTCTTCGGCAAGTCTTGCGGATTGATCTTCCAGAAGGAAGCCGCAGGTGTTGTGGAAGCTATCGGACCTCAAGTCCAAGTGACCAGTAACGACGTGTCTGTGATGTATCAGGGCGACCTGATCGTCGGACGTCTCGCTATGGGCGCTGACTACCTGAACCCCGCAGCTGCTGTGGAGTTCGTGTGTGACGTTGCTCCTACCGTTACCTCTGGCGCTGTGGCTACCTCTGGTGCTGCTGCATTCTGATTTATCTATCTATTCATTAGATCTACGGGGGACCTTCGGGTCCCCTTTTTTTTATTCATATGACTTCTACTCCCTCTACGATTTCACTCGATACCGAACTATCCGCAGTTAACTCTATTCTGGGGAGTATCGGTCAGTCTCCAATTACCAGTCTAGATTTCACTAACCCTGAAATTTCTTTCATTCATAATCTCCTTCGCGAGGTGAACGTCGATGTTCAGAATGAAGGTTGGTCCTTTAACACTGAATACCACGTCACCTATTCACCTGACACCAACGGTTATTTTGTCATTGCTCCTAACGTTATTAGGTTTGACGTACACGACAACCAGAACATTAAAACTACTGATGTAGTTAAACGCAACGGAAGACTCTATGACAAGTACAACCACACCGATGTATTTACCGCAGATCTTGATCTCGACGTCGTCACCCTTTACGAGTTCAGTGATCTTCCTTCTGTCTTTCAACGTTACATTACTTACCGTGCTGCTGGCAGAGCTGCTGCACAGCTTGTCGGAAACCCTCAGCTAGTACAACTCTTAAGTACACAGGAAGCTCAGGCACGTGCTGCCTGTATGGAATACGAATGTGATCAAGGCGATCACACCTTTATGGGTTGGCCTGATGGCACCTCATACAACGCTTATAAACCTCATCACGCACTACGTCGCTAATGGCAAGCATTACTCAGACTATCCCTAGTTTTACTGGTGGTATCTCACAACAACCTGATGAGCTGGTACTACCAGGACAGGTGAAAGATCTAGTTAACGGTATCCCTGACATCACAGATGGTCTGGTAAAGCGTCCTGGCAGTAGGTTTCTTAACTCTTTGACTGGAGCATCTACTGGTACTTGGTTCAGTTACTACCGTGATAAATTTGAAGGTGCTTATATTGGTCAGGTTCAAAGAAATGGCGCAGTAAAAATTTGGCACGCCAATGATGTGTACGACAGCAATGGTAATAAAACTGATTCTGCAGGTGACCTAGCTCATGATGGTAGTCCCGTTTCATACCTTGCTCATGCTAATGACGCATCCATCAAGTTTTTAACTGTTGCTGACACTACCTTTGTTACTAACGTTACTCAAGTAGTTTCAGTTAATACAAGCGTACGTGCAGATGATCGTGCTCAAAGCATTGGAGCAGCTAATAGTGGCAACATCTACCAAGCGTTTGTAGAGCTTCGTCAGTTAGCTCCCGGTAGAGAGTACAGCTTCAGTGTTGCTAGTGCGAATGATACATTGCAACCCCTCACTTCTTCCGGCGAAGGTAGAGCTGTGTCTATCAATGTTGTACCTCAAACAGGGACTCAAGCCGGAGCACCGAATAACTACAACACTATTAACGGTAGACAAGGTAGGCGTCTAGATCCAAGCTGTGAGTATCAAGGAACTCAGACTTATATTGTAAATAATAATTCTGGTAGTGGCAGGAACCTTGGATTTCGATTAACTAACACTGCTCAAGTTGTTGTTGACTCACGGAATAATACTTCAACCATCGAAGGTGATGATTATGTCGCTATTTATAACACGACTGTCGAGTTGCTAAGCGGTGGATATGGTTGGAGACCACACGATGGTGGAAGTAATACTGGTGATAACCATGTTGTAGTTAATTACAAGGGTGTCAACTTTACCATTCAGATTGGTCAAGTTCAAGAAATTGAGGCCAAAAAAGGTTATGGATTTTTCAGGCCACGGCCAACTTCATTTGATGCAAACGTAGAAGTTTCTGCTGACAGTATTCTTACGCAACTTGAACAAGGATCAGGCATCGGCCAAATTAACCTAAACGTTGTTCAAAGAGTAGGCAACGGTATTTTTCTTGCACACAATCAACCATTCACAGTTGAGACCACTAACCCAGACTTGTGGCGGATTACCCCCATGGAAGTCAACGATGCTTCAGAGCTGCCAAGGCAATGTAAGCATGGGATGATTGTTAAAGTCATCAGTAGTTCTGACTCTGTTGATGATGATTTTTACCTTAAGTTTGTAGGTAACGAGAATCTAGATGGTCCAGGAAGATGGGAAGAATGCCAGGCTCCAGGTGTCTATACAGGACTGGATAAAAACACAATGCCTCACGTTATTCAACGTCAAGCTAACGGTACTTTTACGGTAGGCACATTTGATTTTGTGCCACGTGAAACTGGTGACAATAAAACCAATCCGTTTCCTTCCCTAATTAAAGGTGAAGTTGCTAATAACATTGGCAGAAAAATTGAGCAAACCTTCTTTCATAGAAATCGTCTTGGATTCCTTTGTGAAGACAGAGTCATTCTTAGCCGTGCTGGAGAGCCAGGTAATTTCTTCCAAGAATCGTCTTTGGTTGTTGGTGGTTCAGACCCTATTGACATTCAAGCAAGTTCTACAAAACCCACGCGGCTCAGATCTGCAATCGAAACAAATACTGGTCTTGTAGTTTTTGCAGAGACACAACAGTTCTTGCTTCACACTGACAGTGATTCGCTGACACCTGAAACAGGTAAGCTCTCTAATATTTCAACGTATAGATATGCACCTAAATGTGAACCAGTTTCTTTAGGTACAACTTTAGGCTTTCTTGACGGTGCTGGGGTCAACGGTCGTTTCTTTGAGGTGGTTGATATTCGCCGTGAAGGTGAACCAAACATGATTGAGCAAACGAAAGTTGCACCCAAGCTGTTGCCGAATGACATTAGTGTCATGACAAATAGCAGAGAAAATAACACTATATTTTTCTCTAAAAAGAACACTAATGAGATCTTTGGTTACCGCTATTTCAATACAGGTGACAAACGTGCTCAATCAGCTTGGTTTAAATGGACCTTGCCACATCAAATTGAACATTTGTTTGTCTTAGATGATGAGCTGTATATTATTAGTGGTGACTATTCGCTGCTAAAAATTGCTCTTCAAAAAATTGATACCGGTCGTGAAGCTACTGGTGACAATTTCTACAGCAATACTGCCACTACATTTGATGTACACCTCGATTCTTCCAAGACGGTTACTGCTGGCTCCTATAACGGGACTCATACATTAGTTCAAGATACTTTCATCTTTAGTAATTTGTGGTCTAGTAATCAAAACCCAAATGGCAGACTAGCTGCTGTTGATTTGTCAACTGGTGAGATCTTTTTAGAAGACATTGATGCTCGTACTTCTAATCCAAATACTTATTATTTCAACGGTGATTTTGCTGGAGAAGAAGTTGTCGTTGGCTGGTTGTTTGAGATGAATGTCAAACTACCTAAGATTTATGTCAAGCAAAAAGCAGGTGAAATTACTACCTCAGATACAACCGCATCTTTGACATTACAACGTGTGCATTTCCGATTCGGACCTGTTGGTCAGATTCACGTTAACCTCAAACGTTTAGGTAAAGATCACATCGAAACCTATTATGACTCTACTTTTATGGACGAGTATGAGGCTGACGAAATTCCTGTTTGGGTAGAGAAGACTCACACGGTTCCTGTATATGAGCGTAATAAAAACTGTAACCTTGTACTGAAATCTTATCACCCCGGACCTGCTCAGTTCATTTCGCTGACTTGGGAGGGTGACTACACACCCATGCACCACAGGCGTGTCTAAATACATTCATCCAATCACAATGCAGGCTGCCTATGAGGTGGCCTGTAACCTACTTCCAGAAGATCGTAAAGAGGTTGTCGAAGGTCATGGACATGACCCTAAACGCAGCCTGCCACTAGGCGCTAAGTATGGCGATTCTGTCTACTTCACAGTACCGAACGGTGAGCTTGCTGGATGTGCAGGAGTAAATCCAGAGGGAGCCATATGGATGCTCTGTACTCCTGCCATACATAAATATCCAATTACATTCGCCAGAGAAGCGAAACGCTATGTAGAAGGTCGATCTGAAAAGCTTCTTTGGAACATAGTTGATAAGCGAAACACTACCCATTTAAAGCTTCTCAAATTCCTAGGTTTTAAATTCCTGCGGGAGTTTCCTTATGGACCTAACAATTTAACCTTTATAGAATTTTGCCGTGTGCGAACCCGTTAGTGCAACGTTAGGGGTTTTGGGTGCTGCATCTAGTGCTGCAGGTGCTGTTGGTGCACACCAAGATGCCTCAGCTCAGGCTGCTGCTCAAAACCGCTCTATTGCTAATCAAGCCAATCAAAGAAATAGACAGTACGAACTTGAATCACTTCAAGGCGTAGCTGAATACAATACTGCAAAGCTTGGTTTCAAGCGTCAAACAGATGAAATAGGTCTTGAGTTTTCTGATTTTGTAGCTGAAGAAGAGTTGGCTCGTGACGATCGGATCAACCAATATCTCATGGCTGACCAAGAACTTGTTACCAAATTACTTGGTGACCAACCAGTTAACGAAGGTGGTCGTGCACGAAGTCGAGGCAAGAACCTTGCACGTCAAATTGGTCGTCAACGTGGTTCTTTGGTTGCAAACCTCAACCGCTCTGAGATTGCTTCTAAACGTGCTGTAGATAAGGCACGTAAGTCTGCTGATGCTCAGCGGAACAAACTGTTTGCTGAAATCAACAACCCATATCGTCCAGGTCCTGCACCTAGTCAGAATGTCGAGTTTGTCAAAGGTCCGTCACCACTGGGTCTTGTTGCTGGTCTTGCTGGCGCAGCAGTTGAAGGTGTTTCTACGTACAACTCGTTTGCACCTACTGATAAGAAAATCGGAGGAGATTGATGACATCATCATATCAAGGTATTTCACAGGGCAACAGTGGATTTAATCCTGACCCTACGCCTGACTACACAAAACAAATACAACAACGCAATCAAGATTTTCAAAGGTATATCTCTCGTTTTAACGAGTCTGTTAATGCCAACGATACTGCACGAAGGGCTAATGCAGCGATGGCAGGCGACGGCGCTAGAGCTTTAGGTAAGTTGTCTAAAACTTTCGGTTCTGTTCTTGGTGAGATTCAAAAGAAACGGATTGAAAAGTTTCAAAATGAAGCTGCTCTTTTAAAAGCTCGTGGTCTTGATACTCAAGAAAAAATCGATGCTGCACGCGAAGAGCAGGACCGTCAAGAGGAAGAGCTTCGACAAAGCAGTGCTGAGCTTGACAAAGTCAAAGACAAAATGGTCAACAATAATGAACCATTCAATGTCGTTCAAGATGTAGGTAAACTCAATGGTTACCACATTGCTGAGCTAAATCGTCTCAACATTATTGAGCAATCAAAAACCTTTGATTCTCGCTTACAAGCTTTTATTGACGAAAAGATTGAATCTGGTGCCGATGGTTCTGCAGATGCTCTAGTTGGTTACACCAAAGAATTTACTTCCAAATTCCTCAATGAGTTTGAGGATTACAGCAATAGTCTTGTCGCTAAGTATGCTCTTCCGCTTATCCAGCAAGGTAAAGCCAAGCGTGTACAAGCTATTCGTGAACAAGAAACTGCTGATAGGTCTACAAGCATTGTTGAAAATGCCACCACCCAGCTTCTAGCTGATAACAATCTTGAGTCATTCCTTAACAGCGTGCGTTTTACAAAAGATCGCAATGGGAATTACTTGGGTCGTAAAGGTGCCTTAGATCTTCTGGAGACTATTAACCAGCGACAGGCAAGAGCTGGTAATCCTTTAAACTTTGATATTCTTGGTGAATCTATTGCAAGCAATGGTAAGCCGTTTAAGGATCACCCACGGTTTGAGTATTTAAAGGACCAGAAGGATGATATTCTTGAGGCAAACTTTGGCGAGGAACTGGCTAAAGAACAACGTGCTCTTAAAGAGATTGAACTCAATTTCTATGAAGCTGCAGCGAGTCGGGATGTTCCTTTTAGTGACGCAGAGATACGCGCAATGCAAGAGGACTTTGAACGTGACACAGGTCGCGATCGTTCGCAAGCCCCTTGGTTACAAGCATACGAAACCAGTACTAAACGTGACATCGAAGATGACAAGAAAAAGCTTGATGATTTGATTGTAAGGCGTGGATTTCTAATTGAATCAGATCTTCGTGATGTACATCCCAGCGTTTACAAGTCATACATCAGCACTGTCAAAGAACACGAACCACTTGCAAAACCTCCTGCAGGTCACGATGCCAAAGTACGTACCTTTGTAAACGGTCTTGTCAATCAAATTACTGATGAAACTGATGGTACTAAAGATAAATCTGCTAAGTGGCAGATAGCTAAAGACAATGTTCAAGCTGAGTTCGATCGTTTGTACTCAAATAACATTCGTTCTGGAATGAATCAACTGGAGGCATATACCGATGCACGTAATACTTTGTTCACTGAGTTTGGCAAAGGCAGTTCTATTTCTGATGAAGTAAGAACTAAATACTCTTCTGTTACTGCCGTTGAATTTAACAAAGAACGTGCTCAACGTATTGCGCGTGCAAAGACACAGTTGGCTTCAGGTGATGATTTGAGTACTTCATTGATCCCTGGCACGTACGACGAGTTAAAGCAGCTTGATAAGTACAACAAAGGGTTGGCTGAGATTCCTAGTTTTTATTATGACGTAGCGAGAGATGTCAAAAACATTACTGCTTGGGACATTGCTAATGCTCAATATAAAGCATATACAGGCAATGAGCTTGGGAAAGGTCCTGGCGAGGAAGCGTTTGACGCGGCAGATCCAGCACTTCAACAGGTGTTGAATTTTAAACCTACTCGCTCTAAGATTTTTAGAACCAAAAAAGATGCTGATTACAGTGATCCTGCTATCACTTTAAGTGGCGACACTAATCTTTTAAAACAAGCCGCAGATATTACTGGTAAATACGAAGCGGGTGCTGCTGGTTACAACGCAGTAAACCAGATTGGAATTGACGGTGGTCACGGTACAGAAGGTTTTTCTGGTGACTTCAGGCAGATGAGTCAACACGGTGGAAAAGATCTGACCACTATGACGCTTGGCGAAATCATGGATCTACAAGCCAATTCAGATATGACTAATGGTCAATGGATTCGTGAAGGCAGGCTTCATGCAGTGGGTCGTTATCAGTTCATCGGTTCAACTTTGAAAGGTCTAGTCAATCGTTTAGGCATCCCGCTTACAACTAAATTCACTCCTCAACTACAAGATCGTCTATTTGCTTCACTGCTCAAGAGCGGTGGTCCAAGTCAATGGATTGGTCTGACTAAAGCTACGGCTCAAGAAATGGCTCTTATCAATCGAGCTAGAAATTCATTATGATCGATCCTAAACTAATTAACCCTGATGACCTGCTACGGCAGGCTCAGGATATTCAAAATTATGTTGATGAGCGTACAGAACTTCAACAACAACAGGAAGAGGTAGCAGAACAACAGGAGCTAGAGGAAGAGGAAACTGATCCAAAAGCAGCACGTGAGGCTGCCATTGAAGAGAATCTCGGTAGTAGAGAGGAAGTAAAAGCATTTCGTAGTGGTTTAGCTCTTACTGCCGAATCCCTTTTGACTTTGCCTGAACGTCTTATTGACATGACAACAGGTGAGATGACACGTCAGATTGACGAAGAAGGAAAGTACACACCTGACTCTAATCCGTTTGGTCTTGTTAAATACATGCAAGACGTTCAGGAGAACAACATCACTAATACATGGTGGGGCGGTTTTATTGAGATGGGTGCTCACTATGGATCTCTTGGATTTCTCGGTAAACTTGCTGGTGTTGGTAAAGGTTTTAAATCTCCTTTAGCTCAAGATCTTGCGATTGGCGCCGCTTCTGACCTTGTCTCTAAAGAATCACAAGAACAAAATGCAACTTCTGCGATTGTTGAAGCCCAGCTTCTCAAGCGTATACCTTGGGTTGGTGAAGTCCTCCAAGGCGGTTTTGACACAGGTGTAGCTCCATGGCTTGCTACCAAAGAAACTGATCACCCTTGGTTGAAAACCCTTAAAAATATGGCTGAGGGTGTCGGTCTAGACATGATCGCCTCAAAGGTTCTGTCTCGACTTGACCCGGCAGAAGACGTCGCACGTAAGCAGAACATCACTGATCAAGTGGATGAGGCTGCACGTGAAGAGATGGCACAGGAAGCTGCAGCTCGTTCTGCCTTCCAACGTGCTGAAGCCATGCGTGCTGATCGGCCTCAGCTTGCTGACCAAGCGATCGACGTAGAGGTTCTCCGTGATCCTCCTGAAGTAGAAGGTGAAGCCATTCGTGCTCTTCCTCCTGCAGGTGAACCCGGTAACCAGTTCCGAGCACACAAAAACAAATCTATTGCTGACCCCTGGCAGGGCAGCCCTACATCTGCCAAGAAACCTTTTGATGTTGCCTCTCAGGCTGAACACCTGGGACGTACTTGGAAGACAGCAGGTGCTGGCTCCACTGACTCTGTATTCACTTCTAAGCAGCTTGAGAACATGGCTCGTTCTGTCGATGTGACAGAGACCGAGTTCCGCCGAATGATGAAGGATCTTGTTACTGACGAGCGTTATCAGGACATGCTTAAGCAAGCAAAGAATGCTGGTCAATCAATGCGTGCTACTTACGGTGGTGCGTATGACCGTGTTCGTGAAGCGCTGGGTCGTGACTACACCGATATGGATCCAGATTCCTTCTGGAATGTCATGTCCCGTGACTCCGACACCATTGCTGGTTTGGAGTCTTGGAACAGTGAAGCCATCCTGGCTGCTGACCTGATCAACGCATCGCTGTTTAAGCAGGTGCGTGACATGGGTATTGGTATGCGTGAGATCGGTGAGTTTGCCGACCTCAATGACATTGATGGTCCTATGAAGGCGACTGTTGATCGTCTAATCGTTGGTCTGACTAACGTCAAACGTTCACGTTATCTAGCTGGTGCAAAGCTCCAGGGTCTTGATTTCAATACTCCTGGCGCCAAGAAACAGATGAAAGAAACCCTGGATAAACAGGTCTCTGAATCTAAAGAAGCTTTGATGGCTTACTTGGAACTTGCCAAAGATCAGCCTACGGATGAGATGACTGACATCTTGGCAGAGTTCTTCTCTATGTCTAACGATGTCCACAACCTCACTGACTTTGACGCATACATGCGAGCAAAGCTTCGCGGTGGTGACTTTAAGCAAAAGGGCTATTCAAGCCGTGTCGTTAAAGAACTCGGTTCTGTGATGATCCACAGCATCCTGAGCGGCGTTAAGACGCCTCTAAGGGCAATGATGGGTACATTCACCGCATCCTTTGCTAGACCGCTTTCTACGGCCATTGGGGCGTCAATCAGCGGCGATCGTGCATTGGCACGTGCAAGCCTTGCTGGTGTTAATGCATACGTACAGACAATCCCTGAAGCTTTCAAGCTCTTTAAGACAAACCTAAGTGCTTATTGGGCTGGTGATATTGCTGACATGAAGACCCGATACACCGAAGGTGTGTCTAAGGACGATGAGTCCTGGGCTGTCATGGGTAAGTGGGCTGAAACTAACGGCACTGTTACCGACAAGGCTGCTTATCGGATTGCTGATATTGCACGTACTTTAAACAGCAAGAACTTCCTTACCTATAACACCAAGATTATGGGTGCTACGGATGATGCTTTTGCACTTCTAATGGCTCGTGCTCGTGCTCGTGAAAAGGCAATGCTCGAAGCTATGGACATCCACAAGACTGGTGAGCATGTAGACATCACACCTGAGATGCTTAAAGAGTATGAAAACAAGTTCTACTCACAGCTTTTCGACGAAGATGGCAACATTAACCTCAAGAGTGATCTCTATCTTGAGTCACAAGTCAAAGAAGCAACGCTGACCACAGAGCTTCGGGGTCTGTCTAAAAACCTTGAACGCTTGTTTGAGGCAGCTCCGATGCTTAAACCGTTTTTCCTGTTTGCAAGGACTGGTATCAACGGACTTGAGTTTAGTGCTAAGCACATGCCAGCAGTAAACATGTTGGTTAAAGAACAGCGAGATATTCTCTTTGCTAAGGCTGATGATCTGGCGTCTGTAAAACAGTACGGTATTGAAACTGTCGCTGATCTTGCTAACGCCAAGGCTTTGATGAAAGGTCGTCAAGCGATTGGTAGTGCTGTTGTGCTGATGGGTGGTCTTTACTACGCCACAGGCAACCTCACAGGTAACGGTCCGCAGGATCGTCGTCTGCGTCAACTGTGGATGGACACTGGCTGGCAACCTAGGTCTTTCAAAGTACCGACACCCGCTGGTGATGTTTGGGTTAGCTACGAAGCATTTGAACCGTTTAACAATATTCTTTCGACTATTGCTGACATTGGTGATAACCAGGCTTTGATGGGTCCACAGTGGGCTGAAAGTAATCTTCTTTCTACTTCATTGGCTGTAGCAGGTGGTGTTGCTAGTAAATCCTACCTGCAGGGTATTACACAATTGGTCGATCTCTTCAGCGGTGAGCCTTACCAGATTCAAAAGATTGCTGGCAATATTGCTAACAACACTGTTCCCCTTGCTGGACTACGTAACGACATTGGTCGGACTCTCAACTCCCCAATGCGTGAGATCAATAAGAACATCTTCGACACTATTCGCAACCGCAACCTGACCTCTGAATATGGTCCTGGTCAAGATCTTCCTACGAAGTACGATCTTCTTAATGGTAAAAAGATCCGTGACTGGAACTTTATTGAGAAAATGTACAACCTGATTTCACCTGTCAATCTAAGTCTTAACCAAAGCGATGGTCGTACCTTGCTTTGGAATAGTAACTATGATTTGCGTTTGGCTGGTTACTCCTCTCCTGATGGTATTCCTCTGAAGGAATATCCACAACTCAGGTCAGAGTTCCAAAAGTATTTAGGACAACAGAATCTGGAAGGTCAGCTTGACAAACTCGCAGAACGCGACGATGTCATTGCTTCTGTCGCACGTATGAACAGGGATCTTCGTGCAAATAAAAAAGAGCTTGATCCTATGAAGGCTTATACCCATAACAAGCTGATTAAGTCAAAGTTTGAAGCTGCACGCAAAAAAGCATGGGCTTTAGTACGCCAAAATAACCCTGATCTTGTCGCTGAACTCTATAAAAAGCAACAGGATATTGCGGCTGACGAGGCTAGAACCCGCAACGAAACAAGTGCTCCTGCTCAAATCCAAACTATTAGACAACTACAGAACAACTAATGGCTGAATCTCAATACACAGCTCCAGCCACTTACACTATTACTTTTCCTTCGTTGTCTCAAGCAGAGGTCAAGGTAAGTGTTAATGGAGCAGAACTTTCTACCAGTAACTACTCCATTTCCGGTTACCTAACCTCTGGCAGTGGTACTGTAACTATTTCATCTACCGTTAATACCGGTGATATTGTCCGTATCTTCCGTGATACAGACATCAGCACCCCTGAGGCTACCTTTGCTGCAGGTGCATCTATTAAGGCTAACGACCTCAACCAAAACAACAAACAGCTCCGATACAAGCTCGAAGAAAAGCTTGATGCAAGTAACATTGCTACTCAATCTATTACTTCTGACGCCATTCGTAATGGCACCATTGTTGACGCTGACATCAGCTCCTCTGCTGCTATTGCCGGTTCTAAGCTTGCTGTTGCTACCACCTCTGCTGCAGGCGCTATGTCTGCTGCTGACAAAACAAAACTTGATGGCATTGCAGCTGGAGCTGGAGCCACCCTTACAGGTGCTCAAATCAAAAGCGCTTATGAAGGTGAATCTAATACCAATGCTTTTACTGATGCAGAAAAAAGTAAGCTATCTGGTATAGAAACTGGTGCAACTGCTGATCAAACCGGGTCTGAAATCAAATCAGCCTATGAGTCGCAGTCAAATACCAACGCTTTCACTGACGCTGAAAAGACCAAGCTTGCTGGTGTAGAAACAAACGCAACTGCCGATCAGACTGGTGCAGAGATCAAATCTCTGTATGAGGCTCAAAGCGACACCAATGCTTTTACCGACGCAGAAAAAACAAAACTTTCCAACCTTACTAATAGCGGCATTAGTGACGGTGATAAAGGAGACATTACTGTTTCTAACAGTGGTGCAACCTTTACCATTGATAATGACGTAGTTACCGCAGCTAAACTTGCAGATACTGCTGTAACTGCTGGGTCATATACATCTGCAGACATCACTGTTGATGCTCAGGGTCGGATCACATCCGCTTCAAACGGCAGTGGTGGCATTAGCGACGGCGATAAAGGTGACATCACTGTCTCCAACTCTGGTGGTACTTGGACTATCGATAGTGGCGTAGTTACTGTCGGAAAGCTGTCTGCCACAGGCACACCCAGCAGCAGCACTTATCTCCGTGGTGATGGCTCCTGGTCAGCAGTATCAGGCGGTGGCGGTGGCAGCATGAATAACGTTGCTGACGACTCCACACCCCAGCTTGGTGGTGACCTTGATCTGGTTACTTACAGCCTTGTTACTACAACTAACCGAGACATCAACCTTGACCCCAATGGGTCTGGTGTTGTGGTTGCTAAAGGTAATGCAACCAGAGGTTCTGGAACCATCAAACTGAACTGTGAAAACAACTCTCACGGTGTCAGCATCAAAGGTCCGGCACACTCTGCTGCTGCTACTTACACCCTTACGTTGCCTACCAGTGCAGGTAGTAACAACCAAGTCCTAAGTACTAATGGCTCTGGCGTTCTTAGCTGGGCTACGCAGTCTGATGCTACCAAGCTTCCACTTGCTGGTGGCACAATGACTGGTGCCATTGCTATGGGTACTAATAAGATTACAGGTGCTGGTGACCCTACTGCAGCCCAAGATGTAGCCACTAAAAACTATGTAGATACTAATTTTCAAGGAACTGACGCAGGTCTTACCTATTTAGATGGTCTTAACTTTACTGATGAGGCTTCATTTAAAACTAATGTAAACCTTGAAATTGGTGTTGATGTACAAGCGTATGACGCTGACACAGCAAAGACCGATGTAACCCAAACCTATACAAAAGCACAGCGTGGTGACATCGTTGATGTTACTGGAGCTACACCAAGTTTTGACCTTAACGCAGCCAATAACTTTAGGTTTACTACTTCTGCTGACTGGACATCCTTTACTCTTGCAAACCTTGCAACTGCAGCAGAAGGACAAACAGGATCTATCTTTATTGTTTATGGCGGAACCCATACTGGTGGTTTTCCTAACACAATGAAGTTCGTTGGCGGTGCAGCAGGTCTTGGTTCTCTTTCATCTGCTTCAGGCAAAATTGATCGTATTGATTACATCGTGCTTAACAGCACAACTGTAACTTGTACGCTCACTAAAGACTATATTGCGTGATAATATATGCCTATATTTAATAACGCTTTAGCAGGTGCCGCCGGTCAAACTGGCGGTGCTGCTGCACCTACTGGTTACCAGATTGGTCGCAGCTTGCGATTTAACAGTGCTGATTCTGTAAGCCTAACTAAGTCTTTTTCGTCTAATGGTAACCGCCAAAAGTGGACTCTAAGTTTTTGGATTAAGCGTTCAAAGTTAGGGACAAAACAGCAAATTCTGGGAACGCAAGGCACCAACGATAGTGACTATTCAGAAATGTATTTCGACACGGATGACAAGCTGTTTATCCGTTTCGGTTATCTCTCTGTAGTTGATGCAAAGCCTGCTGCAGTCTTCAGAGATGTTAGCGCTTGGTATCACATTGTTATTGCGCTAGACACGCAAAACAGTACTGCAAACAATAGGCTGAGAGTTTATGTAAACGGCACAGAGCTTGGAGATTACAGCGATGATTCAAGATCAAGCTTTACTGGAACTTATGGCATTGGCCGAGCAGGATCACACAAGATTTCAGGCGAACCAAACGGTTCCGGCAGTGAGATTGACGGGTATTTGGCGGAGATCCATTATGTGAATGGGTCTCAGCTTGCTGGGTCTGATTTTGCTGAGGTTGATAGCAACAACAACTGGAACCCGAAAGAGTACAGCGGGACTTATGGCACGAATGGATTTTACTTGAAATTCGCAGACAACACTTCTAATGCTTCGCTAGGAACAGACAGCAGTGGCAATAACAATACGTTTACAGTCACAAACTTTGTTGCAACCGCTGGCGCCGATGGTGCGGGTGGTTTTGATGCTGTTACTTACAGTGGTAATGGCAGCACACAAGTAATTTCTGGCCTTAAGTTCCAGCCTGATTTTGTTTGGATTAAAAACAGAGATAGTAGCAGTTATGGACATCGACTGGTTGATTCGGTGCGCGGCAGCACTAAATACTTGATGTCACACAATAATAGCGCAGAAGCGACGGACTTAAACGGAGTAACCTCTTTTAATTCTAGCGGTTTTACTGTTGGCTCTAGCAATGATTACAACGTAAGCGGGAATAACAACGACTTCATCGCTTGGGCGTGGAAAGCAGGTGGAGCAGCTGTATCTAAAAATTCTGGCTCTATCCCTGCAACTGTCAGCGCAAATGATACATACGGTTTCTCTATTATTAAGTATGAAGGAACAGGTGCGAACGGAACTGTCGAGCACGGGCTTAGTACTGCTCCAAAATTCTTTTTTGGGCGGAACCTTGACGACACTTCAAGCAGTCGTGATTGGATTGTTTATCACGAAGCGTTAGGAAACACAACTCGCTTAAAGTTTACTTCTGGCAACAAAAGTTCTAGCTCAACTTTTTTCCAAAACACATCACCGAGTAATTCCGTTATTACAATCGGGACAAGCCACGATATTAACAAAGATAATGACGATTACATCTTGTATTGCTGGTCAGAAGTTTCTGGATTTAGCAAGTTTGGTAGCTATACAGGCTCTAGTAACGCACAAACAATAACGACAGGGTTTAAGCCAGCATTTGTAATACTCAGAGACACAACACAAGCTGCTAACTGGGTTCTGCTTGACTCTAAGCGTGGCAGCAGTTGGCTTGAAGCAGATGGTGCTGCTGCAGATAACAGCAATAACAGTCATCAAATTACTTATAATAATGATGGCTTCACTGTCAGTGGAGACAAGTTCAATGTTAACGGCAAACTCATGATTTACGCGGCGTTTGCTGATACGCCTGATACTTCAAATGTTGACAGCCTGATCGACACGCCGACAAATGCTGACGCAGGCAGCGGTAACAATATCGGCAACTATTGCACGTTGAATCCATTAGCAAAAGGCGCTGCTACGTCATTGTCTAATGGCAATTTAAATTATGTAGGTGGCGCTGCAAACCAAACCCTTGGCACTATTGGCATGAGTAGTGGTAAATGGTATTGGGAAGATCACAAAATATCTGGCACCTATGGAGCTACAGGAATTGCGCTAGCAGATGCGCCCCTCAACAATCACCCTGGTCAAGGCAACAGCTGGGCGTATAACAAAAACGGCAGCAAATGGCACAACGGAAGCCAATCTTCCTATGGCGCTACATGGGACTCAGGCGACACTATCGGCATTGCATTTGATGCAGATGCTGGCACGCTTGTGTTTTACAAAAATGGTGTAAGTCAAGGGACTGCTTACACAGGGCTAACAAATGGTCCTTATTTTGTAACAGGGGCTGATAATAGCGTCACAGGATATTTTAATTTTGGAGCAAGTGGATCGTTTAAGTACGCGCCACCAGCAGGCCACAAGGCACTCTGCACGCAAAACCTTGATCCCCCAACGATTGCCGATGGTTCGACGGTGTTTGATGTAGTGAAGTACGACGGTACTGGCTCTACACAAACAATTAGCGGCCTTGGCTTCAATCCTGATCTTGTATGGATAAAAAATAGAGCAAGCGCCAACTACGGTCATCGGCTTGTTGACAGCGTGCGTGGAAGTACTAAATATTTGATGTCACATAGCACTGGCCAAGAGGGAACAGATTCAAACGGCGTAACGGCTTTTAACTCTGACGGCTTTGATCTTGGGTCTAGCGGCGACTTTAATGTCAATAACAATGCTTTTGTCGGCTGGGCATGGGACGCTGGAACTACAACAGACACAAACAACACTGACGGCAGCATCACGCCAACAGGTGTCCGCGCCAATGCGTCTGCTGGGTTCTCGATTATTTCTTACACAGCCACCGGCAGTACTGAAAGTGTTGGTCACGGTTTAAACGATACTCCTGCTCTTACGATCCTGAAAAATAGAGATGCTGCTGAGAACTGGCTTGTTTATACACAAGCGATTGACGGTTCTCTTGATATTGTAAGTCTTAATACGACAGGAACTAAAAGCGATAGTAGCAATTCTGCCCCAACATCCTCTGTTGTGTATTTAGCTGGGACTAATAATCAAAAGTATATCGCCTACTGTTTCGCACCTGTCGAAGGCTATAGCGCGTTTGGTTCGTACACCGGCAACGGAAATGCTAATGGAACATTTGTTTACACCGGGTTTAGGCCAGCGTTTATTCTCATAAAAGGCTCATCTTTCACTTCGAACTGGTTTATCCAAGACATCGAGCGTGACGGATATAACGTCAACGATGGGGTCGCTCTACGCCCCAACCTTGCAAACGCAGAAGATGGTACAACCACTTACAACTTAGATATTTTGTCTAACGGCTTTAAGCTTCGCACTTCAGCCGCAGACGCAAATACTAATGGTGCGACCTTTGTTTGGGCAGCATTTGCTGAGCATCCCTTCAAAACCGCTCGCGCACGCTAATTAACACAAATAACTATGCTACAACTAGATGGTAAAACCCTGCAATATGACAGGGCGTTTACACACAATGGAACTACCTACCCTGCTAATTGGCTGCGCTTGACTACTTTGGAAGAGAAGCAAGCTATTGGCATTGTAGAAGTTGTTGATAACAGGCAGTCCTGGGATCAACGTTTTTACTGGGGTGTAGATAATCCTAAAGATCTTGATCAACTTAAAGAAACTTGGACAGCAAAAGTAAAGGAAGCTGCAGGCTCTCTTCTTAGTCAATCTGACTGGTATATCATCCGCCAAGCGGAATGTAGTACTGCTATTCCTACTGACGTGTTGTTCAATCGCGGTTTGATCCGTACCTTGAGCAACGAAAAAGAAGCCGCTATTGCTGCCTGTTCAGACGTTGCTGCTCTTGTTAACTATGTGAATAGTTCTGAATACAGACGTTGGGAACCTCTGCCTCCAGAGCCTGAACCAGAGCCTGAACCAGAACCAACTCCCGAGCCGGAACCCACACCTGAGCCGACTCCTGAACCTACCCCTACTGAAGAATGATCACCCTTATCCGTCCAATTCTTTTTTCGTTTATCAACTCTGAAAAGGTCAAGCGTTTGATTGTTGACCTGTTGACTAAACTTGCTGAACAAACCGACAACACTGTGGATGATGAAGCAGTGAAGTTCATCGAACGCGGATTGTTCGGTGGACCCGTGGAGTGAACCTCCGCTTCTACCCTCTTTAACCCTTCCAGCAGCCCCTGTGTTGCCTGAAGCGGTGCTGGAGGTGCCAAGGGCTCAGTTACCTAGTTACAAGCCCCTTGTGGTGCCTCCTAACACTCTTAGACCACCTCCTGGTATTGAAGGTATAAACACGGAAGATAAACCTTCACAAGACGGTAGAAAAGCTAAGCCAATTAAACCTAATCTTCCTCCAGAAGCTCAAATAGTTGAAATCCCATTTACGGACATTGAAGTCCCAATGCCGACAACAACTATTATGACGACTGCAGCAACTACAGCTTTTATTAGTGTCGCTGCTACTTTAACCGCCACCTCTTTGTTTAAGTACATTGTAATGGTGCTTAAACCAGTATTTAAACAAATATGGAACAAATTAACGAAGAAGAAAACCTAAAGAAGCCTTTTTTTAAAAAGGTAAAAGAACACGCTGAAAAAGACATCGAAATACTTGGTACGTTTGTCCGCCTTGGTGTTGTTGTTTGGAGTGGTTTCATAATTACTTTGAATTATGTTGACATTCCTATGATTAAAAAAGGTCAAAGTAGTGGCGATATTACTTTTGTTGCTAGTGTCTTCACGGGTGCGCTTGCTACTTTTGGTTTAAATACATCCAACAACGGCAGGAATAATAACAACAATAACAAGCCAACTAACGACCCTAAAAAAGAACAACAATGAAGAAACTTTTACTGCTTCTTTTCTTGGCTTCACCCGCAGCAGCACAGCAAGTTACCCCTAATTTTACTCAGGGGTCAATGCAATCAACTACTACCACCACTGTTGATAT
>BCSF01000278.1_pt1 | contig 21619 bp, 27 predicted proteins | sample 1016431 | NCBI WGS metagenome assembly BCSF01 (sample SAMD00045685;SAMD00045686;SAMD00045687;SAMD00045688;SAMD00045689;SAMD00045690;SAMD00045691;SAMD00045692;SAMD00045684;SAMD00045690;SAMD00045691;SAMD00045692;SAMD00045684;SAMD00045685;SAMD00045686;SAMD00045687;SAMD00045688;SAMD00045689, study...
GTCAATGCCTGTGGATTTCGTAGAGAGCTTTTCGGAGCCGTAGTGGTAAAGCTTTGCTTCGCCAGTGGAACCATCTGCTTTAAAGTAAAAAGTATAGCCTCCACTACCGTTATCTGTTCTGATATTTACATCTTTATCATCTGCTCTGTTATCAATATAAAGATCGCCAGTATAATTTTCCCAGTAACTGTTAGAGCCATTATGGAAACCTTGAAAATCAGCAGAAGAACCAAGTTTAAGTCGAACACTATCACTAAAATTTAATGACTCATCTGAAGCATCCCATGTGAGCTTTGCAGTGGTTCCGGTGTCTTCGTAGAAGGAGATGTCTCCTGTATTAGCAATTCGCAAGCGTTCGTTTGTTAAAAACTCGTTTTCACCTTGTCCTGTGAAGAAAAGCAGGTTTTCCCTAAACCCTACGGCAATGCTTGCACCGGCTTCATTAGCTCTAAGGTAATTAGTGCTTGGACGCATTAAATTAAGAATGCCAGATGAAGATGTGCCAACTTCTAAAGTGCCATTAACATCGCCATTACCATCAACCGTCAACCCATCAGCAACCACAGTACCTGTTACGTCAATGCCTGTGGAGGTTGTAGTTAGTTTAATTGCATTGTCGTAATAAATATCAACACGATCATTTGCGTAACATCTAAGATAACTTTCATTGGCATCTTCGTATTTTAATGCAACTACATCACCACCAATAACTAAAGACCCTGTACCAACTTCAGTAATATAACTAGCGGAACCTGAGTGATAAATTTTAAGGTCACCACCATCTCCAAACTCAGCCTTTACATTATCTTTAAACTGGAGTTCTTCAGCACTGGCATCCCATATAAGCTTGGCAGTGGTTCCGGTGTCTTCATAGAAGGAGATGTCTCCTGTGCTATTAGAAATAGATAAGGAAGGCGTATTGGCATTACGCTGTATAAAAAAGCCACCTCCTGCTCCTGAACTTCCTGCATCAACGGTCAAAAATAATGATCCATAACCAGATGCACCGCTTAACACATGATATGCAGATGTATCACTATCAGTAATTGTAAACGCAGGACTTGATGCGTTAAGGTTTAAAGCGTTGGAAGTGACGTTGAGAGTACCATCAATCGTAGCTCCATCAGCAGTCACCGTGCCTGTTACGTTTACACCAGATGATGTTGTGTCAAACTTGGTAGCATTTCCGTATTTAAGATTGACCCCACCTGTTGAACCATCCCCAACAAAGTAGGTATTAGTTTCAGCCGCATTAGTTAAAACAAGGTTATCAGCAATGATTTTTAGATTGCCAGTGCCTTGGTCACTAATATAAGACTTAGTCCCATCATGATAAATCTGGAGATCATTCCCTACACCAAACTTGGCTTTGACGTTATCACCAAACGAAACATCAGCAGATGTCGTTATACCGTCTGTCGTAAGAACACCCGTGATGTCTACACCAGATGATGTTGTGGCAAACTTTTCTACATTGTCATAAAAAAGTCTTACTGAACTATTTTCATTAAATATTGCACAGTTTTCTCCATTTGCTCCTTCTATCTGTACGTTCGCACTTCCTCTTAATATAAGATTGCCAAAACCATTAGGGTCTGTAATGTAACTATTAGACCCATCGTGATAAATCTGAAGGTCATCACTCGCACCAAACTTGGCTTTGACGTTATCACCAAACGCCAGATCGCCTGTGAGGGTGTCGCCACTTACGTTTACATAGGTTGACGCCACGGCATCCAATGTGGTTCCGTCAGCGGCTACGTCTCGACCGTCTACAGTGCCTGAGACAGTAATGTTGCCTGTGACATTAAAGTTATCGTCTGTTTCCCAATAGTCACTGGATTCGTTCCACTGAAATACTTTATCAGTACTTGTCCCACGCTCAATTGTAATTCCTGCGTTTTGCGTAGGAGTTCCTGTGTGATTACTATTAAGGACAATATTATTATCAGCAAGATTAATTGTTTCGGTGTTAACAGTGGTAGTAGTTCCGCTGACTGTTAGATCGCCACCAATAATTGCATTGCTACTGGTTTGTAGAGTGCCAGTAATATTAATATTACCAGTGCCGGTAATGTCATTGCTATTAAGGCCTAGATCACCACCTAATTGAGGAGTAGTGTCTTCGGATACATTTTGTAGTGCAGAATCTGCTGTGGAACCTTGCGCTGACGTTGCGAATGCGCTAGCTTCGTTTCCGTCCAACAGATCAGCATCAAGGCCAGAACCAGAACCGTCCACCGTTTTAATCGCAGTAAGGATTTCGGATGCAGTTTGGTCTGCGGTAGCTCCAGTTTCAATACCAGAAAGTTTAGTTTGTTCAGCGTCAGTAAATGCATTGGTGTCTGAGTTGTTTTCGTAAGCTGTTTTAATTTCTGAATTAGTTTGATCTGCGGTAGCGTTAGCTTCAATACCATCAAGCTTTGTACCGTCTGTGGCTATATCTCGTCCGTCTACTGTTCCAGTAACGGTGATATTTCCTGAAACATTAAACGCATCGTCAACTTCCCAGTAATCACTCGCTTCGTTCCACTGTAAAACTTTGTTAGTGGCGTTACCGCGATTAACAGTAAGACCTGCGTTTTGTGTTGGAGTTCCAGTGTGGTTACTGTTTAATAAAATATTATTGTCAGCAAGATTAATTTCTTCTGTATTAACAGTTGTTGTTGATCCGCTAACAGTTAAATTGCCACCAATTGTTGCATTACCGGATGTTTGCAGTGTGCCAGTAACATTAATGTTTCCAGTGCCTGTAATGTCATTACTATTGAGGTTTAAATTACCACCTAGCTCTGGAGTTGTATCTTGAGAAACTTCTGAAATTACGCGAACCCAAGCTGACCCGGTATATATTTTTAATAAATTATCTGTTGAGTTCCAGTATAAAGCTCCAGTTAAAAGCGCATCGCCATCATTATCTAAAGTAGGATCAGAAGTTTTACTGCCTAAATACCTATCATCAAACTGATCTAATTTTCCTTCAGTTGCAACTCGTGCATTAAATGCTAATGTTGCATTTGTAGACGCAGTACTAGCAGAACTAGCGGCATTAGTTTCGGACGTAGCGGCGTTAGTTGCTGACGTGGCCGCATTGGTTGCTGAAGTAGCTGAACTAGTTGCAGAAGTTGCTGAATTAGTTGCTGAAGTGGCTGAACTAGTTGCAGAATTAGACGCATTAGTTTCGGAGGTAGCCGCATTACTTGCGCTAGTAGATGCTTCAGATGCTTTAGTAGTTGCAGTAGTTGCTGAAGTTGATGCAGAAGTTGCACTAGATGCGGCTGAAGTAGCTGACGTAGCCGCATTAGTTTCTGCTGTTTCTGCTCCGGTTTTTGCTGTTTCTGCGGCAGTTTGAGCAGTCTCAGCCGCTGTCTGTGCAGTGCTAGCAGAAGTTGCTGAAGTAGCGGCATTGGTTGCAGAGGTTGCTGATGCTGTAGCAGAAGTAGCGGCTTCAGATGCTTTAGTTGTAGCTGTAGTTGCTGATGCTGATGCATTAGTTTCTGCGGTCTCTGCCGCAGTCTGGGCAGTTTCAGCGGCTGTTTGTGCAGTCTGTGCCGCAGTAGCTGAAGTAGCGGCAGAAGTGGCTGAAGTAGATGCTTCAGATGCTTTGGTAGTTGCAGTAGTTGCTGAAGCAGAAGCTGATGTAGCTGAAGTTGCCGCATTAGTTTCTGAAGCACTTGCATTAGTTGCTGAAGTGGCCGCATTGGTTGCTGAAGTAGCGGCATTGGTTTCTGACGTAGATGCAGAAGATGCGCTGTTAGCGGCTGAAGTAGCTGAAGATGCGGCGGCTGTTGCAGAAGCGTCTGCTTCTACGGCTTTCTGTGTAACAATTGAAACGGTAGTGTCTGTCGTAGAATCGCCTTGACCGCCTGTGCCACGAAAGATTGCCATTCACATCTCCAGTTTAAAATAAGATAGGGGAGCCTGAATAGACTCCCCCGAATGTAGCTTTACGCTACTGAGACAACAATGCCCGCTTCTGGACGTAAGGTTTTTACACCATACAATGTGTCAGAAGTGAACAATGTAGCAAGGTACTCTTGCTTGTATTGTGTTTGAGAACGAACGCCCATTTGCTCTGCCAGGACAAACGCATCTTTATGCAACAAGAAGATACCAGTTGCGGCTGTGCCGGTTGCAGGGCAGTTAGTTGTGACATAAATGTCAACACCATAAAGCTGACCGATCTTGCCGTTTTCGACAACTCCGCTATCTACAAAGTCACGAGAGCTATAACGCTGTTCGCCCATAATAACATTACGGATAGATGGAGGAATGATTAATGCACGAGCATCCATTGGAACATCTGCATCATCAAGTTTTTGAATCATGTTACGGAACGCAGTATCGGTAAATGCACCAAGATCACCTGCACCGTCATCATCAAAAGCTTCAAGAACATTAGAAGCACCAATTTGGAAAGAAGCATTGTGTACAAAGTTTGCACCTGTACCGTTGCCTAGTGACTTACCAAGAGCAAACAAATCATTATCAATTTGTGTTGCTAAGGCATAACCTGCGTCTTGTGTGTAGAACTGACGCAGTGAGTCCATTGCTTGAACATCAACAATGTCTTCGATCAAACGTGAATATTCGTAGTGTTGATCTACTACAACAGCTACACGAGTGTTAGTGCTTTGCTGAAGAGTAACTGTATCAGCTACATCTTTTGCAGAAGCAGAACCACGATCAGGCTTAGGGATATAAAGTGTATCACCTTTTTTGCCGGTCATGGGCATACGGTTTACAAGATTTGCAAGAACTAAGTTCTTCTCGTAAGCGGCAATAATCTCATCCGACCATAGTTCGGGGATAAAGACGGCTGTTCCGCTGTTTTGGCTAGTACCCGCATTAGCGGCTGTAACCGTATTACTGGTTGAGGGGGTAAAGTTTGCCATTGATTAGCTCCTTAACGCTATTTAACACGACCCTCTGCGTATGCACTGCGAATTTCTTCTGCTAACTGTTTATAACGCTTAGGGTCAGATTGCATAAGTTTAATAATATCAGCACGACGATAGATTTTTCGACTAGGTGCTTCACCTGAACCTTTAGCACTTCCTGTAGAAGCGGCTTTAAGTTGACGCTTACGGTCTTCTTCTTGAACTTGTGTAGTTTCAGTTACAAGATTTTGACGTTCTTTCCATAAAGAAAGTAATTCATCAGCGGCATCATAATCAAATTGTTTATCTGCTCGTTCATACAATTCATTTCGTACTTTTGAGCTAGTTACCCAATTTGCAAACTTTTCATCTTGGATAATATCTTTAAAATCTGGATGATTAGTTTGTAGCTTCGACAAAATTGCTTGTTGCTTCATTGCCATTGACATCTCTCCTGCTTCCAGGATTTTAGGATGCTTGGCAATTACAGCTTCAATTGCTTTTTGTGGTTCAGAGAAGAAATCAATTTCTTCGTCCGGTTCTTTTTGTGGGCTTTTTGACGCTTCTAATTGAGTCTTAACGAAATCATCAACTAACTTTCGGAGTTCGCCTACTTCTGAAGATTGTTTACCTAATAACTTTTCAGCTTCTTGATGCATTCGGACAACATCTTTAATGTCTTTACCCTGATACTTTTCAGGGATATCGTCTTGCTCAGAAGTTTGTTCAGGTTGCTCAGGTTCCGGTTGTTCTTCAACCACCTGTTCTTCAGCCACATCAGCGAATACTTCCCCATCTTCTGGTTGATATTCGGGACTATCGTTCATAAAACGTGCCATATTGTTAAACTCCGTGCCGTAGCATTATGGATATGTATTATTTTTGTGCGGCTCTCTCATGATCCTTAGCCCACCTATCGTCTTTATCAGGCCAACCATGACCAACGAAATGTGTTTGGATCGGAGAAATTATCCGCACTGCGGTTTCACCACATGTTTCGCAGGTAGTAAAGTTATCACCAGATTCAACCCAGTGTTCTTCTACCAAAGCACATGCAGTACATTTGAAATCATATCGTCTAAGCATCAAGCTTTTCCAAGTTGATTTCATAATTCGCCTTAATACCATCTTCAAAGGGGCAACCACCGAGATCTAACCTCTCCTCTTCCTCTTCTGCGTCCTGGTCTTTCACATCTTTAAGGTCTTCGATACGATGTGAATCAAAAATCTCCTGTATTTCGGTTTGAAACTGCTTCCAACCTTTGGTTGTAAACAGACCTAAATAGTCTTCATAGTATTCTTGATCTTCAGGGGTCAAAGCATTCTCCTTTGTGGTGCTTTGGTTATGTAAATATTATAGCATACTTTTCTTGAAATGTCAAGTACTTTATTATTTACGCATTTGCATTTCAACAATATCTTCTTTAGTCTCTAGCTCACGTTCTTTTAACACAAGCTCTGCCGCTTTAACACGTTTAGCAAACTCTTTGTCTTCTCCACCTAAGTTTTTCAACAAAGTATCAAGGCGTTCAGTTTCTGCTTCAACAGGCAGGAGTTGTGTTTCAACAGTATTTTGCTGTACTCGTGTAACAATTTCAGCCGTTTGAGCTTGAATGTTTTCTAAGCTTGCTTGCTGTTTAGCTAGTTCAATCTGCTGTACTTGTTGTTGTAACTGTACAGCTTCAGGATTAGGCTGATTAACTTGCTTGAGTTTAGCAATTACTTCTTCCCGATTACTTAGATTCATGTTATCTACAATTGATTCAATTAACATTGGATACATTGGAGATTCGGGAGACATCGTTTGTAATAGCTGTACTAGCTGAGTAACTTCATACTCTCGTGCAATAATACCTAATGAACTTGATGGTATAAACTTATAATCTTGAGCAGGATACTTTTCAGGATCAAACTGCATATACCGACAAGCTGTCTTTTTAATAAATGGAAGTAAGAACGCTTCTTGGAAGTTAATAAGTGTACGTTTGTGTCGCTTAATAATTGCACCCAAACTCATAGAAATACCGGCGGCTGTGCTTTCTCCATTGATAGAACCTGGGATACCTGCGGCATCTATAGCTCCAGTTGCCATTTGTACCATTGTCATTAGGTCTTTGCCTTGGGCAAAACTAACTTGATCGAGTTGACCAAATTTGAATGGTTGTAATACTTCTGAGGGGTTGCCATTCGTAAGGATGGCCTTGCCGGGTCTAACTTCCAACTTGCTTCCACGAGGAAGGCGTGAAGCATCAACAGCAAGCATAGGGTGTACAGTAAGCGCAAGTGCGTCAATTCTAGCTCTCAATTCCGCGTCTAATGCTTTTTGAGCATTATAACCTTTTTCACAAATGCCTCTACCCCAGAATCTGCCAGGAACAATGTCCCAAGGGAATGCAACAATCGGACGATCTTGCATCATGTAAGGATTAAGTTCAGCTTTGAGTAAAGTTCCTCCATTAGCTATTACTATAATCGCTTCTACATATTCTGAGTCAGAGGTCTCCATATCTGACTCTTCATCAGTTCTATCTTCATCAAACAAATATTTAGGTACAAGTCCATAATACTTTGTTAGTCGTACCTTATCGTCTGAATACAAAGTTAAATCTTGGTCAGGCTCTAAGTTTGTATCTGGTGCGGCTGATTCCACAATCGCATTTTCATCATAGATACCTGCTTCTTGAGCCATTTTAATTTGGTGCAGTGGTACAAACTCGTCAATTGCTACGCCCAATGCTTCTTCAACAGTTGTAGCAACAGGATCAATCAGAAAGTTTTGCGGTAACACAGGGCGTAGTTTAAATACAGTTCGTGGCCTAGCCATAACTCCAACAGCTTGCATGTCACCTTCCATAACAGGCTGTGTTGCCGGTGTAAATTCTGTTTGCTCTTCTGCAACAATTTCACCAATACCAACACCAAAGACAGCCGCATTAAGAATACACTCAGCAATTGACTTTCGAGCAGAAACAAATTGCAAATCTTCGTCAAGTTGGTTTCTAATTAATTGTACGTCAGCAGGTTGTTGATCTCGTAAGTCGTCTTTAATGTCAAACCACTTCCCTCTTCCAAAAGTAGCTTCTTCTACTTCTGCAACGGCTGATTCAACTGCTTGCTGTAGGGCAGGACTAATTAGCTTAGAACGCTCTGATGCTCTCATAATATCAGAAGCATCCCATATCCCACGCCATAATCTGTAGTACTCATCGAACGACTCGGCGTAGTTTGATTCGTAATGGTCACGCCAATGGTTGCATTTTGACATTACCCAATCTTCTAAGGAGCCTGTCATGTGTTCAATAGAAGTATCATAGTTCATATTAATATCCTGCTACTGGGTCTAAAATTTCAAACTCTTCTTCTTCAATATCGAAATTGTAAGCAATTTTGGCAATCTCAGATATGTATGAAAGCGAGTCTACTAAGTCATCGTGTACTAATGTATTTGGAAACTGAAATAGCTGATCTAAGAAAGGAGCATTCCAATCACCCTCGTTTAAAATAATTTGACCGTGTTCAAAACGTCCTTGTAACGCCCATACAATTCGATCTGTTTTCTTTTTATTTCCGTGTGTGACTTCGTCAACGCGAAAAAATTTCTGTTGAGATTTCATTAAATCGGTTAGGTAAGGTAGCACTGCGTTTTTCAATGCTCCCTTTTCTATACCAACAGCAATAGGCTCATACGCTGATACAGCTTCAAAAATTTTTCTTGCAGTTTTTTTAATATCCCATCGGCCATGAATAATATCAGCAACCCACCACCCATCAGGATTTACTTTAACAATTGAGATTGCAGTTTCGTCTAATCTTTTTGACTTGCTTTTTGTCGCAGATTGTACATCTGCAAAACCTGCTAAGTCAACTGCAATGTAATAGTCTCCGATTTCAGGTTCTTCGTCATCAAATTCAATCCAATCTTCTTTGAAAATTTCACTGCCTAAAGCTTCAAAGGATGCCAAGAACTCTTGCCTAAATGCATAACTTGACATTGACTTTTTAGCTGTATCAATCTCTTCAGGATCAATCAGTGGATTATCATATGATGTGAAATGCCATGCTTTATACGTATCATCCTCTAGCATATCAGCATAGGTAAACAATTCGTAAAAGTGGTTGCTTCCCATCGGTGTACCAATAAACATTGCATGGCCTTTCTGGTCAGCCAGTGCAGGTCTTAGGATTTGTTCCCAGACACTTGGTTTCATATCTGCATACTCGTCCATGACAAGAAACTTCAATGAAACACCACGCATAGTTTCAGGGCGATCTGCACCCTTCAACGAAATGATACATCCGTTAATCAAAGTAATTTGCAGATTGTTAATATGTGATCCTTTAATAACTGGATTAGCCAGTTCTAATAAGGTTTGCCACATAATATCACGAGCCTGTCCTTGTGTTGGTGCAACATAAAAGACATGACCACGTTCAGTCTGCAATGCATTGATGATTAACATCCAAGCCGCAAGGCGGGACTTTCCTGTTCGTCTACCTGCGGCAACTATTTTAAATCTAGTAGGATCAGCAAAGACTTCTTGTTGCCAAGGAAGTAACTTTACATCTAGATTTGTACTCACAAATTCCCTTCAAACAACTCTGCGTCTGGCTCTAAAGATTGCACTTCGTCTTTTGTTCTTTCTGCATATCCTTTTTTAATATCGCGTACTCGTGGAAGATCGGCAACTCCTGCGGCATCATTAATAGCCTTAACCTCTGCATCGTCTAATACTCTATTAACTTTTAATGCACCGCCAATTAACCAATCCCCTTGCATATTTGGATTTGTTTTAAATCGGTAATACCCGCCTTCAGGAATTTGATCTCTAATATCAGCAGTTGATAAATCAAGAGTTCCGTCTTTTTTATACTTAGCTCGGCTTAGTGCTTCTTCTTGCCAATCAACATCGGCAGACATTTCTACTTCAGCCCAGACTTCATTATCGTTTCTTGCTGTTGGAGTTGTAATACCAAGGTCTGTAGCTTCTTTCCTACTTAACTTTTCACCCGTAGTTAGATTGGCTTTTGCTCCAATATGCGTTGCTACTGGAAACTCTCCTGCATGCCATCCAGGTCTCGGAGCAAAGGAACCTTTTGTAGCTTTTTGTGAGCCTCCAATAACTTTTCCAGTTTTAGGATCAATACGTCCCATTTCAGCAGGAAGCCATTTATTCATAGGAACTGGAATATCTGAATTAATAAATAAAGGGTATAGCTTATCCCCTTTTTGCCTAAATAACTTATAAGCCTTTACAGTTTTTTTAAAAGGTTTGCCGACTATTGGAACAACACCTGCACCTGCTAATGCCGCATCCCAATAATCACCGGCATCGTAAGCTTGCTTTGCATCATAGACTGAAAGCAAATCACCAATACCTGGTAGCTGTTCAGCCACCATTTGAATTGTATCCTCAGAAAGTAATTCTTCGGCAGAAGGTAAAGTTTCAGGATCATATCCTGCTGTTGCCATGCTAAATAAACTAGCCATTGCGCATCATCTCCACTAATTCTTCTGACCGTCTTCCAACCTGACGATACCATTTGGAATCTACCATCTCATCAGCGGCCTTTTCGTAGTTGCCTTCATTGACAGCCTTCAACATGTTTTTAAATTTGCTAAGGCGATTTCGGCCAAGATTAAATGCCATGTTAACTAGCACTCGCTGTGCCGTTGGTGTTTGCCCTGCAAAGTTAAGTACCAAATTACAGGCATCCGAGTATGCAATATCACAGTCTTTATGAAACACGTCAAGGATTCGTTCGTCTGTCACAGGTGTTCCAACAGGCCAAGTGTGTTCCATATCTTCTTCAGTGACCATATGTCCAATACCAAAGGTAGGATAATTTTCTGAACACATATAAATCTCAGCAACATAGCCTTCGTGTCTAATCAAGTCTTCTTTGACTACTTCAATTAGCTCATCTTTAGTCATCAATCACCTCGCCTTCAATAATAGTTGCTTCTTGTGCCTTTGGTTCATTCAGTCCAGAAATCGTAATTGAAACAGCGGCACGTCCACCACCGTTCTTGTCTTTATCAAAGTAACTTAATGGCAAGACACGATCCATACACATCTTCAAAGCCGCCATTTGTCCAGGATGCTCATCGTTCTGAGCAATCTGTATTACCTTATTAATTACTTTATCGCCTGATGTAGCTAAGAGTCGAGCTTTGAATTCATTAATTCTAGCGGCATCACCTGGTGGCCTACCTCTAGCAACTCGATTGCCTTTCTTTTTAGACTCAACAACAGCCTTTGGAGGACGACCACGTTTAACACTGGTTTCCGTCATAACACCTTCCTTATTGCCTTCATAGTATACCATATTTTAATTTAAAAGTCAAGCCTTTTTTAGGCGTAAAACTAGGTAATTTGATGAATTCAGTCGAGATTGTATAAACTGTATAGTAATCAATGGGTTACTCTTGGGGTAAATTAGGTAGATTTTGTAGAATTTTATAGGTCTATTTAGTGCTTTTTTTGTATCTGGGCGGGTACTGTATAATTTTATAGGCTAGATAGCCCCTCCCCGCCCATCTCGATAGGCCTTCCTAGTCTATCACAAACTAGATAGCCTGTCAAGTAGCCCGATCTTAGACCATAGTAGTACATGGTAGGTCTTGACAGTGTGTGAGGCTATGTAGTACCCTATAGGGTTTTTTTGTTGACCTGACCTGGTTAGACTAAAGTATAATAGACCAAAGTCTAATAGACTAAAGTAGCATAGACCAGGTTGGCAGATTGTGCTAGTCAAGACAGTTTATATATACGCGCACCTGGTTAGACTAAAGTATAATAGACCAATGTAGTATATACTTGTTGCGATGCAAAATGTTTCAATGCATCCATCGAGTCGGGAGACAGACAAGAAAAAAACTTCTTGACAGACTCAAAAAGATTCGATAGAGTGAATACAAGCTCAAACATTGAGTGCGAATTAGTCAAGGATAAAGACGTTAAAACCCGAGCGCATTGAATGTCTTTGAATCAATAGGGCGAATGAGTCGAACGATTCAAAATTGAAGCTTGACAATTGAATATGAATATGCATAATAGAATACATAGCGTACAGTTTGGGTGTTGGCCACTACGAAGTGTGGACTGTACTTGGCACAATTGACAAACAAAAAACCCACCTCAGCAACGTGTTGAAAGCCGTTTCTGCCACTATCGTAAGCCGTGCGTTTGCATGCCGGTAGGCGTGGATTCATTTTGAGTAAACATCCGCTAATGCTGATTGGTTCTAATCCGGCAAAGGTATCGAATGGTTACGCCCAGTACCCCGAGTCGGTAAGTTGTTATTCTCTCTCTATGGTTGTTATCTTGACAGTTGACACTGGCTCAGTATTGGGTCAGTGTCAGCACTCAAGGTAATGTCGCCTTGGTTACATGAGAGAAATACTAGATATGAAAATATCAGCATCAAAAGTAGAGTCTTGGACTCGTTGGTCAGCCGTTCGTACAGCAAAGCTTCACGGACGTAAGTTCTTCAACTTTGCAGGTGTTCGCGGATTCATCGCACTGCGTAAATACAAATCGCGTGGCGTTGCAGTTCAAACATCACCACTGACCAAACAGGTACATCTCGGACGGTTAACCGTTGGTCTTGGCAAATATAACTTTGCCTAGTGTACTGCCACTGCACATTGGGTCATCTCAGTGTGCAGTATCGGATACACTCAATAGAGAGAAAACAACATGAAACGCAATAAGCTAATGAATGAACTAAAATCCAGGTTTGGCCTCAATGCAGTACCGTCTGAAGAGTTCGGTGCTTCATACCGTGGTGGGATTTGGATTCGTGGGTCAGTGTCAAACGAGCAGACCGATTGGTATAACGCAGACGATACAATGTATCCCGAGCGTCCATTCAATCAATACCTGAAGCAGAAAAAGTGGTATGCGGAGCCTTACGATTCCGAAACCATTATGCTATGGCAACTGTAGTGTACTGCCTCTGCATACTTGTCTGAGTGTGCAGTATCGGATACACTCCGAAAAAACATAGGGAGAAAACAATGATACGACTCAGCAACGCGAACAAGATGCCTTGTAAATCTTGGTCACTTGAGGCCTTGACAACTTGTCCAGGTTCTGTTAACGCAGATGGTCTGCTTGTCGATGCGTGTAAAGGATGCTATGCGACTACGGGTAACTACAGGTTTCCCAATGTCAAAGCACCTCGACAGCATAACAAAGATGATTGGAAGCGTCACGAGTGGGTGCGCGACATGGTATCAGAGCTTGACAACTCCCGATATTTTCGGTGGTTTGATAGCGGTGATATGTATGACGTGCGCTTGGCATGCAAGATACTTGAAGTCATGCGAGCAACACCGTGGTGTAAGCATTGGCTACCAACAAGGATGCATAAATTCAAAAAATTTGTGTCAGTGATTGGTGCGATGGAGCAACTCGATAACGTAGTAGTACGTAAGAGTTCAGATAGCGTAGTAGGTGAGACAATCAAGGGACAGTGTACAAGTACAATTATCCCAGACGTTGACTCAGCAACACGAGAGATGGCAGTATGTCCTGCCTATCAACAAGACGGTAAGTGTAAAACATGCCGTCAATGTTGGGACAAAACAGTGAGGGTAGTAGCATACCCTGCACATGGGAAGTCAATGATGAAACTCATCAAGACTAAAATGGTAGCGTAACAGAGGACTAACCAATGAGAGTATTAATAGCTTGTGAGTACAGTGGTAAGGTACGCAGAGCCTTTCGTAAGAAAGGCCATGATGCATGGTCATGCGATCTGTTACCTGCGGATGATGGTAGTCAGTATCACCATCAAGGTGACGTGATGTATTTCATCAATGAAGGTTGGGATTTGTTGATCGGGCATCCACCGTGTACATACCTATGCAACAGTGGTGTATCATGGTTGCATAAACAGGAAGGCAGGTGGGACAAAATGCGTGAGGGCGCTGAGTTCTTCAGTCAACTGTGGCAGTCCGACATACCCAGGATTGCGATAGAAAATCCTATCATGCACAAATACGCCAAAGAAATCATAGGCGCGGATCAGACTCAACTGATTCAGCCATACATGTTTGGACATCCTGAGAGTAAAGCAACGTGTCTCTGGTTAAAGAATCTTGAACCTCTCACGCCAACGAATGACGTGAAAGAACAGTGGAAATCTTTACCTAAGAAAGATGCGCAACGTCTGCATATGCTACCGCCTAGTAAAGACAGGTGGAAGATACGCAGTGAAACATACCAAGGCATTGCAGATGCAATGGCCGAGCAGTGGGGGTAAGATGACAGAGACTCAGAGAAAAGACGTGCTAGAAATGATACTGCTAGCACAGCAACTAAAGATGAAACCCATCGATGTTGCTAAGGTGTTTCAGAAAAAGTATGAGGGTCAGGAACAACCGAACGGGGTTGAACTGATGAAATTCATTAGAGAATGGTGGCATTGGTAATGCAGAAAGAAGGATACAACCCACTCTATGTCTTCTCAAAGATACCGAATACAGATGAAGGCAAAGAGTTCGTGGATAACATGCGACAGCATCTGAATCGAGACAGGTATAAGATGCGTGTCAGAGGACAGGGATTGGTTGACGGTGCGGATTGGAGACAGCACAGGTACGGACAACCTTTAGATAAATCAACACACTTGCGAGTGTACATTGAGGAGAAATAATGAGCATTGATCCGCAGACAGGGTATGATGACGACTATGATGAAGCTATCAAGTGGGTCATCCAAGAGGTAGTAGATGCCATACATGAAAAGGCGTCATTCTCAAACGAGCAGTGGGAAGCTTTGTATCATACAGTATTTCAGTATGACACACCGCACTTCCAAGAAATCCAAGAGGTATATCAGTCATACCTCGATGACATGAATAGTGAACACTATGAGGAGGTCATAGCCAATGAGGTGTAGAGCATGTGACACGCTTCTGTCAGACTTTGAAGCAACCAGGCGTGGTGCAGAATCAAACGAGTTTATTGATCTCTGCAACACTTGTTACAACTATGTCACGGATGACTTGCAAGTTGTTGAAAGGCCAGACTTAATGAATGTTGAGGATGAGCTTGACAATTTGCAATGATGTGGTATAATAACTATATAGCTACATAGCTTTATCAAAGCTTTAGTATTAGAATTATATATTCTACTTACCTTTGGTAAACTATGTAGCTAAGTAGCTAAGTAGAGGGCAACGTAGGGTGGCAGAGTGGTGATGCTCCTGACTGCAAATCAGGCATACGCAGGTTCGATTCCTGTCCCTACGTCCAAACAAGGATACAACAATGGATGATATCTCAACAGTGATTCTCGTCAGAGAATTAGACAAACGCATACACATGTATCGCATGCAACAGAAGAATGGACAGCTTCCAGAGGATACTTTCTTGGAAGAAATGTGCTATGTCAACGAACAAAGTGTCGTTGATCTTGACAACGCACTATCAAAAGTGTTAGAATATTATGCTGAACACATCACGTTAAGGCATCTTGCCCAGGTTTCTGAGAATCTGGTAGAGTTCAAGGCTTTTATTGATCGTGGTGTGAAGAAACGTGAAAGGAGAAACTAAGTGGCATTCGTAGAGTACGATCTCGCCTGTCCCAAGTGCAACAGCAGTGATGCGTTTGGGATAGACGATAAAGGTTGGGGAAAGTGCTTCAGTTGCGGGGCAAATGTGCCTCCAGAAGGAAGCTCAACAGCAAACGTCATAGACTATAACAGTAGGGCAACCAAGGTGAACACACAAACGTCCCGTACAGGGGCTTACAATGCGTCTGAAGGGGTAATCTACAGGGCTATCACAACTAGGAAACTAGAACTGCCCACCGTACAGAAGTATGGTGTGGGTTATCGAGGGTCAGACTTAATCTTTCCCTTTGGTGACGACAAAGCGGCAAAGGTTCGTATCAACGGTGAGAAAAAGTTCAAGATCGAGGGCAACTGGACAGAAGCCAGTGGTCTTTTCGGTCAGGACAGGTTCAGTGCCGGTGGTACAAGAGTCTTGGTAGTCGAGGGAGAGTTCGATGCGATGGCATCCTACCAAATGCTTGGCTCAAAGTACCCAGTAGTTTCTGTACGCAACGGTGCGCAGTCTGCACTCAAGGATTGTAAAGAAAACTACGAGTATCTTGACAGCTTTGACGAGGTAATATTCTTCTTTGACAGTGACAAACCAGGTTTGGAAGCACAGATGCAATGTGCTGAGTTGTTCAGTCACAAAGCCAAGTGCGTCAAGGGTGTCAATGGATTGAAAGACCCGTGTGAGTACATGGGAGGTAATCAGAAAGACTTTGTCAATGCATTTTGGAGGGCTGAACGGTGGACACCTGACGGTATTGTGTCAGGCTCGTCACTTTACGACTCCGTAATGCAACCACTGGCTAAGGCTGACGTAATGTACCCGTATGACGGACTAAACAAACTGACATACGGCATACGACAGGCTGAACTGGTGACGGTGACAGCAGGATCAGGGCTTGGCAAGTCTCAATTCTTGCGGGAGATCGTGTGGCACATCCTACAAAACACAGAAGCCAACATTGGTCTGATGTTCTTGGAGGAATCCACACGCAGGACAGGCTTGTCCCTCATGTCAATGGCGGCATCCAAACCTTTGCACCTGCCTGATACTCAGGTGACGCAACAGGAAAAGGATGATGCCTTTGAGTCTACTTTGGGGACTGATAGGATATTCCTGTTCGATCACTTTGGTTCGTCTGATGTGGACAACATCGTAAACAGGGTCAGGTATCTTGCAAAGGTGGTTGGCTGTGATTACGTGTTCGTTGACCATATCAGTATCATTGTGTCGGCTCAATCAAACGGAGATGAACGCAAGGCTATTGACGAGATCATGACCAAGCTACGAATGCTTGTACAGGAGACCGGCATATCCTTGATCGTTGTCTCGCACTTGAAACGGCCTGATACCAAAGGCCATGAAGAAGGTGCGGCTACGTCATTGTCTCAACTAAGAGGCTCTGGCTCGATAGCACAGCTATCTGACATGGTGCTTGGCTTGGAACGTAACGGCCAACATGATGATCCTATCGAACGCAACACCACCCGTGTACGAGTGCTGAAGAATCGTTTCAGTGGTATCACTGGTAAGGCTTGTGCGTTACTGTACGATCTAGAGTCAGGACGTATGTCGGAGGTTGACGAGGAGGCTTTATGAAACTCAAGAAACCACGGCTAGAGTCTAGTCGAAAGGGTGACCTAGCAGAATACTATGCGGTCACTTGGTTGTGGGATAACGGGTATGAGGTGTTTAAAAATTGTGGGTGTACCGGGCCTACTGACTTGATTGTTGTCACAAAAGATGGTAAAATGTTACCTGTTGATGTGAAAACCGGGAGGTTCAATGCGTCTGGTAAGCCATGCACCAACAACCTGAGTGACCATCAACAAGAACTAGGAGTGAATGTAATTGCTTTCAATGCTGAAACAAGAAAATGCAGGTGGGTAAACCATTACCATGAAACAGCTTATTCTAGATATCGAGACGAACAAGAATCATGATACGATCTGGTGTTGTGTCACCAAGGATGTACAGACAGGAGAGATAATATGTCATACCGAACCATCAACTTTGGCTCCATTGGTAAAGGAATACGATCAAATAATAGGTCACAATATAATAGGTTTCGATGCACCAGTGTTGCGCAAGGTTTGGAACATTGGTATAATGAAATCGAAAGCGGTAGACACATTGATTCTTTCAAGGCTTTTGAATCCACAAGTAGAAGGCGGTCACTCGTTAAAATCTTGGGGAACCAGGCTGACTAATGAAAAGATTGCGTTTGCGTTTGACGACTTTGATAACGGCTTTACTGAAGAGATGCGCGAGTATTGCATCCAAGATGTTGAGCTTACTTGTGACTTACACAAGCATCTGTTATCATCTTTTAAACACGATGGTTGGAAAACGAACCAGAGTATACTACTGGAACATGAAATTGCAATCATCTGTAGACAGCAGGAGAGACATGGCTTTAAGTTGGATTTACCAAAGGCTATGTGTTTACGTGCTGATCTTGCAGATAAGATGGATGCTATTGAAAGAAAACTTCAGGCTCAGTTTGAACCGATTGTCGAGGAGAGATGGTCAGAGAAGACAGGCAAACGATTGAAAGACAAGGTGACTGTGTTCAATGTCGGGAGCCGTAAGCAAATTGCTGACCGTCTAATGAAGATGGGATGGAAACCTTCCAAGCACACTGAGAAGGGGCAACCGATTGTCGATGAAAGTACTTTGGAAAACATTGACATACCGGAAGCCAAGCCAATCGCAGAGTATCTGATGATACAGAAACGCATTGGCCTTCTCAGTTCTTGGATCAAGAATGCAGATGCCGACACAAGCAGGGTACATGGTGCGATCATAACGAACGGTGCAGTTACCGGACGCATGACCCACCACAGCCCTAATATGGGGCAGATACCCAGTGTGACCAAACCATACGGCAAGGAATGCAGGGAGCTTTGGACTGTTGATGATGGTAATGTGCTAGTAGGTACTGATCTATCAGGCATTGAGTTACGTTGTCTTGCGCACTACATGCAGGATGACGAGTGGACAGAGGAGTTGTTGAATGGGGATATTCATCAGAAGAATGCGAATGCGGCGGGGGTTACCAGACCACAAGCTAAGACTCTTATCTACGCCACGCTCTATGGCGCGGGGCCGAGCAAAATTGGTAGTATTGTCAATGGTGGTGCTAGGGAAGGGCAAGATATACTTGACCGCTTCTATCAGGGAACCCCTGCCCTTTCTCGACTCATGGAAAAAGTTAAAAAGGTGGCGAGCAAAGGGTATGTACCCGGCTTGGATGGTAGGAGGATTATCGTTAGATCAGAACATGCCGCGCTCAATTCACTCTTGCAAGGATGTGGTGCTATTATCGCAAAGCAATGGTGCATTGAAGCCCACAAAACTTTCAAAGAGCAGAGACTTCATGTCAAACAAGTTGCGTTTGTGCATGATGAAATCCAAATTGAAACAGAGGAGAAATATGCTGATGCGGTTGCATCAATCATGGTCAACTCCGCAACAAAAGCGGGGATTACCTTGGGCTTTCGATGCCCAGTAGATGCCGAAAGTAAAATCGGTAACAATTGGTTTGACACACATTAATTAGTGTGTTATAATATAGTCTATCTTACTTCCCAAAGGAGAAAAGTATGGAAGATACGAAGCCACAACGAGTAAAGATTAAAGGCGACATTATGTGGGCTTACCTGGATAAGGTAAATGATATGTCGGGCAAGTACCAAGTGGACTTGTGTAATCTATCTGACCCTGCTGTCAATGCACTTGAAGGCATGGGACTTACTGTCCGTCAGAAAGAGGACAAGGGCTACTTCATTACTTGTAAATCAAGTAATCCAATCAAGGCTTTCGATAAAGAAGGTGAACTGATTGACGGGGTTACTATTGGTAATGGCTCCAAGGCTATTGCAATGGTAGGTTTTTATGAGTGGACTTGGAAGAACAAGCAGGGTGTATCCCCTTCTTTGAAGAAGCTTGTAGTCGATGAAATTGTCGCCTATGAGGGTGTTGGTGAGCCTGATCCTGTCATGGATGATGACGAGGTACTGTGATGCAACACGCCCTTATTGATGCAGACATTCTGAATTATCGTATTGGCTTTGCAACCAACGATGAGCCAGAAGACGTAGCCATCCGCACTATGGCAGGTTTTCTAGAAGATTTACTTCTGTTCGATCTGCCAGAGGTGCAGACGTGGGAGCTTTTTCTGACAGGGAAAAACAACTTCCGCAATGAAGTGGCTGTGACCGCACCATATAAGGGTACTCGTAAGTCTGAAAAACCTACACACTATTCCCTACTGCGTGAGTATCTTGTTCTCTCATGGGATGCTTACGTCAGTGATGGGATAGAGGCTGACGACATGCTTGCGATTCGGTCTACTGAGTTAGGCGAGGATAGTATTATAGTTACTCTTGACAAAGACCTAGACCAGGTTGAAGGTTGGCACTATAACTTTGTTAAGAAAAACAAATAATTTGTAAGCAAAGATGAAGGACTGCTTAACTTTTATATGCAGTTCCTTACTGGGGATTCTGTTGATAATATCGTTGGAGTTAGAGGAGTCGGGCCTAAAACGGCACTGAAGCTACTCCAAGATAAGACAGAAGAACAAATGTGGGAAGTTGTAGTCGAGCATCTTGGAGAAGATCGAGCCATTGAAAATGGACAGTTACTGTATATGTTACGAGATCACCAAGATGAATTCACTCCGCCGCAACTTTGTACACAAGTATAACGAGCTATTCAATAAGCCAAAGGTACATCGTGACAAAAAGAAAGACGCAAAGAAAGGCTACGAAAAGCATAAGTACCCAATCTGCAAAGGCGAAAGGCCGTAGATTACAGCAGACTGTACGTGATGCTATCTTAGCCGCATTCTCAGAGCTTGAGAGCGATGATGTACGATCCACTAGTATGGGGGCAGGGGGAGAAGATATTCTTCTCTCTCCGCTTGCTAGGAAATGTTTCAGCTACACAGTTGAGTGTAAGAACTTAGCTAAGATTGCTGTGTTTAACTATTACGAACAAGCCAAAGGACACACTGCACATGAACCTTTGGTAGTTATCAAACAAAACAGATCAAAGCCTCTTGCAGTGGTAGACTTTGAACACTTCATGGATTTAGTAAGGAGGCAGAAGTAATGCCAGACTTTAGAGAACTAGCAGACACGGTACGAAATATGTCTGCTTACAAACGCCCACCTAATGATATTCAGTTTGGTGGAGAACACTATCGCAATAAATCTATACAGCCTTGGGAGTATATGGAATCTGTATTGACAGAGGAACAATTCAAAGGTTATTTAATTGGCAATGTAATCAAATACATATCCAGGTTTCAAGACAAGGGCGGTTTATTAGACCTCGAAAAATGCTCTCACTATCTTGACAAACTCAAGCAAGTGTGGTAAAATAGTAGGTTCGCATCGTGATTACATTAGACGAATTAAAACAAAAATTAATACAGGTAGACGAGGTTACATTGTTAGAAACTTTAGACTTATCATCAGAAGATATTGTCAATCGGTTTTCTGACGTGATCGAAAATAACTACCCCCGACTCTCTGGAGAATTTGATGAAACAACACCTTGGGATAACGATTGATTATGCAAGAGACAGTCGCCTCAGTGAACAAGCTTTTACACTCATGCGTGACTACTATATGCATGACCATGAAGACTCACCTCAAGAAGCTTTTGCTCGCGCCGCAGTTGCTTATTGCAAAGATGATCTCGATCTTGCGCAACGCATTTACGACTATGCTTCTAAAGGTTGGTTTATGTTTGCGTCACCTGTGTTGTCGAACGCACCTGACGATGTACGAAACAATAGGGGCTTGCCTATTAGTTGTTTCCTTACTTACGTGGGGGACAATCTTGATAGCCTTAGTTTGTAGAACGGTGAAGTAGCATGGCTTTCTGTAAAGTGAGGAGGTGTGGGTGGTCATTGGGGGAACGTGCGCGGAATCAGCGACAAAGCTCCAGGCCCGATACCGTTTATGAAAGTAGTGGACAGTCAGATGACTGCCTACAAACAGGGGAAGACACGGAAGGGAAGCTACGCCGCCTACCTAGACGTAAGCCATCCTGACATTGAGGAGTTTATCTCCTTCAAAGTACCCACTGGTGGTGTTTAGCCGGAAGTGGTTGAATCTTTTGAACGAGGTGAACAGCACTGAGGCTTTTATGG
>BCSF01000279.1_pt1 | contig 21608 bp, 20 predicted proteins | sample 1016431 | NCBI WGS metagenome assembly BCSF01 (sample SAMD00045685;SAMD00045686;SAMD00045687;SAMD00045688;SAMD00045689;SAMD00045690;SAMD00045691;SAMD00045692;SAMD00045684;SAMD00045690;SAMD00045691;SAMD00045692;SAMD00045684;SAMD00045685;SAMD00045686;SAMD00045687;SAMD00045688;SAMD00045689, study...
TGGGTTTCAGTTGTTCGGGAAGTGGTGGGGTCCTTGCCGTGACCATGGCGTAAGACGTCACTATGCCGTGTACGTCAGTGGGGTCAAATACGTTGGAGATCGGTCAGCGGACTTCAGAACTCCCCATCAATGGATGTGGACAGGACTTGGGGTTGCTTGGGGCGCTCTGTGCGTCGTGGCGCTTGCCGCTCCAGAAGCAAAGTCTGTCCCAGTTGTTCCTAACTTTCAGCAGGGCACCCTTAAATCAACAACGACCACAAAGACAAAGGTCAATGAGGTTATCAACTCGTATCGCTACAGAACGGGTTATGAATACACAGCCTCTGGCACTAACGTCGCGCCAAATGGTCCAATCGCTCCAATGAGTCTGGTCACAACGACCAACAGCCTCAACGGTGTTTCTAGTGTTTGGCGTGGTCTTGATCCTGCGTCAAAGCCATCGTGGAAGATCGTTAATGAAGCGGCTTCGTTCTCTTTTGCCGAAACGCTTCAAGGCCCAGGATTGACAGAGCACACGATCATCAATCGTGAGACTGACGTTGAATCAATCACGGAGACGCTAAGCACCTTCACCCAATGAAGCGAGTCATAGCAACGCTTTTGCTGCTTTCCGCCCCAGCACAAGCGCAGGTTTCAAGCACTGCCGCTCCAGTGGCAAACAGCTCAGGGTCAGTGACTAACCAAAACGTAAACGTAAACCCTACGCGCAGCTTTGAGTACAGATACGGCGCATTTAACTGCCAAGGGACAAGCTTGCAAATCAGCCCATTTCTGAGCACAACAACTGGCTGGTCTAGCCCGTATGAATCGCACTATCAAGAGCCTGTGTACGACACCTTGGATTTGACCGGAGCTACAGATCCAGAAGGCAATCCTGTCCCAGACGGAAGGCCAGATAATCCAGGCAGCGTGCTTTTTTACAAACCAGTTCGCACAGGTCAAAAAACAAATTTCTCAGTCAATGGCGGCATAACGGCTACCTTTTCAATTCCGCTCGACAGAAAACACGTTCGAGCGTGTCAAAGAGCAGCTGAAAAGCAAGTGGCACTGCTAGACGCCAAGCTTGCCAATGAGCGTATGGTCTACGAGATCAAACGCCTTAAAAATTGTGCTGATCTCATCAGAGATGGCGTTGGCTTTCACCCGGACAGCCCCTTCTCAGCAATCTGTGCTGATGTTGTCGTAAACAACCCACCGCCAAAGATTCCGCCCCACACCCATAAAATCATTTACGCAAAGCCCTCTGAAACTTCCGACGCTCAAAAACAGACTCAACAACAACCTTCTTCCCAAGCTTCTCCTTGATCTTCTTGATCGTCTTCTTGACGATAGGTTTGACCGCTTTGAGCAGAACGTCGCCTAACGGTTTGACGAAGATGGCAACCGTCGTCGCAATCGCAACCGTCGTCGCAGTCGTCGCCACAGCAGGCGCACCAGGAAGATAATTGCCGATGATCGTTGGTACGTCCAGCTGCTCATAGATTGCTTCGCACTTGCCGTCGATTCGCTTGTAACCAATGATGACGGCAGTTTGCGCTTTGTTCTTTGCACCTAAAGGAATTGCGTCAGGAGGAGGACATGGCAATTCCTTGGCTACGTTTGAAATGTCGAGATCGGCACTCGGCGAAGAGGGGATGCGATCCGGCTGACTTGAATCATCAGCCGGTTTTTTTGTGTCTGGATTAATCGCTGGTGGCTTTGCTCTGCTGTAAGTCAGAGTGCCGGGCGTGAAATCAAGCGGCTTGTATGAAGGCATCTCCGCCCCACAGACAACCAAGTTGCCACGTGGATCATCGGTGTAGACCTGTTCATCTCCAGCTGCCGCATTTCGCGTCTCCACGCAGCCCGGAATATCCGCCAGTGGAAATCCAAGCTGGAGCGTGATGGGTGGCTCATTTGGAATACTCTGTGGTGGCAGTGAACGCCATTCAAGAATCTCTGGAATGGAGATACGTTGAACCCCAATTTCAGGAATCTCAGGCATGAAGTCAGAACGGTTTACAGCTGGCCAGCTGTGGATTGAGCGTAACCGCAGAAGAGAAGGACCGCCTGTTGTTTATACCGTCCTGTGTGGAAAGACTGCCAGACCATTCACCGATCCAAAAGCAATCCTCAAGTGGGTGAAATGGCCAAAAGGTACGCCAACTGGTGATGCCTTACGCGAATGGCTTGCCTCGTTTGACAACAAACAAGATGCACCCGCGCCAAAAACGGACTTTGCTGAACGGATCAAGGCTGAAGGCTTCGGACCTGAAGCTCATGACGACGACCCAACCGCCAACACTAAAATGGTGACTTGATCGGCACAGCTGGACCAGTAGTGGTCGGCAGTTCTGGCATGACCTCATCAATCTTGCCCGGCACCATGTTGGAGACAACCTTGGTCATCTCTAGCGTCAGCTCGCTCATGTAATACTTCGTGAGCGATGGAATGCGGGTGTAGAGAAGCACCGATCCAACAACCATCCCCGCAGACATCGTGAATGCTGCGACAGACATCACGTTGAAAAGCTTTTGCATGATGATTTCAGATAAAACAAAAGGCCCCCTTGCGGGAGCCTGATGTCGGTCTGTGTGAGAAACCTGAGTTAGTTATAGCTCACAGTTGGAACTTGCCACCAACCTTCAGGTTGATAGAAGTGTCATCGTCATAAGAAACGAAAGACAGTTCGGTGTAGCCAGGGCCAAAGCCGTAGCCAGCCTTTCCGCTGATGCCGTAGTCCACTTCACCAGTGTCAGGCACTTTCACCATGGGACCGATCTGGGCATAAGCGCCACCGGACTCAATGCCCAAGTGCAGATCGATGTCCATGCCGCCGACACCAGTGTCGAGGTTAGAGCCGACGTTAGCTTCAGGGTTGAAGTAAACGGGAGCTGCGTGCGCAGGACACGCCAGCGCAACACTGCCAACGACGGCAGAACTCGCAATCAGAGTTTTGAGCATGGGAAAGAGAATTAACGTTTTCCCTGGCCACGGTATCGCTTCTTCCCTCGTTTGGGGCGACTGTTTGTGCCATTGCCTTGTTTCGTCCGTTTGGGTTTACCGACAACAAAGTTGTTGCCACTGAGTGACTTCGCCATCAGTAACCGTCAGTCGATTGCAGGTTCTGATACTTAAGAGCCAGCCCAGTGAACAAACCATGCTGCGGATGGCTGATCATGTCGCGGCCATCAAGGAAGAACAATTCTTCCAGCCACAGGGTTCTAGCCGCCATGGCTTGTACGTCTTCCGCTCCAGGCTTAGACGCGATCATCGGGTCAGGTCGTTGCATCATTCAGCAGCAATAGAAAGTAGCGCCCAGCCAAGCACCAGCAGGACGCCTGTAAGCAAACCAGCCAGAAACGTCATTCGACAGGATCAGGCCAAGCGGTAGCCAGATTCGGGTTGTCGATCATGACGGGGTTGCCGTCAGCATCCACAACACCGTTGCCATCATCGTCGGTTTGCTGGATCTGTGCTGATCCAAACAGCAGCTCTTTCAACGCTGCAACATCAGAGCAGTTGTCAATCTCGGTCTGGCGCGTGTTGCAGGCTGTACGCACTGCAGCGCGATACGTCTTCCAAGTAGACGGAATGTTGGTGCTGGTCTCCTTTGCCTTGATGACGCGCCAATCAGAAGGGGCAAGCAAGCTTGCAGCAATCTCGTTCTGCTTTGCCTTCCACAGCGTCTTCAGGCCAGTTGTGGTGTTGCCATCGTCGTCGGTGACATCATCAAGCTGCTTGGGATTCGATTCTGACCAGTAGAAACGCTGGTCATAGTTGTTGCTGGTATCGGCAACCCATGTAATGCCAGCCAGCTCACGATCACGAGGGGTCGATAATCTCAACCAATTCGCAGGACGTTGCACACCATCTGGGGTGCTAAACGCACGGTCCAAAGCAAGCGGTGTGCCGTCGGCAAGCTGGTAGCCCATGGGATCAGAACGATGAAGTGAGTTTAACGAGCAAGCCCGCCATTAGCTTGGAACGGGTTTTCAGCTACGGCGTAATACAAATAGCTCTTGCCGTTTTCGTTTATTTGACTGTCAGAATCTCTAATCTTAAAACCGTTGCTGAGAATATCTATTTTCCTCCCGCTGTATTCTGAGCCAGCGTCATTAGGTCGTAGAGACTTGTCTACTTCGTTAAAAGGTGAACGAGCTGTGTCGCGAATATACCAATCTTCTGCATCATCAATTCCCTTTGTAAGAATAAAAGCAGGGCGGAACGAGGTTGTCACCATAGGACCATCGGCGTTTCCGTTGCCGACATATTTTCCAATGGATGAATATGAATTTACAGATGCAAACGCATAGCAAATATATTCCTCATTGCTTCCATTTACAGCAAGCAAACTGCCAAGACTGATGACACTGCTTGTGGGAGCAGTTGAGTTAAACCAAGACGCAGAGGCCGCAGTTTCTGCTCCGCTAGAGTCTAACGACAGCATGTAAGTTCCGAATCCTGTCAGGTCTTTATGCAATACCTTCCAGTTGAAACCAGTTGTACTTCTAATTTTAACCCAAACCATACCAGGCGTATCGTTCAGTTGATGCCCGATTGTCCCAGCAGATCCTGAGCCGTCGTACTTAATAATTGAAAATCCGGCTTCTTGAGATGCCCTGACTGTTGATTGGATAGTGCCGTCAAAGTTAGACGCACCAGCAGTGCTATTTGTGTTCGCTTGCCCGCCCATTCCGCTATGCGCTGAACAGTAGTAATACAACGTTGGTGCGCTAGCAGCGACAACAATCGTTGTCTTTGCCCCTGAACTGCCAGGCGTTCCAGTTGTCGTTACGCCCGTGGTGTATTCACTGCCGCTGTTATGCGTTCCGTCAGACGTAGTGGAGAACCGCAGGGGATGGCCTGAATTGCTGCTATCGGACTGGTCAAAGACGTAAGTGCTGCCCTCCTCAAGGTCAAGCGCCACCGCACTGGTGCCGAAGTCATCGAAGCGATATTTGTTGCCGCTATCGCTAACAACTTTGACGGTGTAGGTTTTGCTGCTGTTCGCTCCGGCGTCCCAAGCCCAGGCGACCAGTGAATCATTGTTTTTGTTCATTGGGGCGTAATCCCCTAGGCTGAATCCATCTGAATTAAAAGAAGAAATTCCTTCCGTGCGATCCTCTTCGTCATCAGTTGTATTAGGGAAAAGAACTTTAGTTTTACCTCTAACAGTGTCAGCCACAACGTGATAATCAGTTCCATTACGGCTCTTAAACCAAACCCAATCAGGGCTAAAACCATACCCAGTAATTGTTTGAGATGTGCCATTGCCGGTGAAGAGCTTTGTATCAAACGCCGTCGAAGGGTCGGCAATTGTTGGGGTCGGGAGCAGCGTGGTGCATAACGGAGAAAATCCGCTAGGGGCGCTATACGCAAAAGCACGTTGGCCGAAGTTGACACTATTTGTGCCGCCCGTTTCGTTAGTGCTGAACGCAGGGAAATAAGGTCCAGACGTTAACCCTGTGAAAGCAGCAGTCCCACTATTTTGAGCAACACCATTTTTGTAAAAATACAAATTGCCAGCATCAGCATCGAAAGCAACGCCTATAACGTCCCCGGTTGTATAGGAATTCCCGTAAGACGAGCCTGAACCATTGTTATATTTTTGGCCGTTATAGTCATAGGACCAACCATAGGCACCAGATCCGACCCAGTTTCCGAGTGACATCTGTGCCGTTGAGACGCCTATATCAGTTCTAGAAACGCCTGCCGTCCATTCCCAGTAATACTTCCCAGAAGATATTCCAATAGTGGCTCTGACAGCTTCCCAATTGTTTGCGCCAGAAGTAGTTAAATCTAAATTGCCATTACTAAGTGTAAAATCCGAGCTTGCGTCAAGCGCGTTAAACGTCGCATAGTTCCCGCTGACTTCTCCGCCCGCACCAGTGTCATCTGACGAATTGCCGTTTGTTGGTACGTCACGCAGAACGTCAGTCTCTTTTCCAGCATCTACAGCGGTCAACACTTGGTTGTCATAACCTTGGCCAGTCCTGACCCATTGAATATATCTGCCAGTGAATATGTAAGGATCTTGCTGATTAGAGATCGACGACCAACTCGACCCGTTATTACTTGCAAATACAAGGATATCTGTGCCTATATTAAGGTATGTTCTTGCCTGAATAGCATATGTTCCAACACTTGAAAAATCAGCCGTTAAATGGTTGTAATTTGTTCCCCCAATGTTATACGTGCTTACGTTTGTGCTTTGCAATGTTGTAAGACTGCTGACGTTTGTCGCGGACGAAGATCCTGTATTGCTTGCGTTTCCGAGAACCTTAAATTGAGTGGCGGCAGGACCTAGTGCCGTAAAGTTATTTGCCGTAAAGTCATTGTCATTGCCGCTGGAATCATCGCCGATCCCGCTTTCATTGGCGAAGTCAAAAAGATGGAATCCGTTCGTTCCAAATGTTCCGCTATAGGCTGCAGCTTGCCATACTCCGTTATCGTCAAACGCTCCAAATGATGTGTAATCAAGCGCAGAGCCGTCAATGAAGTAGACGTCGGCCATGAGGCCATCAAAATATGCAGCGTATCTTCCAATATCGTGCTGAGTCGCGCTGTTCCAGTCAGTTGAATGGTTTTGTGGAACTGTCGTACCAGATAAGGTTTGCAATGTTCCGTTGACCCACAGCTTAGCCCGGTCTGAAGCAGTGCTTTCTGTTGAATTGTAAGCCAAGACAATGTGATACCAAGCGCTTGGATCACGATATTTTTCAGCTGTTCCTAAACGTATGTTATAGCTGCCTGTGTAATCGTGAAACTTAAGTCCATCAGACTCCCAAAATAATGAGGTATTTGGATGTGCGCCTGCATAAGTCGAAAATATGCCGCCTTCAGTTCCCAAAGTTGTTCTTTTTAGCCAACAACTCCAAGTCCATTTTTGGCGATCACCACTAGATGAAGGGGTGCGATTGAGATATGCCGAGTCATTGTCGTTAAACCGAACGGACTTGATGGGCCCTGCAGCAGCAGCATCCGCAGCAGCAGAAGCCAACAGAAGCGGATTCGCGTTTCCAGGAATCATGAGACGTTCAAAATTGCAGTTGCAGTGATGCGGCTGGTGCTCTCGCAGTAATACGCGATCACATCCACGGCACTTGCCGTCGTCGTCAGTGTTGGCGCAGTTCCGCCTGCAAATTTGAAGTTACTTCCGAAGCTCAATGTACGGCTGCCCGTTCCATCCTGAGTGACAACAATCACGCCAGACTGGCCAGCCGTAATGTTGCTTGGATTAGCCAAAGTACGGTTGCCCGCCAGCGTCACGCTGAAATTGTTGTTGTCATCAAAATCTGGGGTGATGGTGGCTCCATCAGTCAAAGCAGTAATCGATCCACGAATGCCGCCGGTCAACGACTGCCCGTTCGTCGTTTCGCTAAGCAGCAGGTAGCTGGCAAAACCCAACGCTCCAGAGCCATCAGTTTTTAGCGCCTGATTTGCAGTCCCGTCAGCCGCTGGCAGCGTCAGGGTGTAATTAGACGAAATCGTGGCAGGGGCCTGAAGCGCCACATAGTTGCTGCTGTCCGAATCAGCAAAACGCACATCAGACTGCGCGTTGAGCGTGATGTCACCCGTAAACGTCGAGCCAGACAAAGACGCCAGACCAAAGTTGGTCGTCACCTCTGCAACAGTGATCCAACCGTCGTTAGCAGCGTTGCGGACCTTATACGTTGGCGGCGTTGTGTTGGTGTCAAACCACGGCATGTACGCATACTTCGTGCCGCTTGGTTCGCTTGATCCGCTGTTGTGACTGACGATTGCCGCCAGAATCGTGTTCAGCTCGGCACGAAAATTCGCACCTGACTGATTAGCAATCGAATAGTCAGTTGCCTGTGCCATTAGGTGATCTCCTTGCCGTGTCCGACGGCTTGATAATCGATGGTCCTATCCACGATTGTACCTCCGGAATTTTTCGTTGCGATAGTGAAGCCAGTCCGGCTAACACTGGTCAACTCAAAGAAATCACCGCTTGCCATGTTGGTCGCTGTAACCGTGACGCTTGGCGTGCTGTAGAACGCAGACGGGAACGTGATGGCCTTGGCACTTGTTCCAGTGCTGATGTTGCGCTGCTGTTCCGTTCGGCGTTGCAGGCTGACCGTCACACCGAGCTGCTCAATTAAAATGTCCTGAGCGTTGCTTTCTGTCTCCAGTACAGCTTTGAACTGGAAACCTCGGCCACGCTTGGTTGAGTTGATGAACGGCTCCCACGACCCATAAGTTGGCGAACCGCTTGGGTCATCGTTAGTAGAGCGCACATACAACTCAGCGTCAGTTTCGTTGAAGTCGTCTGCGTCGATGTCTGTCCAAGTGTCGATCAAGTCAGTGCGTGAATCCCAGAAATCATCGGGGTTATAGGAACGAACCTGCAAGTTGGCGAGCAGTTCAACGTCATAGACCTGATTAACGTCCAGCGTGTTAGTGAAGATGTATTCACCTGTTGCTTGGATGCCGCCAAAGAAATCAATGTCAGTAACAGCATCAAAGTCTTCGATGTCGTCAACTAGCCCCTTACCGGCAAGCGTGATGCCACCTTCGACCGTGTTGTTGAACACGTTGGTAAACGTCCCACCAAACGCTGGGTTTTCTGTAAAGGTCTGAACAACCTCAAGATCCTGCGGTTCTGGCAAGTCCACTTGCACAGAGGGAATGCCAGACAGCGACGAATAGTTGCCAACTGAATCCTTGGCACGGATAAAGAACGTTCCAGACTTGTAAGGAACAATCTTTCGCGTGCTGCTGCCGTTTACAGCAGGAACAATTCTCTGCGACCTACTCCAAGTTGCGTTGGCATCGGTGTGGGGCGTATGCCGGATCTCTACCGTTCCACCGACACGCACATCAAGGTCAGTTGACTGCGGCCAATGCAGCTCAGCGTTGTGCTGGTCAATCGGCGTGATGTTTAGACTTGCAATGTTGGCTGGCGGTGCAGTTTTACCAACAGCAGTGAACGTTGTAGACGCTGTCAGCGATTCAAGCGTTTTTGCAAAGCCGTAGTTGAGTGCTGTTACCTCTATCGTGTAAGTGCCAACATCACTGTTCAGGATCGTCAAATCAGGGACTGACGTTTCGACAGTTGTGAAGTTGTCACTGTCAAGTCGATAACGCACCCGATATTTGTTGGCACGGCGAGATTGCTGCCAACCGATGACCAGCTTTTGCAGCACCGTGCCAGCAGACTCATAGAGAACCTCTTGCACATCAAGGTTCGTCGGCGCTTCTGGCTTGTCATTCAAGATGCTGACATCACGTTGCGTCAGCCCACGATCAAGCTCAATCGCGTTGTACTTGCTCGGGTTATGAGCAACAGCGGTGACGCCAAACGTGTCTTTGTTTTCCTCTACAGAAACAACACGCCAAGTAGACAGCACAACGCTTTCATCGCCTGACGTGTAGCCAATGGCAAAAGGTGCGCCTTTTACTGGTGCCTGCGAAAACGCTGCCCCAGGCGTGATCGTGTTGCCAACAATCGAACAGTTGGTGTCCTTCTCTACTGTTTGATCTGGCAGGACGATATTTAACGTGAACGGGTTAGGCGCAGACGTACCAAACATCTGCGTGTCACTGCGATCAACCTTGATTGATGTGGTTGTAGACCCATCAGCAATGCGGCCTGCAACAGTTATGCCTGCACGGACTGGATCCCCAATCTTGATGTAATCACCAGGGCGAACAGTTATTCCAGCAGCAATGTCAGTTTCAAAGCTGACAACCTCGCTTTCATTCTGCTCTGTAAAAAGCAACCACCGTCCCAAGCGATGAGCCTGCCCTTGACTGGTGCAAGCAAAAGCATTGATCTGCGTTTTGATGTAGCCATATTTTTTGATGGCTTCTTCGTCTTCTACAAGCTCATAAACATAATCGCGCAAATTAACATCAAAGTATTTGACGGACACGCAAGTGTGACGAGTCTTGAGACCTGAGCCGCTGTAATTAAATCCAGTCTCTGTAACGTTGGTTTGATTGAAGATGTAAGCAAAATCTTCTGGGGCATCCTGTGCAATCGCTAGCGCACCCTCAGACCAAAACGGCATTGCCCTGAATACAGAGCAAAGCTGCTGCACAAGGTCATAAGCCTCAGTGCTGGTTTGAATCGACGTGTTGCAGCTAAATCGCGCTTCACCACGAACAAGGCCGTTGCAATACTGCGAGGCTTTATAGAACGAATAGATGTCCAAATTACTGGCAACACCGTCAAACGTTCCAGCAAAATCAGCGTCAAGTTCTGGCGCAGTAAGAATCTGTTTGCCAAGCCCATAACGGGTGTTTGTCAGCAAATCCCACAGCACCCAAGCTGGGTCGTTTGTCCATTCTCTTGCAGACTTGAATGTGCCGTTAAATGTCCCGCTATAGGTGATCCGACCAGTGCTGCTGATCGTTGCGTTATGCGGAACCCGCAGAGTCATTCCACGGATTCGATATGCCCGATCAGGAATTTGTGGGAACTGCTGCGCGTCAACCTTCAGCGCAAATAAAGCACTGTTTGGATAACGAAAGCGATCGTTGATCTTTTCGGTGTAGCTGTACCAGATCAGATCATCAATGACCGTGTCATTGGTAGTGACCTCTTGAGTCGTTCGTGTGACGCGAATGGTGACGGGGAAATCACCAGTCAGCGGAAAATTAACAACCTTTTGGAATAAATCAGGCGTGCGGCCTTCAATCTTAAAAGGCGAATTAGGAACCTCATTAAATCCTGTGCCGTTGTAATCGACCTCAACCTTAAAGTCGATAAACGAACCTCTTTGGTCTCCTTTGTTTGTAATCTTTTCAAGTCTGGGCGTGCCAAGCGTCATACGCACTGCTGTTACGTTCGTGTCAGTAATAGTGCGTGTTACTGGGGTTCCGTTCGCAACATACGTTCCAGAGCTTTGCCCCGTTGCGTCTGCTTTTGGAACGGTAGTGTTGACAAAAAACTCCTGTTGGTTTGCCCAGCCATAACTGCGGCCTTCCTCCTCGACAATCTCAGTAACAGGCTGATTTTGCCTGCCTAACCGTGTCTCAAAATTTGCTTCTGATACATCAAAATTGCAAAACTGCTGGACGTCACTCAGAGTTGTGCTTGAGGTGACTGTTGCATCTGGCTGCAGAATCGGGGTGTTATTGAAGAAAACGTCTTTTAACGCAGCAACGTTGTAAGCAACGCTATTGCTGTCAAAGTCAAGCCCAGCGTCAATGGCTGAAGGAAACCCTGCAATTTTGCCCTCAGAAAGCAGATCAACGATCCGCGCTATCTGCCTTGTGTTGAGAGTATCTTTCTGAGCCATCTATCACTCCTGATCGACGTTGAGACCTTGGCTGATGATAATGCTGCCCACTACGGTCTCCCCGTAAACCACCGGAATGGTTGAGCCTTCTCTCGCCGTCTGCTGAATGCCTGAAAAGCCAAAGTTGTTGGCTGGATTGCGTGGGTCGTTGTCTATTTCAGGCAAGCTCGGCGGCTGTGGTGAAATCATTTGAACGACACCGGTAAGTGCTAAGCCAAGACCGATGTTGCCAACTGCGGCAGAAATTCCTACACCACCAGTAAACCCACTAAGGCCGAGCGCCAAGGTTGACCCGCCTGTGAAGACTGCAGTAGCAATCAGGCCAATGCCTAATATTGCGCCAAAAAGGCCACGGTTGTCACCGCCACCTGCACCTGACACCACTGGAACTACCTTTATCACGTCATCAGCAGCTAGTGGATAACCAAGCTGCTCAGGATGCTTGTCAAGCTGCAAATTCTGCGAACCAACCACAACTCTGTAGTAGTTGTCCCGCATCAACCCCCGCAGCTCAGGGAAGTTACACAGCAAAAACTTGATGGCGTCAGCTGGAACGCGCACCACTGCCTCAAACACGCTCTGACCGCAGTGCTCTGCCAAGTGCCCGTAAACCTTGACCGTGCGGAGCATCTGCCGTCAGCCGCTATACCTCACAATTCTACCGGTCACTTTTTGCCAATACCCATCAAAAAGATCACGAGATGACAAGCGGCCTTGCAGTTGGTGCAAAATTCGCTGCTCACCGATATAGACCGCCACGTGATTAAGCCCAGGCGATCCATCCAAACTCATCAACAACGCATCGCCCTTCTGCGGTTCTGTCGACCCGGTATCCACAAACCCAGTCTCCGCAAGGCATTGCTCAAACAAAGGCGACTGGCGAAAAGCTTCGGCACTTGCCGGACGCTGCCAGTCACGCAGCTTTAACTTCATTTCGCGCCTGTAATAGTCCCGCACCAATGTCCAGCAATCGGACACGCCCCATGTCCATTGCCTGCCGACCAACGGCGCTTCATAGCCTGACGGCTTAATTTCACACCAACTGTCGTTCAGCAAACTGATGATGTGCCAAGGCAGCCCAAACTGCTCGCACGCCATCTTGTCTGCCTCACTAGCAACTGCAGGCGTCTGGGGATGGCTGTGAACAATGGCAAGAATCGTCCCAGCATCTTCCGCCGCTGCATAGTCAAACGGATCAAGAATGAAAAAGTCATTCTCCGTAGAGACGTTCTTGCAGGGCCAGTAACGCTGGCGGCCTTTCACAACGACGAGCAAACCGCATGATTCACGCGGTGCCTGCTGTTTTGCGTGCTCAAGCGCAGCTTGCTGCCAATCAAGCATTAACGAACCGTTCCAACACCAGGGAATGATCCAAACGGCAATCCGCCGTGGGCATCCCCATTAGGAAAACGCTTCCTGCAACTGCTAAGTCGCTTGCCGCATACATCTTGGTCAGGTGCAGCAGTCGCAACATCAACAGTTGGCTCAGTTGTCACTGCACCATTACTTGACCGCCAAATCACGCGGGTTCCGGCAGAGTTTTGAATTTGAATGCGCCCGTCAGTTCTGAGTTTGAGCTGATAAACGCCATCCCAGTTGTCGCTGGTGATCGCATAAGCCGCCCCAACTGTGCTGAGCGTTCCGACTGGGTTGTTGCGGAATGGATTGTTTGAGCTGATGTCTACGCCTGCCACAAACGTTTCACCGTCTTGCCACAAACCAGTTGATCCGGTGACGTTTGCAGAGGCAATGCTGTTCCATGAAAAGCTTTGCCCGCTGTAGTGCGTGTCAGATAACGCGCCAGACGTGAACGTGAATTGAATCGTCACAGTTCTGTTTTGGCTGCCGGCCCCATAACCCTGGTGCCCGTTTTCAGTAAACGTGACGCTGTAAGCAGAACTTGTCTGCCCGGCTGCTGTAGGTGTTGAGCCACCGCCATCTATAACAACAATTTCATAGCCAAACGCACCAGGGCGTCCGCCATAGACATCAAGAGGCGTCCAGTTTTGGAACGTCACGCCACTGGTGCCGGTCTTCACGTCCCCAATCTTTTTTAGGCCAGGGTTCCAAATAAACTCCCCAACATTGTCGTTGCGATCAATTGGCAAGTTGCCATTAGTCGCCATCCGCAACTGATAGTTCCCACCGCCACCAGGGCTGTCAACCGTGTTTGTACTCCATATCACCGTTTCATTAGTCGGCGGCTTTTGGAAAATTGCCAAGTTGCCATCTGAACTTAATGCCAGCCTGAACCAACCATTAGATGAGACCAGCTCCTCATTCTCCTGCAAGAAAACACCGCTCGACAAAACGTCAGCGCCTGATGTGTAGGTGTAACCAGGGGCTGCCGCGGTGGTGATGACAGTGTCATCCTCATTGAACTTGTCGCTGCCGGTGTAGCCGCATTCCTTTGACTTGTATTCCCACTGACAGAGGTTTGACAACGCCTGACGTTTTGGCGCACGAACACCAGCCATGTCAAACGAGCTAACAAGCTCAAACTCAACAAAGTCCCTGTTTTCAGCAACCTTGCGGTCAACATAATAAATCTCGCTTGGCATGGTCTCGCTAGGGTTCGGCGTGCCATAAGGGTTGGTGCCGCTTTCCCAGTTACTGCCGTCAAGGAAACGACTCAATGTGCGAACACGAGTAAACCTTGCGCCAATCAGATCGTTGCCAAAGTTGAACTCATTGATGCCCAGCAAAATCGCACTGATGTTGCCCTCAAGGTTGGCAATGCGAACAGTAGGCCGTGGCAAGCCACCATCACCCTTGTACTCAAAGCCATCTGCCTCAATCGGCAAAGCCAAATAAGTATTGCCGTTGAAAACAATCTCGGCTGGGGTGTTTTGTTTGTTGTGCCCAGCAAAGAAGTAGTAACTGTTGGCCGCGCCATGAATTTTGGCGAACGTCTCTAGCTCATACAGCTCAATGATGGCAAACGGGCTGGAGTTGAGTAGTTCTTCAAAAATAATGCTCATGGCTCAAATACTTGCTGGAACGTCGCTGTCAATGAATTCAACCCTGCAGCAGTCATTCGTTTTGCCCATTGTTGGCAAACCCATTTGTAAGTATCTGTCTCATCAGGAGGAGACCAATCAAAGCTTTCAGCACCACCGCGAGCCTCAAGGAACGTTTCGATCGTGTCGGAATCAGCCTCGCTGATATGCTCCCAAGTCAAATTCCAGACCTTTGCGTCAGTATTCAACCCATAGCGCAAGCGGCTGCTGTATCCGTCCCCAAAGCGCACATTACGAACACTTGGTTCACTTGCTTTTGTGGCTCCAAAGTTTGGAGCAATGTCTGGGAAAGTAGCCATCAGCGTGTAAGGAGTCCTCCAGGCCGTTTTTGCTTGATCAACTCAGCTTGAACTGCCTGACCAATAGCCCTGCCAAGCTGCTCAGCATCTGGCTGATCACCTTGCACACTGCTGCCAGTCGCGTCAACGTTCACCACTACGTTACCGACACCGCCTGAAGACTCAACGCCAAGGCGACCGCTAGCAGTGCGGCGCAATGGCATAATCGCCTCGGGACCAGCCTCACCCATCAGGCCAGCACCGTTCGCCATTGGGAACAGTGTTGGCTTGTTTACAACGCCGCCATAGGCAAAAGGCACAATTTTGTTGTTGGCAACAACGTTGCCATAGGCAGATGGGAAAATGCTGCCAACAAGGCTTTGCATTCCAAACTGCAAAAACATGCTGCCAAGCTGTTTCAGAATGCCTGACAACGACTCGCCAAGAGTCTTTGTGCCATCAATGAGGCCCGTGATTGCATTTGTAAGCCCAGTTGCGATGGTGTCTGTCATCTGTTCAAAAACTGAGTTGGTTTCCTCAGCCGCAGCCTTAAGTGCCTTCTGCTCCTCAACGCTAAGAATCTCAAGGTCTAAGAAAAACTTCTGATTGGCAAGCTGCTGCTGCAGAGGATCATCAGTTGCCTCAATAGCCCTTACGGTTCTTAAATGAGCCTCTGCTCGTTGCTGCTCGAAATCGAGCGCAATCCTTCTGATCGGGTCTTGTTCCTGCAGCAGAGCGAGTTCATTTTGTGATTTACGGACGAGATCTGAGGCGCTCAATCTCCCTTTGTCTCTTGCCTCTTGGATTTTTAATTCTTCATCCCTTACTAACTTCAAAAGACGCTCACGCTCTTTAGCTGCTCGCTCTGCACTGCCAGCGGGATCCTTCGGATCAGTCAAGTCAGGCCGAATCCTCTGAACTGTTTCTTGAGCGTCAAAACCCTCCTCCCTGACTGTCTTGAGGATGTTGCGCAGAAAATCTAATTGACTGATTAACCCAGAAATCTGAGGATATGAACGTTCAACGGCCTGCGGGTCAGAAGTGATTCGCCGCAAAGAATCAGAAATTCTGTTGATAGCGCCTTCTACTTTTGCCGCATCTTCCTCTGTTTCAACTAGGCCAAGATCAATAGACCTGACTGCGGTGTCTAAATTGTCCAAGCCTTGCTGCTCAAAGCCAAGACTAATCGCAACGTTGGCAAGTGCGTTTTGAGTATTAGCAAGGCCAAGGTTTATGTCGTTAATCCGAGCCGCCAACGTGTTAAGTACGTCTAGCGCTCCTCCAAGAGCAGGAGTCAAGGCCGTGCCAATAGCTCTGCCAATCCTTTCAATGTTGTCCTGCAGCGTGCTGAACTTGCCAGCCAAAGTCGTTGACTGAGAAATCGCACCGTTTGCATACTTCCCGCCAACATCAGTCAGCTCCTCAAGAGCAAACTGCACAACCTCAGCAGAGAACCTGCCTTGCTCAAGCGCTTTGCTGAACTCAACCCCTGTCAGCTCATACTCTTTCTTGAGCACATCGGCCAAGGCAACACCGCGCTCTTGAAGCTGCAAAAGCTCCTCGCCCTGCAAGCGGCCTTTAGCCACGATCTGACCAAAGGCCGTTGCGATCCCTCCCAGGTCTGAACCCGTTGCGCCAGAAACGTCGCCTAAACGCTTGACGGTATCAACAAGGTTTTCAGTCTCAACGCCAAACGCCTTCAGGCGTTTCGCCGTTTCAATCAGTTCAGAACCAGTAAATGGCGTGACAGCTGCAAACTCCTGCAGCTCGCTGATAACTTCTTTAGCGCTTTCAAGGTTGCCAGTCAGAACTTGCAGACTGCGCGACTGCGTCTCAAGCTCTGCAGCTTTGATGACTGAAAAACGCAAGCCTTGGAACGCAGCGAAGGCAACGCCCAAGCGTGCAGCAACGCCGGCCAAGCCGGAAAAGCCTTGTTTAAGCCTTTGCGTCTGTGTTTCTGTTTTCTTGAATTGACGCTCTAGCTTTTGCAGCTCAGCTTGACCGTCAACCTTGGCTCTGATTCTGATGAGTGCGTCTTGAGCCATTACTCAGAGCGGTTGCCGTTCATAAGTTTGAGAACTGTAGCCTCAACAATCTGCAGTTTTTGCAGCGTCAAAAGCTCGTCTTCAACCTGATTCAGTCTAAGCACCCACGACACGGCTGTATAGTCCAGCCCCACAAGGCCGCTCATCGACACGCGCCATTGTGTCTGGCATTGGGCAAAGACCTCAAGCGCCTGCCAGTTTTCTTCCCACACCTCAAAATCTTCAGCTTTTTCGGCCTTTCGACGCGCGTTGATTTCGCCAGGGTCTAGCCCTTGGTCAAGCAACTCCTGCGTGCTTTCCTCAAAGACGCCACCGCCTTTGCACCAATGCGTGGCGGCGTCTCTTAGTTTTTTACTGAACCCCCGCTCAAAAAGTCGGTGTAAGCATTGATGACCGCACGCAGCACATAAGGGTCATCCAACATCTGTGCCATTGAATCAGAGTCAAATGGCACTTCGTCGCCCTCCTCATCCTTAACGTCCTTCCATCCGTCAAGGATCTCAGCAACCAGTGCATCCTCGCCTTGCTCAGCAAGAGCACCAAACTCTGAACGGCTCAGTTTTTTGAAAAGTGCCTTAAAGGTGTCTTTTCTGAACTTGCCGCCACTGCTGGGTGATTCAACAGTGACGGGCCATTCGTAGGAGCCGGAGTTTTTCTTGAGAACGAAGGGCATAAAAATCAGGTGAATGCCAGCGAGATTTCGTCGTTTCCGCTGGAACTGGGCACCATCGTAGTGGGAATGTTCAACATAACAATCCCTTGATCCTCAGAATAAGTCGGGTTGCCAAGTGACAAACCGCTTGTCGGAGCAGTCAACGTGATGATGTTGCCTGCAGTAGCACCATGAACAATGCTGAGGTTACCGGAGGTGCCAGCAACAGATAGTGCAAAGAAGTCTTTGACAGAAAGCGCAGGAGCCTCAATCACAAAGTTGGCAGTAGCTGCACGATTAGTGATTTGCACTTCCTTAGTGGAGTTGACCAACTCCCGATAAACCACCTCATTGCCAAGGTCAATCTCTGCAGACTGCAGCGCCAGGTTAGTGGCTGAGTACAACGTGAAACCAGTTGTGTTCGTGTCGTTAAAGATTTCAGGGTCAGCCTGATTACTGAACGTCAACGATGGTGATGAAGTGTCAGTCGGTGCGTTGTACTGACCAGTAAGCGTGAAGTTAAAAACAGGAATCTGGTTGGCGTTCAGGCTGATGGTGAAGGTGCCACGGCAGCCAGTGACAATGTGACGGATGCCGTCAGTGTCATAGTGAATCGTGCAGGACTCAAAGCCCGTAGAACGCGGGACATAAGTCACAGACGTGTCTGCAACCGTGGTGGGGTTCATCCCACAAGCACGCAGGATCGGGTCATATTTAGGAGCAGTGCCGCGAGTGCCAGATCCTGCGTATTCAACCTCAAAGCTGACAACTACGCGGGTGTTTGCAATCAGCTGTGGACTATTGCCGAGATAGCTGCGGATAAGGTCACGGGAAAGAACCTCAGACTCAGCGGGCTGAATTTCAAGGTTGCGAAGCTGAACAGCGTTGGCGCTACCCGTAGGAGTCGGATCAGAACCGTAGCTGGACTCAATCTTTGCAAGCGCGCTCCTCACGCGGGCTAGCTTTGCCATCGTTTAGAGCCTCAAGAATGGACAGGTTTCTGTAATCAGTTTAATTCAACTGGTCACCTAAGCCATGGTCAAGCAGCCGTCAAGTCCTCTCGGTCTGTCCGGTACTTCACCAAATAATCCATAGCAACAACGCCTAGCGGCACGTCTGCATCAAAAAAACTGAAGTTTGTGGTGTCAGCGTCAATGTCCAAGGCGTATCCGTTGACGGTCGGATCAGCCATGATTTTGCTGTGGACCTCCTCTACAAACGCATCAGCTGCGTTGCCTGGGGCATCATTGCGGACAAAAACTGAACAGCGGATCCGCAAGGTCCACATTGTCTTGACGTAGGAGTCCTCATTGGGATCGTCAGAGACCGGCTCTAAAACGATTGCAGGGACTTCACCACGCGCCAATGGCGTTGTTTTGACGCGGTAGACATCAGCGCCAGTAATGGCATCAAGGTTCGTCTTGATGCGCGCCAGGATGTTTTCGCGTCGGGTCGTCATACCTTCTGGAGCGAGATTTCACAAAGCAGGCCATCGCCAATCTGGCGGGTCTCGCGGACCTTGTAAGCCACTGAGTCAACAGTGATGCTGGCCCCTGCCAGCAGCGTTCCAAAATCAGAAGTCTTGGCGGTGACTTGGTAGTCAGTGCTGAGCACCATGTCACCAGCCAAGACCTGACTTGGCTGATCCAGCAAGACTTTCGCAGTCGTCGAACCCGACGTTGCCGACACTCCGAAAGGATCGTCGAAGAAAACAGCGAGGTCGTCAGTGAGAAAGTCTGCAAGTGCCATGATCAGCCGTACTTCTTAGAACCAAGAGCAACAACGCTCAGAGCGCCAGCGCCAGTGCCACCAGCAACAGTGATGACGGCACGGATGTAACGCTTGACCTCATCGCTGTTGATGCGAAGGGTCTCAGTCAGTGCGGTGTTGGCAGTTGTGGTCGTGAAGGCCAGACCAGAAACATCACCAAAGGTGCTGTTGTCTGCGGAGTCTTGGATCTTTACGGCGTAGGTGATGCCAGAACCACCAGCTTCAGCATCAAGTACGGCCATGATGTCACCCTCGTAATCAACGAGATCGACGCCAGTACGGTTGGCGGTGGCAGTCACCACATCGCTTGCCGAGAGCGACAAGAGCGTGGTTTTTGTGCCGAGATTTTGGACGGTCATGATTGTTTAGCCCTCCGGCGGGAAGTGGTTTTCGGTTTTGCCTCTGCCTTAGGCGTTGGCGTTTCCTCAGGCTGCACGGGCTCCACATAAGGAACAGCTGCAGCTTGACCCAGCAGGATCGTTGCATCCGTAAGGGAAGCCTCGACGACTTCCCCGATACGGACAACTTGACCCGCAAGAGTTACCTGTTTACGGATCTCGATCTTCATAATCAGAGGCTGTTGTTACCGCGTGAGAAGCTCGCGCCATGGCGAGCAGCGATGTCCACATCCTGCAGAGCAACCACGCGGACGGTGCCGGAGGTGCTGCCAGTGAAGGGATCAACCATCAGATCCAGACCAGAGAAGTAAGCAATGATCAGATCAGAGAAGTTGCCGAACCACAGATCGTTGCTTGCAACTTGGTTAGAGATCACAGCGCGATAGCCGTTGACCTCACCGCCCTGGAGGATGAACTGGCCGGAGCCAGAATCCTTGGTGGCAGTCTTCAGGCTGCCAGCCATTGCCGCGTTCATCACATAAACAGGAGAACCCAACAGAGCGTTGGCACCGGACACATCGCTTTCCAGAGCCACAACCTCAGCGAAGGTCGGGGTGTTGGCAGAGAAGTCCTCGGTCAGAACGCCAGTGGTGTCCTTCAGACCCAGGGGCTGGTTGGAGGAGCCAGAGCCATACAGACCGACGCGGTCAATCTCAAGTGCCAGCACACGAGCCAGGTCGTTGCGAACCATGTTCTCCACGTCAATGGAGGACTGGATCATCAGCTTGCGGCTGAAGTCGGTGAAAGCACCGCAGGTCTTAGGCGTCAGAGCGACCTGATCGATGGTCTGTTGGGACTCGGTGGGTGAACCGGACTCAGCAACCCAGTAAGCAGTCGCAGCGCCAGACTGACGGGGGATGTTGACGTTGCCAGAGAGGCCAGTCAGCACAGTTGCGCCAGCTTGATCCAGAGCAGAAGCATTCCGCAGCAGGTCAATGAAGTTGGCGGAGTCCAGCTCGGTCTCAACTAAGTTGCCGCCAGCGGTGGCAGTGCCAACAGTCAAGTCCCGCTTCATCACATCAACAGGGATGGTGATGCCACGGGAAGCACGGCCGAGCTTGTCAGCAGCTGCTTCAGATGCTTCGATCTCGAACGCAGCAGCCTCACGGGCAGCGCGATCGGTCGGGTTTGCCAGATAGTTGATGGCACGCAGGAAGGAGAAGCTGCGAGCCTCTTTCTGGGTCAGGCCGATCTCATCGCTGGCCTGTGCAACAGGCTTTTCGGTGACGGCTTTGCGCTCCAGAATGGCGGTGCGCAGCTCGTCAATAGAGCGAGAGTTGATAAGGAACTCAGAGGCAAGTTCCTCTGCGTTGTGACGCTTGCCAAGGGCAAACATTTCAGCGGCTTCCTTAGCCTTGGCCTCAACGGCCTCAGCGCGGATAGCCTCCACGTTGGGGGTAGTTTCCATGACGGAAGGTTCAGGTGTACTTGGTGCGGCTGAGACCGCGACCGTCTCCTCACTAGATGCGAGGGAACGGCCAATTCCAGCACCTACGTTGTCTGCAGGGATTGAAACCATGCTTACCTCGTAAGGCTGGAAAGAGGTGGCTCGGTACGTCACAGGTGTGGTGGACCGATCCTCCTCCATGTCGTTAATTCTGTAGCCAAAACTAACGTTGCGAACGATGCCGTCCCTAATTAGGTCTTGCATCTCGCGACCAAGCTCGTTGTTAGCGAGCTTGACCTTTGCGTACGCTCTTTTGTCTTTGATGTACGCACGTTGGACAACACCAATGATCCGATCAGGGTCGTGATTGAAGAGCAGTGGTGCGCCGTCATTAAGACGGCTCATGTCCATCGCTTCAGAAGTCATGCTCAGAACTTCCATGCCATAGACACGGTTGACTGGCTCCTCTGAAGCAAACGGGAACTCAAGAGTGCGGTCCTCGTCTTCTTCCTTGAATTCTGTGTAGTGGGCACGCTTCAGCGATGCCTCGTCAAACATCCGAATAGCAGCAATCTTTGTGAGAGTGCTGAACTTATGGCCGACCTTGCGATCAGTTGCCTCGCCGTCGCGATACAACGTGATCAAGGCAGCAGGATCATCTTCAGTGCCGGTGATCGTAAAGCTGGAATCTGGAACATCTATTGTCCCGTCGCGTACCACACGATCAATACGTCCACGAGCACGACCGCCAGAAGAATTCCAACTGACGAAATCACCAACCTTGAGATCTCCGGGCTCGGCTCTTTGT
>BCSF01000280.1_pt1 | contig 21570 bp, 8 predicted proteins | sample 1016431 | NCBI WGS metagenome assembly BCSF01 (sample SAMD00045685;SAMD00045686;SAMD00045687;SAMD00045688;SAMD00045689;SAMD00045690;SAMD00045691;SAMD00045692;SAMD00045684;SAMD00045690;SAMD00045691;SAMD00045692;SAMD00045684;SAMD00045685;SAMD00045686;SAMD00045687;SAMD00045688;SAMD00045689, study...
ATTTCATTCATTTTGTAAATTGTTTAGGCTTGGCTGTTAAGAAAAAAATATTAGTCTTCCATCTTGTCTAAGGCTCCAGATGCCATTCCTCCGGCTCTAAGCGCTCCTTTCTTGCCTGCGTATGACTTGCTCATTTGGTCGTACATATTCAGGTCATTGAGTTCAGGTAGGCTGTCTTCAAATCTAACTAACACATCCTCGAAGTTCTGTCTAGTCATCTTAGATACGTCACCTTTTATTAAGCCACGTTCTTTCATAAAAGTAATAGCTGCTGCACGATCTTCTCCTGTTCCTTCAAACAACTGCTTGCGAAGTCTAGTCGGTAGCTCTGGGCTGAAAGATTGGAAGTTAGCTCTATCAACTACGATAGTACCTCTACCGGCTTTAGGGTCGCCAAGTAGCATTACCTTTTCACCTTCGTCCACTAACTGAGTGTCGAACTTATAAGCTGCTACGTCGATTGGCTTTCTGCTGAAGTCACGTGATAGTGTATCGCCAATATAATCACCAGACCTAGCTGATGTGTCATCGTATAATTTACTTCTTTTGCCTTTGGTTGGCAGTGTAGGATCTCCTGAATAGTTCATCTTATAAAATTTTATCCTTTAATATAAGTGTTTATTATAACATATACATAAATAGAAAGGGGAACTTTTCAGCTCCCCAAACCTAAACCATATACCGAGATAATCTAATCTTTTTCAAAGAACATTTCCCACCAAGCATTGTTGCCTATCTGCTCCATTTCCCTGTATCTTGATTTATCAGATCTCTCTTTACTTTTAACTATTTTCCTTAATTCTCTCTCTGCATCTCTAGCTTCTTTTGTAAATTCTCTCTGCTCTTCTTTGGTTAAGCCGTCCCATTGTCCATTAGCTTTCATTCTCTTGATGACATTTTTGCTTCTAATAAATTCCTCTTCTAAGATGCGCTTCACTTGCTTATCCGTTAAGTCTGCGTTCATAAATCTATATGCATTTGGCGCAACCTCCTTAAATAGTCCTTCGGTAATTCCATCTATACCACTATTAGCAGTAAAGAAAGAAGAAAGCTTTTGCTTATATAATGTCTGTGCAGCTTCGTCGTCTAGTCTCCCTACATCCTTTGCAGCTACGAAAGAGTCTTCAATGTTTTGCAGTGCAGCTACTTGAGAAGAAAGGTTACTTCTTTTTACTGTGTGATTAGCAGCGTTAAAGAAATTATCAGCCATACCTACTTTGCCTTTATCGAACTTTATGTACTTAAGAGCGTCACCCCATCGTATCAGTTGAATCTCCTCATCTGTAAGCTCCTTATCTTGTTTAAGTTTCTGTAACTCTTCATCACTAAAGGATTTTTTAACTTGCTGTATAGGCTTGAGTATACCTTTATTTATAAAGAACTCACTAATTATGTGCTGTATACCCTGAGGTGATAACAACTTATCTCCGTATGAACCTCTCTCTGGAGTGTACACCTTACGAGAAAGTTTAGACATTTCTATCCATATGTTGAAATCGAACTCCATCCCAAAGACCTTTGTTTTAAGATACATATCGTCACTCACAGACTTGATACCATCTTCAGGGTTTCTTAATATCCTTCTTCTGGTGTAAGTTCTATTTCTAGCTAACTCCCTAAATGGTTGTAAAATAGTAGGGTCAAACATACCTTCGCCTGCTCTTGTAATATCTAAAGGAAGCAACAATGTAGCACTTTGAGCTACTCCATCCCAAAGGATGTCACCCATAGTGTGTCCTGTGTACTTGGCTCCAAAAGATCTTGTTATCATAGTAGATAAAACTTTATCCGGAGAGTATGGTTTAGGTATATTTAATCCAGCGCCTTTAGCTAGTGGCACATAAAAGTAATTCTCTACTGCCCACTTGTTTCTATATGTATTCTTCAATTCTACTTCATCCTCATCGTAGTTCATAAGAATAGTAAATATATTGGACATTACACCCATTAGAGCACTAAACGCTAAGCTTGTTCTGCCCTTCTCTGTGTTCCATCTTTGTATAAACTTACGACTACCCTGTATAGCTGGACGAATAAACAAGAAAGCTCCCTGTGTCAACTGAAGGACTCCCTTAGCTGCTGACTCCGCTGGTGATTGGTTAGGGAGCTTAGCGCTCTTAAGCAGTGTACCGGTCTTCTCAAAGTTTACTGTAATATTTCTTGCTGCTGCTGCTGCTTGATCCACTGACAAACCACGTTTTAATGCTAGCATAAACGCAGCCATCCTGTTGTGATTCTCCAATGTATCAGCCATCTGAGTAAGGTAGTACGGAAGAGAATACTTTCTAGGATTATTAAGCTTAATTAAATCTATTGGTAAACCACCAATAAGTTTAGCACGCTGTAGCATACGACCACTAAGTGTAGACAAATCCTTTTGGCGCTTAATTTCATCCTGTATAGCTTCTTGTATAGACTTAACACCATCGCCTAATAAATCTGTATTTACTAAAGACCAACTCATCTGTGCGCCTGCGTGCCTAGCCATCTCTATTAGCTCGTGTAAAGATACCTCCATAGTGCCACCCTCTGGGTTAGGTATAGTAATATTAACTAACTTACCAGCATCTAATCCATATTTATTAACCTTAGCGTAAGAAGCAAACATAAGTGTTTGGAGTTTCATCATCTCAGCCATATCAGCTGCCACCTCTTTTGCTATAGCACCCTTAGACTTACCTGACTCTTGGTATGTATCGTAGATGTACGAGATATTCATAAGAGATTCTGTTGTATCCCTCATCAAGTTACTCGCATTAAAGAATACGTTAGCTGTAGTAATGGCAGCTCTCAAGTAGTTCATTACGTTTCTGTATAGCTTATGTAGTACACCACCATTAAGAGATTGGAAGTCAGTAGCCTCATCTTGTAGCATAGCTCTAGCCATTGCTCTTACTCCAGTTTCGTTCCCTCCCCCTGTGTCTTCGAATACTATAGTGTGTAGCTGTCCGTCTAAATATACATTCATTGTGTATTGCTCGGACGTTGCAACGTCTTTTGGCAATTGTTTGTCTTCGATAGCTGCCTCTACCATATTTTTAGCGGTAGCCTGTCTTAGTCTCCACGTAGGTACAATTTTACCAATCTTAACTACGCCATTGTTGTGTGCAATCATAGCGTCCTCGCTTAGCATAGAATTCGTCTCTTCTATTAGATTAACAAGCTTCTGCTTAGCTTCGTTTCTAGCAGCGATCTTTGCTGCTAAATCAAACTGAGCTCCCAGTACTTCTAATGGATTCATCATTTCATAAAGACCAAACCTAGCGTTACCCCTGATTGCATTAATTGTAGTTCCGGTTCCAGTCTTAGTAGACTTTCTCTTTTCCCTTTTCATCGCCCCCATTATCTGTCTCCTAACATCTCCCAATTTTTTCTGCATTGCCCTGTAACCTTCTTCTGTTTTACTAAGTTCAAGACTCGCAGATACTACGTCACTAAGGTGCTCAAATGCTGCGCTACTATCATCACCACGAGTAAGCTCGTTAGTAAACGTGTCAAACATAGAACCGATTTCAGCGTTAAGCTCTTTGAATGACGCACCTTCAATACCTTTATCTTTTAGGTAACTCTTGTAAGCATCCTCTAATACGTTGTTTACATATGCATCTTCATCTATCTGCATAGGTACGTAGTTCTCAAATGAGCTGTACCTAAATACAGTATTCTCCTTCGCATCTAACAAGAACTCTAACTGCATATCGTACTGCTGCTTTGTAATTAATGGCGCTGTCATTCTCTCGTGAGTAACAGCATCCATAGTTCCGTTGGCTAATGCTCTGTCTAGTTGCTTTCTATTCTCTGTATCTTCTCTGTATCTTCTTTCTAGCTCATCAATCTTTTCTGTAAGCTCCTTCTGAGCTTTGAATTCTATAGATGATTCGTCTAACTTTCTTTGCTCTTCTAGATACTTGTCATATGTAATATCACCTCTATCAAGTTTTTCTCTGAGTTGTCTGTCTTTACCTTCTCTATTTATTTGATCTATACTCTTACGAGACCCATTCATTAAAGCTTCCTTTTGCTCGGATGTAATCATACCATTATCGTAAAGCATTTCTATACGCTTAGTGATAAGGTTCTCTTTCATCTCTGCTGCAAGATCCCTAAACGCTGTCTTAGCTTCGTCGCTTTTAGCTTCGAACTTTTTTAAGATAGCCTCAGACTGAGGGATCAATACATCTTCAGCGTGCACTATGTTCTCGTTTAGCTTTTTCTTAAGTTCGCCTAACTTCCCCTCGTTAACATTAAGTTGGCGTTCTGCGCTGTTAGCCTGTGCTTCTAAATCAGTAGTGTCTTCTCCTGCTGCATTGGCTTCATTGATTTGATCTATAGTTTCTTGATATTTATTTAGAAGCTCAAGTCTTTCTACCTGTGCTAAGCCAATAGCCTCTCTGAGGATCTGCTCGTTTCTTACAGTCCTTTCTTTTGTGTGCATAGCTAAGAGAATCTCGTTGAACTCGTCATACGTAAAGTGTTGGTTAACTCTAGCTAAGAATGATTTCTTGCCACCTTCGTATAACCACTGCCTCATTTGAGACCTAGTGTAAGCAGCAACAGATTTAGCTTTGTCTAGTGCGTGGTACCCATCAACGTCATCAATGATTGACTTAAGATTCTCAAGTTGTACTTGAGCTGTAGATAATTTAGAGCCTATACTTTCCATAGCCACTAAGTCTGTGCCTCCTTCTCTCTCTAGTATAGCCATTCTTCTTTCAAGTTCTTTGATTCTTACCTGTAAGCTTTGTCTCTTAGCTACTGCAAAATTCTTTATTTGTCTGTGCATTAATGCACCAGAGTCACCAAACATAGTGTCTATACCTTCTACTCCTGTATTAAAACCTAACTTCCTAAGAATTGCATCCAATACCCCAGCACCTAAGCTGTTCGTAGACATATAAAACTTAGTAGAGTTTATAATAACCTGAGTATACTCCTCTCTTCTTCTAGCTTCTGTAGAAGATTCCGGAGATACAAACTGTCTTCCAGTAACAGCCTCTACTAATATCTTAGCTTTGTTCTTAGATATATCCAACTTCTGCGCAAGAGTATCAGCTATAATAGTATCCGCCTTAAATAACATACCCTGTTGGTCTCTTGCTTGTCTATCACTTGCAATAATGAACGCTGCAATAGCGTAGCCATCTTCTCCCTTAAGGATTTCTATGATAGCGTCCTGCTCTTCATCAGTCAATGTATTTAAAGCTAATTCTATTCTTCCAGCGGATAAGTCATCGATTGCTTGCTTAAGAGAATTAGCAACTAACTCCTGTAGCTTCTTAACCTTTCTCTTCCTTCTAGCATCTCGTGCAAGTCTGTCACCTGCTGCCTTAGCTCCTTCTTTAGGAGTCGCCCTAACAGGAGTCGTCTCAGGAGATACACCCTCAACCGTCGGTTTAGCCTCTTCCGTTGCTTCCTCAGCAGCTGTTACTTCTTCAACAGGAGCTTCTTTCGTTACTTCTTTAGCAGGAGCTTCTTTCGTTACTTCTTTAGCCGTTGGTCTGCCATCGCCGTGTTTTGCTATAGCTTCATCAACACTCATCTCCCCATCTATAAGAGCACGAAGCACATAACCTAAGTTTATTGCCTTTTGTTTATCCTCGTCACTTAAATGTGCTAACATAAGACTAGATCTACCCCATCTACTACTACGAACAGCAACCCACTGTGCTCCAAACATTCTCGCACGCTCTACCCACATTGGAGAGACATCCCCTATAAAAGTAATTATTTGGTTTGCATATGCATCCAACAACTCTTGTTTTTTCCTTTCTTTATCCTCTTGCTTCATAAACCTAACACCTGCTGTAGGATCTGCCTCTACGTTTGTAGCGATAGTCCTTTCAGCTGACTCACTATCAGCAGGCGCTGGGATCTCTTTGCCGGCAGTAAAGAATGCTGACTGACCCCCTTCACGACCCATACGAGTAATATTCTCGTAGTCTTTTGCAGTAGCTTCCCCAGCCTCTACTTTTGCTACGGACTCTGAATAAGACTCAATAATCTCAGTCATATCTGAGTCTTCCTTAGGCTTAGTAGCCTCCAATAAATCTGAAGGGAATGATACAGCCTGAGGATAAAATACAGTCTGACTTAAAATACCCAACTGCTTCCCATAAACGTCAGTACTATAAGACCTGTGATTCATAGCCGACCCTTGCTCTATCATTTTAGCTGTCTTTGCAATATCCATTTCGAACATCATAAAGATATGCTTATCTGGAACAATATTCCAAGCAGGCTCAACGCTAAGACCCATCAATGCACTACCTACCTTAGCTAAGAATTTTTTGTATTTGGATCCTTTGCCTGTAGCAAATTCATTGTCTAAGTTTTTCTGTAAGAAGTATCTACTGGCTATGTCTTTCCTGTCATTAAAAGATCGTTGCTCTACCTTAGTAAAGAAGTCTCTCATTGTCTTAGACTCTGCCATTATCTCCGTGATTAACCTACCGGCTTTAGATAATTTAGTAACACCATCTTTTGTGTACTTAATTAATTCAGGATTAAGGATAGCATCCTTAAATGCCTGAGGCATAGGCGAATCCATAGTGCTGCCGAACTGCTGCTCTGCCATTGAAGTAACGAAGCCTGCTGTGTCTCTGTTTGACTGCCAATTGTCTTTACCCATAACAGCTGCAACGACCACATTATTAGGTGGCTCCGGCAACCCATCTCTCTTTTGTATAAACTTAGCTAGACGTATAGCTTGAGCTACCATTTTCTCCACCTTACTCTTTTCTGACATATACACCACTCCTGCCTTTACCCTATCTGGGTGGAACATACCTAAGCCACCGCCAGAGAAGTCAAAGTCACCTATTGGTGTAGTCACTTTACCAGTGAACTGCCTGTCGTGAGGAACTGTAAGCATTGGTGTGTCGTCGTCAAGCGTAGTGTGGTCGAACATAGGAATCTGTATACTACCTTTAGGTAAACCGTAAGACATTTCCATTTGCTCTGCACGCTGAGCCAACATATTAGGGTTGATTGTTCTAGGTTTGTTATAATCTAAGTCTCTAACCTTAGTGTACTTATCTGTATTAAGCATACCGACAGGTAGACCCAGCTCAACCATATCATCAAACTCTTGGTTCCCATAAGACATAAGCTCTAAAGCTGCCTCTCTAAAGATATCCTCTCTAATAGAGTCTATTATAACAGCAGACTCATCAATCTGTAACGGAACGTCTAAAGATTTAAGCAATCTATTCTTGGTACTAATGATCTTTTTTGCTAATTGTTGTTGTTGTTTGTCTGTAAGTTCAGTTGTACCAGATAGTATGTCTATTAATACTTTAATTGCGTTGCCATCCTTATCGCCAGTAATAGCAAGTTTAATTGCTCCGTACACTTCATCCTTAAACTTTTGGGTTTTGTTACTAAATATTAAAGAAGCCATATCAGTGGCTACCTTAATAGGGTTCCCTTCTTTAAGGTTTATGTTTAACGTAGTGCCTGCAAGATCCTTTCTTAGCTTTCTTGCTTTATCAAATACTATTCTTGTTTGTATGTTATTCCTCTTTAAATGTCTTGTTGCTTCAGCTACTACTAGTATGGACTTTGCAGCATCTACGTACCCTAGTGACATAAGCTTAGCAGCGATCTTGTTCAGACGCTTCTTTTGTGTATCGCTCTTCAACTCCGGAATAGCTTGAACAGCCTCTCTAGCAATACGAGGGCTATAAGGCTTAGCGTCCACCTTAACTCCAGACTTCACAGGATCCTTAGAATACTCTAGTCTAACTGTGTTCTTACCAAGGTTAATAGAAATAATATCACCTCCCTTACCTTTAGGATATATCTTGCCATCTAATGTAAGAATACCTTTGTCTGTGTGTATACCTGCGATACCTAAGTCAGCCATAGCTGTCATCGCTTGCTCTTGAGTCATCTCTACTGCAATGTGCCTCTTGCCTTCGTAGGTAGGTAGACCTTTAATTAGCGCATACTTTCTAAGTGCTACACCCTCCGCTCCTTCAGCAGCTACAAATCCAGTCTTCTTAACTTTCTTTTGGAATAATACTCCATCAATAGGACTGCCCTCTATCTTAGCCGAAGACAGTCTATCTGCAAGCAATCCTGATGGAGACCCAGTAACCCCCATCTCTGCCAAAGCAGCAAAAGCCTCAGCTACGGCTGCTGGGTTATTGAAGTCTAATTTAATTGGAGTGCCAGATATATCAGAAGCAAAACGAACAAATCCCTTCAACATATTCTTTAGAGGGCTTGTCATTCTGTACGTGTCTATTGATAAATCACCTGACTGTATCATAGAGTACACCTCAGTAACCATCTCTTCTGACCTACTCAAAACAGGATAAGCTCCCATCCATCTAGTAAAACTCTCAGCTACATTTTTGTTCTTAAATTTAATAGCACCTGTACGCAATGCATCCATAATATGGTTAGACAAATGCTGATTAACGCTACTAGGTTCATTGAAATCTAAAGGCGATACTCTGTTGGTTGTTTCGTTGTCATCAATACGTAACAATACTTGACCTAATGGATCAACAATAGTTCCTCTAGATGCAGGGTCTCTGTCTATGATACCTGAGCTAAGTAATGGGGTGTCCTCTGATAACACAGAACGAGCAACCATAGTTTGGTAATCAGCCTCGCTTGTAAATCCTTTCTTCTCCATCTTAGCCATTGCTACAGCCTCAACATTAGTCAATAATCTAACTAGTGCCCCATTTAAAGCTGTGGCGCTAAGACCTTTTTCATCTGGAGTGTACACACTTGAAAGAATAGTTAAGAAAGCCTCTGCCTCTACAGTCCTTTGATCAAGCTCATCGATACCTAAATCTTTTATATTAAAGTCTGTATTGAACAAGTCATTAACTACATCTAATATAGTCTGCAAAAGCTTCTTTAATCCTCCGTACTCTACCGTTGGGTCAAAGAATACCTTACCCTGCATAATTTGAGGAACGATCTCTACGAGTATCTCTTCGTACATAACATTCGCCCCCTCTTCTCTATATGCACTTATAAATTTCGCAAATCTAATTTGGTCAATCTCGCTTCTAAATTTAAGCTTACCCTTATTAAACATCTCTACAATCTGAGTAACAAGCTCAGACCTTATCTTTATCTTATCCATCCCAGTCTTTGCCATCATAGCTTTATAAGCTTTATCTAGCATTGAGTGGAATAGCTCGTGAGCTAAAACTTCTTTGAGCTTAGTAGGGAACTCCAAAGGGCTTAATTCGTAATCCTCTGTTGCATTTTGAATTTGCTCTAGTAACTTATCCCCATAAATAACTATAGCATTCCTTTGCGGTGCAAAGTGCCCATAAGAATTATGTCCACTTGGATCTCCACCAAACCAAAAGTTAACATAGTCATTCTGAGCTTCTTTTGTTAACAAGAAAACAAACTTACCGCCAGACTCCCTTTGAGTATCAGCAGCTGCTTTTATTGTTTTTAAGTATCTTTCTTTGAGTGTCTCTTTATTATCTTCTAACTTTTTTCTGTCTATTGCAACTAACTCGGCAAACAAACGCTCCCCCATTGCTCTAGATAGATTCTCTTTTTCAGTATATGCATCTAATAGATTATTAAATAGTGTTTCTAGCGAATCCATTATCTGCTCATCAGACATTGTTTCGTCTATAATACCATCTTTAGCAGCCACCCTCTTCCGCCATTGATCTAATGCATCATCTGGATTCATATTAGACATCCATCGGTCTGCTCCTTCAAGCATCCAAAATCCCCAAGCCTTTTCCTCCGCCTCTTCCTCTGTTAAGTACTGCATCTCTGCTTCCTTCGTCCGTCTTTTACCGTACTCTTCTAAGGTTTCTCCTTCTTGAATATTATCCTGTCCTGTTTCTTCTTTAAACTGTTCTTTAAATTCTATTACAGTAGATAGTTTCCCCTGCACGTTTTGAGCATTAAACCCACCATCAATAGATATCGTAAACTCTTGTCCACCTTGCGTCTCTCGTGTGGTTGAGTTTTCTTTTACATTGCTTATAGTGAATCCACCTTCTCCAAATACTTCAGAAAGTGCATCGCTAATATTATTAAGTTCGTTGTCAATTGTTGCTTGGTCTACTCCCTCTATAACTACCTTGACGCTACCTGTATCAGTAACGCCATTCTTATTCATATTCTCAGCTATCTTAGAAAGTGCTACGTACACAAAAGGTTTAGCGTTCACGTTAAGCTCATCGTCAGCCACCATAGTGTAGGTGCCGTCTTCTTTTCGTGTAATTTCTAAGTTAACAATTTCAGAAGATACCGCTGAAACTGACATCTGCTTTTCTCCATCTCTAAATTCAATATCAGAAGTCTCCTCTTTTGCGTCAGTGCTAATAGTAGTTACATCATCTTCTTCTTTACCATTTATACTTACTGACTGCAACGTAGTTGTTACAGTGCCTGTTTGATTACTGTCTCCGGTAATACTGGACATTGCAGCAGTATCGGCAGTCTCTGCCCTACGCTCCATAACCTTTGGAGCCTCTATAGTTTCGTCAGCTCTGCCCTCCTGCGCAACTTCTTCAGCTGCTAACACCTCTATAGCCTCGTGTACATTACCATCTCTCATTTCGTTAAAAGCAAAAGACATTCTAGTTCTAGCATCAGCCTCTTGTAATCTCTCAGAAATACTCTGCTTAGTATCTTCCGCTGCTTTACTAAGGTCTGTCTCTAGCTTAGCATCAGTCTTTATGTTAGGCATAGTAGCTCTCAAAGCATCTGTAGCCTGAGATACACTAGCGCCAGTCATTAAAACTATAGCTTCGATCTTACCCTGTAACCCCTGTACGTCATTACCTAAAGCAGTCTCCTTACTGTCTCTGCCTCTAATCTTATTTATTATAGGACTAGACTTAGCTCTCTGCTGCACTACACGAGCAGCGTTATATACTTCTCTAAACTCAGCAGACATCTCGTAAGGATTCTTTATAGATTCTCTCGTATTACCAATAAGAGTAATAGAACCTGCGCCAGCACCCATTGCGAATCCTGTAGCAAATGTTTCACCCATATCAGCAAACAAGTCTTTGTCCATCCCTAGCACGTCTCTGTCTACTACATTACTAGTTAACGTAACAAGCATCTCACTGAAGCCTTCAGCAGATGAATCAAATAAAAACTCCCCTAAATCCTTACCTGTTTCTTTTAGAACTGCTTTTCTGTATGCTGAGTTTGACAGCTCGAAGAAGTCTTTTGAATTTTTAATTAACTCAGAAACAGTTTTTTTCTTAGCAGCCGTAGTCATTGTTCTCCACGCTTTCCCTCCAATGTATCTTTCGATATGCCCAGAGAAGCCTTCAGCTACTGCTACCGCAGCTGCACCTACTAATAAGTCTTTATAGTCTGCATCTAGATTACCTAAACCCTCGAAGTACTTATCAGCACCTGCACTTGTAGCCATAGAGGCAATACCTACATAAGGTATCATAGCTTGAACCATAGAAGGCGAAGATTGGAAAGCGTTAGATATAGCTACTCCTGTTTTGCCTACTATCATTTCTGTTTTAGAAATCTCGCCTGCATCATAAGCATCGCCTATGCCCTTCCACGTGTTATCTGTTAGTGACCTATTCTGTGCTTTAATCTTTGCAGCTGTAGCTCTGTCTAACCTGTACTTAGTAATATCACCTACACCTCCTTTGGCTGCGGTGATATCAAATGTATGCCCTGCGATTTTCAAGAATTCATTAGCTACATTAGATTCTACGTCGTAGAAGTTCTGCATAGCATTTGCTATATCGGTTGGATTGTCAGACTCATACGCATCTGCTACTGCCTGCTTAGCTTCCTGTATACGGTTATCATCCTGAGTCATAACAGTACCTGCTACTGTAAGTAACTCAGGGGCTAGCTCTACTACGTCATCTATAATAGAGTAAGGTATAGTAGTTATACCATACCCAATCTTAGCTGCCTTAGTCTTAGGCTCTACGTTCTTTCTAAATGCGTCTACGTACATATCAGACAACACATTCCCTGCCTCTGCTTTAGCATACCTACCTAGCTTTATTTCAGCTATTACAGATGATAAACGGTCAACGTAAGTTTTGTCTTCTTGTACATATGGATTAGCTTTGAACTGAGCTACGATATTATCTATAGCTTCTTTAGACTGTGCTTCGTCTCCATTGATTACGTTCTCTGCATTGGCTGCAAAGTTAGCACTAAGCTCAGCTATTGCTCTTTCTTTTGGTTGGTTCTTTACAAATGCATCCGCTACCATCTTACTGATAGCTGCACCACCTGCCATCTCGTGACCTCTTAAATATTTAGAAGCAGACTCCATCTCTTCTGGTTCTACCGTAGCAAACGCCTCCATAGTTTCACCTATTCCGGTTGTTTCTAGGTATTCCTTGCCAGCTTCTTTTAAATCATCCTCTAAAGCTCTTATTTCCTGAAGCTTTAAGTCAGCCTCAGCATTAGTCATTGGCGTGTTCTCGAACTCGTTGATTAGCTCGTTCAATCTTTTTCTAGTGACGTCAAGCTCTAGTCCAATAACCTCTGATGTTTCCTGAAACTTCTTTTCCTGCAAGTCTCTTAAACCTATATCCTCAGGTGCGTTAGCCTCTAAGAATCTAGCCATCTCTGCCTGTATTTGATTCTCTTGATATCTCTCAGGATCGCTTCGGAATTCTATAGGATCAAATATTGCACCTGTATCTCTAGCAGATACCGGCTTCTTCTGTACGTAATCCTTTACCTGCTTGTATAAAGCTTGGTATGCATCGCTACCTCTATCTACTTCATACTTTTCTGTGCCTTCATACTCGGATACATTCTTAAATAGCTCATCCCTATTGTCTAGAATGAATCTATCTATATTTGTACCACCTTGAATCTCAGAAAGATCCACGTCTGCTGTTGCGTCTGTGGTTCCTGTTAATAAAGAAGGGTCTAGTTCCGGTACGGTTGATTCCGTTTGTACGTCCGGAAGGTCTGTAGAGTAGCCTCTAGTCTCTCTCTCTGAAACCTTAAGTTCTGCTTCAGCCTTTGGAGCCAAGAACTCTGTCTTAGTTTCTGGAACCACGACCTTCGGACTCTCCGACGAAAAAAACACCTGATTAAACTGTTCTTCAGTAATGTCTACCTGTCCGAAGAATTTTGCATTGTTTAAAGCCTGAAGTAATTCTTTTGCTGTTGGATTCATTATGATATATGGTTTAAATTAATTTCTTTTGTTTCTCTACCTTTATTACTCAGTCTGTGATGTACCTTCAGGTGGAAAGTATTTTTGTCCTTTATTTTCTAGACTACCAGTGCCAGTGCCAATAAATTGAGCTCCATACTGGTGGGTAACTAAAATATCCTTTAAAGCTTGTACTCGGCTAGGGTCTGGGTTGCCATTTTCATCTAATTTGATTACTATTGGCTGACTGTATAATTCTTGGGTACCTCTAGTAATAGTACATTCTATAGCTGGAGTTTTAATTCGAGTGTCGGGGTCGGTAATTTCTACTTTCTCTCCACTCAACATTATGTCACCATAACTCCTGCCACCCACATTAAGCAAACCTTCTGCGGTGTTAAAGCTAGGGTCAGCATATAACTTATTAGCTCCCTGTAAAGCAGCTGCATATTCTCTGTCTGATGCATAAGACTTAATTGTCTTATCATTTATATCCTTTACTGCATCTGCCAAGTATTTAGCATTATACAAAGGCTTACCTGTCTTTTCGTCTATCTTATTTTTAAGATCTTCTGCTGCTTCTTCGGCAGTCAAACTTGTGCCCTTCATATGTAGTGCTATTTCCATAGCGTGCTTGTTGACCTGTTGGCGATCCTCTCGCTCTCTATAGAATGCAGCAGCTTGAGCTCTTCTAGTTTCCTCTCCACGTAGTTCTATTGTTTTTGCCTCACTAATACCAGCTCCAGCAATAGTTGAACTCGTAGGAAACTTAGCATCAAGAACTTCATTCATAAGTCTTGCCTGCTCTGCCTTAGGTACTTGTAAGTTTAAATTAGTGATATCTACATTTGGATTAGCCTCTCTAGCTTTCTTAATTAGAAGCGCTTCAACTTGTGGGTTAGCTGTAAAGTTAGTTATGTTGTCTGCGTTTGCTCTAACAACACCTGTGGTAGTGGTGGTTCCGAAAACATCCATACCTTCCTCCTGACCTACAACTCCATACTCAGATTTAGAAAACTGAGTAACCATTGTTGGGATAACCTTATCAAGCACATACTCGTCATTAAGAAACTCGGTATGCTCTGCAATGTTAAACCCTTTATTTACTACGTTGGCAGCGTGAGAGTCAATGGTCTCTAAAGTTACATCATCAGAGTAATACTTGTCATTGAGGTACGCTAAAAAGTTTGCGTCAACATTAATTGACTCGTCAGCTTCAGCAGCTTTTAATTCTGCATTGTAAGAATTATTTAGATCAGTGACAGCGGACTTAGCAGCATAGAACTTAGGCATAGCCTGATTCATAACCTCGTATTGGTTTACACCAATGAGTCCCTGCTCGCTTGCTTGCGTGAGTGCATCGTTGAGAATGCTATTTGCCAATGAACCCAAGCGACCCTGAGCAGCTTGTGTCCTCAGGGTTTCGTTCATCCTCTCTATAGATGCTTGCTTCTTAGCCTCTTGTTGTTGGAATGTTTCCTTAACACTAGAGGTAAAGCTTTTTCCGGTATATTGTAAAGGGTTGTAAATATTCATTGTTATTACCTTTTAAACGCCTTTGGGTACTGAGCTGCTATAGAGAATATATCCCCAGCCATAGCTCCCATACCACCAATAGCATTCATATTGTTTTGCTGCCCAACCATACGTTGTTGCTGCGCCCTCATATAATCTTGTTGTTTCTGCTGAACAACTCTGTTCTTATCAGCTGCTAATGCTTGATTAGCTGCAATGACATCTCCAAAACGAGTGTCTTGCATTTGAGTTGCTTGAGCCATAAGGTTAGCCTGTTGATTCTGTGCGCCTGAAGTTACGCCTGACAAAGCTTGTAACGCTGCTGCTGAATCGGTTGCTGTTTTCTGTGCTGCTATAGTAGCTGACGCTGTTTGCCTGTTAAGGTTAGCAGACGCTTGAGCCATACAAGGATTCGCTTCATTATAACGATTTAATGTCAAAGCTCTATTCTGCTCAAATTCTTGTTGAACTTGAAACTCAGGTTTCTCTACTTGTTGTGCTTCACGCATCATCTTTGAGCCCTGAACCATACCGTAGATTGTTTGTCCTAACTGGGCTGCTCCACCAATGATAGCACTTGCTGCTAATAATGACATATATAGAAAAGTTTTATTCGAATAATAGTGTAATATAATACTTTACGCAATAATATACATAAATATAAGGGGGAACTTATAATTAAGCTTGCGACTTACCTACTGTGTGACCAGAAGATATGGCGTACTTAACATTGATTGCGTTCACCTCAAAGTCATCATCAGGGTAATCCATAATCAAAGCCACCTGAACAAACTGACCCCTTATCCTGTCCCCAAAGATAAGATTGTTAAAGTAATCCTCATCTTCCGTAGGGTTACCTGTAAGCCTATCTCTTAGTATTGGTGCGTAATAGATACCTTCTTTCTCTACAAACTCAGTAGAGTCTATGTCTGTCTGCTGCTGATAAGGTCTCAGGTTCTGTATGTATACGTGAGTAGGAACTTCATCCGACTCTACAGATATAGCTTCCGGAACCTTTACTGCCTCTGGTGGTGCGTTCAATACTACAGCAATCTTACTAGGGTAGTTGCTGCCAAAGAACTTATTCCTAGAAGCTGACTTTTGTAGCCACAGCCTACCTTCATTAAACTGAGCAGGAAGAACACCTATACCTGATAACGCCTCCGGATCCATTGTCAATGCTGTCATCCATCTATCTGTATCCATATCGAACACAAGAACAAATCCATCTGCATATTCAAATGGGTTGTCTACCGTCCCTTCCGTTGTAGCGTATCCTGCAAGATCTCTTACCGGTCTGTCACTATCCGCTCCTATTGTTATATAGTATTGGTTGTAACGTTTATTGATGGACGCTGCAAGATTAAGTGGTCTAACAAAGTCTGCCATAGTGCGGAAGTAATTAGACATACCTAAATCAGATATGACTCTAATACCATTTGATCCATACTGCACAACTGCTCCTTTGTTTACGTCGTACCAACAAACAGTACCCTGATAAGCTGCCACTGACATAGGGTGTGCTGTACCAAACATACCTCTTACTTCGGACATACCGCCAATAACATCAGGAGATGCAGTCGTCAACATTTCTCCCTCTTTGTCTCTAACCAATGTTTCGCCTAGATATATAGAAGTAGTGTTGGTCTCTGCTATAGCCAACATCACCTGACCATAAACATCTGTAGTCGATGACATAACTAATTTCTTTATCTCGCCACCGTTGTCAGATGTTTCTTTGTAGTCTAATGCGCTTACATTGTTTATAAATGTACGCTCAGAGTCTGGTGTAGATATCCCAGAGTAATACACCCTGTCACCTATACGTTTCTGTTTTTGATCAGGAGCAGCAATGTAAGTCCTACCTATGTTTAAATCTAAAAAGTTCTTCCTCTCACGATTAGGGTTTTGGTACTCGTTTATATTACCGCTTTGATCTGACAGCAATGTAACATCACCCAACAAGTTAAATATCTGTCCAGCGTTGCCAGTCTTTCCGAAAGCTTTTGTTTCGTAGAACAAAGGTTTTTCAAGCAAAGGTACTAGCTCTCTGATTTCTATTATAGGTTGATCAGCTAGTATACTAGGGCAATCGTAGTCTGCTAAAGTACATATCAACCAAAGCTCACCGGTACGTTCTACGTGCATAGCTATTGGAGAAACTTCAATTTCATTTGTAGCGTCTTTCACTAATACCCTATATGTACTCTCTTGATTTATCTCAAAACCACCGCCCTCTTCTATAATACCCTTCAAGCTTACTGCTATAAATTCGGCAGTAGGCACTGTAGATAACGCACCTGTATTTATAAGCTCATAAGAAGTGACGTCGTCAATTCGTTTTGTTCTTGCGTATTTAACAGAAGTAGTTGTAGACCCTTTGTATTGCAAGAATGAAGATATGTTTAAACATTTTGTTCTGGCAAAAGCAAAATGAGAAACCCAATCAGGAGCGTTCACAAACGTAGCTTTCACACTAGTTTTTGTTCTTGCATCACTATAAGTTCTTTCAGGAACATCGACAATCCATTCAGGATCTGTAATAACCCCACAGGTTCTTCCTTTTTTGTCAAAAGGTATTATACCTAATTGATAAGATCCGCCACCCTTATACTGAACCCCACTAGACGTACTACCTAAATTCACCATAGTTGGTGTTTGGGTATTCGCAGAGGATATAACAGTAGTAGTGGCATTTATTTGATTTGTCTCTATGTCTTGATAGTAATCCTCAACCAATCCTCTTATCTCAGAATCGGTCTTAGTAGATCCTGACCAAGATATTAAAGCTTCGGATGGGTAAACAACTAAAGTACTAGGCAGTGCGTTTGTATTGAAATCAGCTGCGGTAAATCCCGAAGGAACTGGGTATAATCCATTATTAGCTGGATTACCAGTGTCATTTACAACGGCATAAAAATTCTGTACATTATATGAGCCTGCTCCTCCAACAGCTGCGCCAACAATCAATGTATTGTAGTACACGTAAGATCCTGTGATGTTTGCGTTTATAACATCATTCAAAGAAAACTGCAACGTAAAATCATCAGCAGCAACATCAAAGCTACCTGCCGGAATAACGTTACCCATAAATGCTCTGTTCTTAGCCGTCTCTAATGCTTCTGCTCTATATGGCACAGCGTCAAACAATAACGAAGCTGACCCTGCATCTATTATTTCTCCTACCCTTTCTCCTGTATAATCAGTTGTAAACTCAGAAAAGTTTCCTGATGCACTTTCAACCATATCAGACCTGCTAATTATTTCTATAACAGACCAGTTAGAATCTGTACTATCAAAAGTACCTCTCCTTACACAAAGCTCTACTCGTTCAACGTCTTTAGGTATCTCTTCATTATTAGGGAAGTATATAGTTACAACGTTGTAATAATCAGATTCGTCTATGTTCGTAGATTTTATCTTGCTACTGAATGGAGACAATACAGACCTGTACCCATTTTTATATACATACCTGTAAGCAAACTGAAGAACATTACCACCTATTATTCTAGGCTTAGAGCTGTCATAGCTTGGGACAACTGAAGGTGGTCTAATCCCACCTCTTCTTATGAATGTAAATTCATTAGGATTAAAGTACGCATCGTATCTATCTTGATCACAGTTAGTGTCTACCGAGTCAATATAATAAGTGTCATCAAATGTAGACCTGCTCACTAAATCGTAAGCTGTGTTGTTTGAATTATATTCAGAAACATATGAGCTTTGATAAGTCAATATTCCTCGCTCTGCATCTATTGTCATTGGGTCGAACTTGTCACCCATTGCCCAATACATTTCGTTACCTATCTTGCCAATACCAGTAAGATTGAATGTGTCTCCCCAAGTATATGTCTCATCACCAAATCCCCACAATCCAACCATATATGTCTGCCCTAATAAATCACCATCCTCAGCCTCTTCGTTCACTAAGAAATCACCATCATCGGTGATTATAATAGATCCGTTCTGCTGTAGGATGTAGTAGTCATCTATTGTTTCGTATTGCTCAAAGCAAACTAAAGCCAACATACCACTATGCTTACGTAAAGAACCTTCTAGTCCGTCTACTGTATTCTTGAAAGTAAAGCCATCCCATCCTATGTAATAGTACAATCTTCTTCTCTCAGGCTCTTCGTACACACCCAACACACGACCTTTGTGTGTTTCAAAAAAGAACTTATCCCATCCTTTAGATGCAATAGAAGTCCCATTATATTCAGTAATACTAGGTGTGTGGTACCCACCGTTTATTATATCTGGCTGCTTATAGTAATCGTAGTATGGGTTTTGCGCCTCTGTCTCTAGATACGGTATGGACGTTGGAACGTTACCCATAATATTCGTAATGGCTCCTGCTTTACCTTCAGAGTCATTCGATATGTGGCAATTGAACGATGCCGTATAATCTGTAGGAGGAATTAATCCTAGCGAAGTACTAAGATTAACACCACCCAAAGGTAAAAACTTCTGATTCATTACGCTTTGATTGATTGTTTATAATTCGATCTGAACAACCTTAACATACTATCTGTATCTATCTTAGTCAATGCTGCTCTTAGTTTTCTTTTTTCGTTAGAAAGAATCTGCTGCTCTCTATTGGTGTCTCCTAGCCTACCTGTTCTATCGTATCGAGCAAAATTAAATCTAATGCTCTGCTCAATGTAAGGTGTAGCCACAACAGGAATACCTGTATAGAACTGGCTTTTATCGTAAGCCACATATTCAAGATACAGGATATCGTTTTCAGACCTATTACCACCCACTAAAATCTTAGATCGCTCAGGAATAAACTTAAATTCATCAGCACGATGAGCGTTACCAAGACCAAACATCTTTCCGTTTATCTCACCGTAATCGTTTACAGACCTACCAAATGTGTAGTTGTTAAAGCTTGAGTTTATAGATATCGTGTGACCACTAGGTTAATCGTAAGATATCTGAGCATCTGTATCGTCTAAGTTAGGCAATCTGTTGTAAGATTTATTCTCACCCATAGGTACGATCTCTTTAACCTTTTCAACACCGACCTTAATCCAATCCACTAAATCCGAAGGTATGTCGCATTCTCTAAATTCATCAACAGTAAGTCTTACTGTTTTCACATATGGCAACGTACCTAGATTCAAGTCCCTCATAGTACGTATGCCTATACTTGCTGCCCTAAAATAGGAATGTATTGGAAGATTCATCTCAACCAATACTGTTCTTACTATAGAGTCCATTGTTGTTGTTGCTACTCCGTTATTCATTATCTAGCAGGTTTATTATTAAAGTTAGTAGACGAGTCATCCTCCTGTACTCCAGACAAAAGCTGCACCGTTAATGTAACTATATCGCTTACCATCTCTTGAGGAAAGTTTATCTCTACAGAGTCTGACAAAGATTTAAAGTTATTAACTACCATAAAAACTATAAAAGTTTTAGTGGTATCTGTAACAGCATTAGCATCACTAAATTTAGCAAAAACAGTTCTGCCTCCTTCCCATTCGTAGTGATCTAAGTTCTCTAAGAAGTTTGTAGATATTATTGAACTTTGCATAAGAAATTGCTGCCCATTAGGTACAGGCACAAACTCTCTTCTAGCTCCACCTGTAGACCTGCCCTTAGGATATAGTTTGAACAAACCTAATCCTCGGCAGCGTCACATGTGTCTCAGAGACAGAGCTAGTTCATAGTAGTTTACTTCGTAACTCTCAGCATCAGGAGCTCCATCCTGTTTCTTCGTTCCTGTGACTTCAAACTTAGCCAACATTGTTGAATCTGGTATAGATAAACCCTGAGCTAAAAAGTCATTGGCAGCTACTTTATATAATTTATTAAAAGCTGTCTCAACATAAAATGCTACTTCAGCTTCAGTGAATTGAGAGTCAGCATAATCGCCTCCCTCTAGTCTTCTTAGAACTAATTCTACAATAGCACCTTTAGTCATTAGTCTTTATTCTTTTGATTATTTAATGCGATTACACCCTGATTCTCCACGTTAATTCCTAGCAATATCAATGCCCTTACTATAATCTTGTTGACGTGAAGATCATCCCATTCAAGATCTGTACTTGTCCCAGCGTTATGTGTGATTACACGTCCTGACTGAGTGTAAGAAAAGTTTGGCTTAGCAGGTCTTTTTAGGTAATGCAAAGTTACTGTTATACCCCCAGTACCTGAAGCTCTATTGTATCTGCGATAAGAAGGTGTAGAGAAACTAAACCCATTGAATGTACCACCTTCTCCGGCGTAAGTAATGAACTCTCCTGTATTTATATTAGACCTAACTCTGCTGCTAATCTTACCCTGAGGTATCACCTCAAACCTAGCTCCATCTGACTTGACCCATTCTAAAGTATAAACCCAATCAGATGGGAGTACCAAGTAAGCAGGATCGTTTTGATTTGCAGAAGCTAATGCTGTTCCATTATTAGACCCATCGTATTCTGTATTAGTGTATTCAACCACAGAAATGAACGGATTCAGCGCATTATTTAAGGATTGCGAAATTCCGAATGATGTGCGCCCTATTGCGTTTCCTGCACTGAATTCACGTTCATCCCCTAGTAAAAACTTAAACTCTTCCATTTGCGCTCTGTCTAGAACGTCGTCAATTTCAGAGTGTGAAATATATCCGTACTCGCTCTTATTTAACTCAAACAAGATTAAGTCGTGTGTTTCTTTGATCGTCATAATAAAAAAGGATTTGCTGTAATATACAACAAACCCTCTTTATCTACATAATTACAGGTGGGTATCTATAAGTACCCTTATGTAATTAAGATCTCTCTTCGAACCTTTCTTTACCTGAAAGAAAAGCAACAACTGATGTTCCAAATCCTACCAATACTAAGGCTGCATCCCAAATAGCATCCAATTGAGCCAACGTTCCGTTAACTAATTCTGATGCATCCGCTAAACCTAATGCTGCTAGTAATACACCTAAAGCAGTTAGGATG
>BCSF01000281.1_pt1 | contig 21548 bp, 26 predicted proteins | sample 1016431 | NCBI WGS metagenome assembly BCSF01 (sample SAMD00045685;SAMD00045686;SAMD00045687;SAMD00045688;SAMD00045689;SAMD00045690;SAMD00045691;SAMD00045692;SAMD00045684;SAMD00045690;SAMD00045691;SAMD00045692;SAMD00045684;SAMD00045685;SAMD00045686;SAMD00045687;SAMD00045688;SAMD00045689, study...
GGTATGAAAAACACCCACCTTGAACACCTGGAAGACGAGATCCTGAACCGTGGCAGTGACGGTGGCAAGGACGTGATCGACCTTCTCCAGTCTGCTGGTGATTATCTCTCGGGTAAGTCCCCCGACATTGGCATCACCACCAAGTGGGATGGTGCTCCTGCCATTGTTTGCGGCACAGATCCTCAGACAGGGAAGTTCTTTGTCGGCACCAAGTCCGTCTTCAATAAGACCAATCCTAAAGCATGTTTTAATGTTTCGGACATTGATCGTTGGTATACTGGGTCTCTAGCAAACAAACTCAAGACATGTCTTGCGTATCTTCCACAACTGAATATCACGGGGATAGTTCAAGGTGACTTACTCTACACCGACGATTTGGGAACAGGCAAAATCGGTGGAAATGGAGTTCTTACTTTCACTCCTAATACTATTACTTACACCGTTCCTCTTGGTTCAGTTCTTGCTGAACAAATTCTTAGGGCAAGGATGGGTATCGTCTTCCACACGAGGTATGCTGGTCCGTCTATTCAAACGGCTCAGGTTGCTTTTAATTCGCAACTTTCCAACATCAAAAGCACTGATGATGTATTTGTTGCCAGTGCGAATTTTACTGATGCCTCTGGTGTTTCTAACTTTACTCTTAATCAAATTAGGAATTATCGTTCCCTGATCAATCGTGCTTCTGGTTCTCTGAAGCAAGCATCTTCTTTCCTTGACCTGCTTGGCAACACTGGTGAGTCTCGTTTCATCATGGCTGCTCTGTTCAAGCAGTTCTTTAACAAGATGATCCGTAAGGGTGAAGCAGTCACTAATACTAAACGTGTTGCTGCTGATTTTGCATCTTTCTTCACTGCAAAGATGAACGAGGAGATCCTTTCCAAGAAGTCCGATGCGGCAAAGGCTAAATATTTAAAGATGAAAACAGATGGACTTAAGTTCATCGCAGCAAATGAGCGTGCTATCTATTTCACGGTAGCATCCTACATCAATATTCGTGCTGCAAAGAAGGTCATTATTGACCAACTGAACAAAGTCCGTACTATCGATACTTACACCAAAACCAATCGTGGTTACACTCACACTAATCCTGAGGGATATGTGTTCGTAAGTAGTGGTAGTGCCTACAAGTTCGTCGATGACGATTTCCGCCGTGCCAATGTTACTCTTGTGAAGAACTGGGATAAATGAAAAGTTTCTCAAAATTTCTATCAGAAACAGTTACACAGGCTGCCAGACAAGCCAAGAGATTAGGTCTCACTGGTGATGGTCATGGTGGTTGGGTAGATCCAAATGGCAAAGTAGTTGCGAGGACAGTCGATGGCAAATTGGTTTTCTCCAGTGGAAGGAGACCCTCTGCTGGAACAGATCCTGATAAACCAGGAGCAGCAGCAAGGCAAGCACTCCCAGCCGAACCCCCTGCTGCAGTTGATGCGGGAGCGCAACAAGTTGATGCCGCACCCCCAGAAGAACCAGAATCTCCCAAAACAAGAGGAACAGTAACACTAGGATTTGGTAGGTTCAATCCTCCACATGCTGGTCACCTCAAACTTCTTGACAAAGCAAAGGATACTGCAGAGGGTGGTCAGTATTTGATCTATCCTTCCCATAGTCAAGACGCAAAGAAAAATCCACTTGACAATCAAACCAAAGTGGATTTCATGAAGAAGATGTTCCCAGATCATGCCAATGCGATTGTGTATGATACTGCGGTTCGAACAATTCTTGACGCATTATCACAAGCAGACGCACAGGGTTTCTCAAGTGTTAATATCATTGTTGGTGCTGACAGACAAAAAGAGTTTGAGACACTCGCAAACAAATTCAACGGACAACTGTATAATTTTGATGCGATTAACGTCATCAGTGCAGGAGAACGGGATCCCGATGCTGAAGGGGTCGAGGGTGCCTCTGCGTCTAAACTGAGAAAGTTTGTTGCCGATGGTGACTATGAAGGTTTTAAATCTGTTCTTCCAAAAGGTATCAAAGATCCTCTGGCAAAGCAGATGTTTAACACCGTCGGTCGCAGCATGAAGGTGACTGCAGAAACTTGGGAGGTTGCTCCTAAGTTTGATTGGCAGGGTCTTCGTGAACATTATGTCTCTGGTGACATCTTCAATGTTGGAACTCTGGTTGAAAGTCTTAACACTGGTCTGATTGGTCGTGTTATTCGTAAAGGAACCAATCATGTTATTGCAGTGACAACAGAAGGTATCATGTTTAAGTCGTGGATTCGTGATATCATGGAGACCTTTACTAATAAGACAGGTGTTCCTGCATCCCAACGTGGAGTAGGTACTGATTCTTATCGTAGGTATGTTGAGAAGTTGACCCCCAACGATAAAGTTAAATCCCTCATAAATAAAAACATATACAGAACTGGATCTGGTAGAAATGTCTGATAACTTCATTCAAGAGAACTCTGAGATTATCACTCTCCGTGCCATGGCAAATGTATTCATGCCAGAGGCACTTGACCCCGTAGGTCAAGAGGACGACGATGTTGATAACGATGGTGACTCTGATAAGAGTGATGAGTATCTGAAGAAGCGTCGTAAGGCAGTCGGTGCTGCTATCGATAAGCGAAAAAAAAAACTAAAGGAAGCAGCGAGTGCGGATGCTCACACGAGTGATGACGACGATCAGGAAATCGTAGAGAAGAAGGTAAAGAATAAGGTTACCATCAATCCTCAGATGGAATCCAAGGGATACTATGATCCCATGGAGGATGACGAGTTTGATCATGATGAGGCAGAAAAGAACAGGGGTGTTTCTGGAAAGAACAACCCCAAAGGTGGTAAGCGTTTATATAAGAAACCAAAGAGAAAGAGTGTAGAGGAAGCTGTAAATACACCAACTTCTGACTACAACAGAGCAAAGCAACTCAACAGTCCTGCATCTCCCACTGGTGGGCAGAGACCTCCTGCTTCCATGGATCCAAGAAACAAACCAGGCATTGACTCTTTGACTGGTGTGAAGCAAGCAAGTGCTGGAACTGGACCCAAGTTAAAACCAGGTAGTGGACTTGGTGGTGGAGTTCCTGTATACCCAAAGGGTCAAGAACCAAAACCAACTGGAGCAACACTTCCCAAGTTACAAACTGCTGGTTATGAACCAGAAGGTGAGCAACTTAAAGAGAACCCAAGTGCTGCTGGTGCTGCTTTAGGTCTCGGTGCTGCTGGAGCGTATCTCATGAACAAAATGAGACAGCAGAAGAAAGCATCCGACCAGGGTCAGGGTGATGGTGGTCTGGTTGATAGACTTAACAAACGCACTCAGCAAATTAATCAACTCAATCAAGAGACCGAAATTGAAGGTGGTGAGCAACTCAATGAAAGACCCTACCAGGTAATGGGTTATGATAAAGAAGGTAAGAAGGAGAAGAAGGTCGGCAAACCTGTCAAGAGCAAAAAGTATGCTCAGGATAGAGCAGCAGAACTAGAAGATACTCACAAGAAAACTGGTGGTAAATATCGTGCCCAGTATGTTGAGGGTTACCGCAGTAAGCACAGACCCCCTGCTGGTTGGAAACCTTATGGTGGTGACGAAAAGGGACCAGTTCCCGAAGTCGATGCTACTGCCAAGAGAATTGATGCCATCAGAAAGTCTATCAAGACTAAAAAGAAGAAGTAAATGACTTTACCCGAGCAGGTTATTACTACTGAACCTGTTTTGAGTGTAATCCTAGTGCTTGTCATTGGTTTGGCAGGCACTCTTTTTTGTGTCTACACAATTCTAAAGATGGCTAACGATGAGATGACTAAATAGAGAGCCGATGTTTGGGCAAAATCATGCTGGGCTTTCTTCTTCCATTAGCATCGAAAATCATTTCTGATGCTGTTGCCAAGATCCCCGAAAACGAGGAACTTGGTGAAAAACTGATTGACATTTGTTTGGTTATCCTTGGTAAGGCAGTTAAACTGACCAAGACCGATATGGATGATCAACTTCTTGAGGCTGTTGCTAAGGCAATCAGAAACCGAGAAGCTGGTTGATTATAAATATCTTCAGGTAAAACGTAATTGCGAGTTAAGACATGGCTCTCTGGGGTAATAACGATAACATCCAGACATTCGGAACGGTTGCACTTTCTGGCAACACAGTTACTGGCACTGCTACAACCTTCACCACAGATGTTGAAGTTGGTCAGGTAATTCGTTTCGGTGTCCGTGGTGGTGTTGGAACATACTATGGTGACGCAGTAATCACAGCAATTGCTGGTGATACTTCCTTAACCATTGGTTCTACTGCTGGTCTTGCACCTGCTGTATATGGTGCTGGATCCACCAGTTACTATATCAGTGAACTTCCTAAGTACACTGTTCTTGATTCTAAGTATAGTGAAGGTGATTGGGGAACTGAAGATTCCTTGGTATATGGTATTTCTACTGATACCTCTGGTTCTTATCACGTAGCACACCAGGGATGGGTCGGTGTTACAACCTACATCGATATGCATGGTAACCTGAGAGTTAAGAGTGAAGTTCTTGTTGCTGCTTCTGGTATTCAAACTGGTGCATTCGGAATTTCATATCCAACTGATGTCTGATTAAATGAGATTTAATGAATTGAACGATAATAATTATCTCCTCTTTGCCATTAAAAATTACGAAAATCCTCAGGCAATTACGAAGGAAGACTTTGAAGACGACTTGAAACGTATCAAGTATGTCAAAAGGTTGCTGAAGAGATATAAGAACACGGGTGAGTTGAGGACTCATTTGATCCTCAACCACCTGATTGTTCTTTTTAATGTATTTGGTGATGCCGCAGTTCCTTTGTTATTTTTTAAACTGGATGAAGAGTTGTGGTCTTCAACTAAAAGTTTTTTGTTATTTTTAAACAGAATACCAGAGCATCCTCGATCTGACCTAAATACTATTCAAGAGGATGTATATTGCTTAGAGCAGTTACAACTAATCTGATGGATAAAAGACTGCAAAAAATCGTTGATTACTTCCACGAAGAAGGTGGTATGTTTGCTGGTGCTCCAACAAACAATGCCAGCAGTGGTGAAGTTGCAGGTCTTGGTAGAGATGTTCCAGTGAGAAAGAAGAAGAAAAAATATATTTACGGCAAGGGTTATAGGAAACTCTGGTTGCAAAAGTAAGATGGCATTCGGTCTTGGTAAATTAGCAGTTTTAGAAAGCAAACTCGACATTTATGAAGATCTCTCCAAAGAGATGCTTGACAAACTTGAAAGAGCAGTCTCCACTATCTCTGAGAATAGCAACAAAATTGCTATTGTCTTAGAGAGGCACGAGAATAGATTGGATGAAGGGGATAAAGCAAACCAAGCAATCATCAAGATGATCCAAGATCATCAGAAGTATGATGATCGTATGTTCAAGAACATCGATAACAAGATGGGTGAACTTGAAAAGAAGGTTGAAAAGAATGGAAAGTTTGTTATTGGTGCTACTGCTGTCATTGCAACGGTTGTGACAGTATTACAAGTTGCTCCTCCCATTTTCAGATTATTGACACCTGCAGTAAATGCGAGTATGATGACACCAGGCATTGCTCTGGTGAATGGATCTAATTGATTCCAAATACGTCGGTCTTATCTCTTCGAGACTTCAGAAGTTCAAGAGGGTAAAGGCAGACCTTTATAATTTCCGATGTCCTATCTGCGGTGACTCCCAACGCAATAAGAATAAAGCACGGGGGTACATCTACGCAGTAAAGGTCAATACTAATTTCAAGTGCCACAACTGTGGTGCTTCGATGTCGTTCAACAATTTCTTGAAGAAGATTGACACCACTCTTCATGGTCAATACACCATGGAGAAGTTCAAAGAAGGATTTACTGGTAAGAATTTTGTTGTCGATGAACCCAAGTTTGATTTTAAGAAACCTACTTTCAAGACCGATATCGTTCTCCCTTTATGCTCTGAAGTGGAAGTTGGTAGAACCTATCTTGAGAAACGAAAGATTGACCCGAAGCAATTTTATTTTGCTGAGAAGTTTAAGGAGTTTGCTAATTCGCATAAACAGACTTTTGATGATCGGGTTCTTGAAGAGCCTAGGATTGTAATCCCTTTATATCGAAATAAAAACTTAATCGGGTTTCAGGGAAGATCTCTAAAAAAGAACTCGATTAAATATATTACCATCATGCTTGATGAAGATGAACCAAAAATTTATGGACTTGATGACATCAACAAAGAGTTACCTGTCTTTGTGGTCGAAGGACCCTTTGACAGCACTTTCCTCAACAATAGTGTGGCTCTCTGTGGCAGTGACGGTGACGTTCGTTGTCTTGAGGGAAACGATCTCATTTTTGTTTACGATAATGAACCCCGTAATCGAGAGATTGTTAGACGCATTGAAGGTTGTATTGGACGAAAGGAAAAAGTCGTCATCTGGCCAAGTAACATAAAAGAAAAAGACATCAACGACATGGTTCTTGCTGGACATGATGTTCAGTCTCTGGTAGAATCAAACACTTACAAAGGTTTAGAAGCACAGTTAAAATTTAACGATTGGAAAAAGGTATGAGCAACGGGATTAAGGTTAAGAAGAGAGACGGTCGCATTGAGTCTCTTGATCTGGATAAGATGCATAAGATGGTAGAAGAGGCATGTAGAGGTCTTGCAGGTGTCTCTGCCAGTCAAGTTGAGATGAAGTCTGGTATTCAGTTCTACGATGGTGTTACAACGGCAGAGATCCAAGAGATCTTGATCCGTGCTGCTAGTGACCTGATTGATTTGGACAACCCCAACTATCAGTTTGTTGCTGCCCGTCTGCTGCTGTTTGCACTTCGTAAGCAGTTATATGGTCGTATGCATGAAACCCCAGATCTGTATGAGCACACTTGTAAGTGTGTTGATGCTGGGATCTATGATGCTTCCATCCTGAACTCTTATTCGAAAGAAGAGTTTGATAAACTTCAATCTTTCATCGATCACGATCGTGATTATTTGTTTACCTATGCTGGTCTGAGGCAGGTTGTAGATAAATATTTGGTGCAGGACAGAAGCACTGGGGTACTTTATGAAACCCCCCAGTTCATGTACATGTTGATTTCGGCAACTCTGTTTGCCAAGTATCCCCAGGAGACGAGGATCGATTATGTCCGACGATACTACAACGCAATCAGCAAGCACAAAATCAACATTCCCACACCTATCATGGCGGGAGTGCGAACTCCACTTCGACAATTTGCTAGCTGTGTTCTTGTTGATTCTGATGACACCCTCGATAGCATCTTTAGTTCTGATATGGCTATCGGCAGATATGTTGCACAAAGGGCGGGCATCGGTATCAACGCAGGCAGAATCCGTGGCATCAACAGTAAGATCAGAGGCGGAGAAGTTCAACACACAGGTGTTGTACCATTCCTCAAAAAATTTGAGGCGACTGTCAGATGCTGCACTCAAAATGGCATACGAGGCGGAAGCGCGACTGTCCACTTCCCAATCTGGCACCAAGAAATCGAAGACATCCTAGTCTTAAAGAACAACAAAGGAACAGAAGATAACCGTGTCAGAAAACTCGACTACTCAATCCAAATCAGTAAGATCTTCTACGAAAGATTCATCAACAATGAGGACATCACACTATTCAGTCCTCACGATGTCCCAGGTTTGTACGATGCTTTTGGGACTCCTGATTTTGATGATCTCTATAAACGTTATGAATCTGATGGAAGCATTCCGAAGAAGACTATTGGCGGTCAAGAACTTCTTCTCGATCTCCTGAAGGAGAGAGCAGAGACTGGTCGTTTGTACATCATGAACATCGACCACTGTAATGAACATTCGTCTTTCAAAGACAAGGTAAATATGAGTAACCTTTGTCAGGAGATTACTCTTCCTACCACTCCTCTCCAGCATATTGACGGTGAAGGTGAGATTGCTCTCTGTATTCTCTCTGCTATCAACGTTGGTAAGATCAATAAACTAGATGATCTGGAAAACCTCTGTGACCTCGCAGTCCGTGGTCTAGAGGAACTGATTGACTATCAAGAATATCCTGTTGAGGCAGCAAAACAAAGCACTATCAACAGACGTTCTCTTGGCATTGGTTATATCGGACTAGCACACTACCTAGCAAAGCAAGGAGAACACTACGATGACCCAGCAGCATGGAAACTCGTCCACGACTTGTCTGAATCTTTCCAATATTACTTGCTCAAGTCAAGCAACACCCTCGCTCAAGAGAAGGGCAAGTGTGGATATTTTGATCGAACCAAGTATTCAGACGGTATCCTCCCAATCGACACTTACAAGCGTGACATCGATGAGTTCTGTGGAGACAAACTGAATCATGATTGGGAGAGTCTTAGAGTATCTATCACCACCCACGGATTACGGCACTCAACACTGTCTGCTCAGATGCCATCAGAGAGCAGTTCCGTTGTGTCAAACGCAACAAATGGAATCGAGCCACCTAGAGACTATTTGTCCACTAAAAAAAGCAAAAAGGGACCGCTCAAACAGATCGTTCCTCAGTACGGTAGTCTCAAGAATAATTACACGCTTCTTTGGGACATGAAAGACAACGATGGTTACATCAAAGTTGTCGCTGCGATGCAAAAGTTCTTTGACCAGGCAATTTCAGGCAACTGGAGTTACAATCCAGAGAACTATGACAACAATGAGGTGCCTGTTTCTGTTATGGCTGGTGACTTCCTGAAGACTTACAAGTATGGATGGAAGACTTCTTATTATCAGAACACTTATGATATTAAGAGTGATGATCCACAACTAACAGAGGAGAAGAAAGAATCAATTCAAGACCTGCTAACCCAAATTTTAGAAACCGAGGAAGAAGACTGTGACAGTTGCAAAATTTAGAACAGACGGCGAACCCATGCGTACTAAAGTAGAAGGAATGACGGTATTTAATACCGACATTTTAGACAGCACGAAACAAAAGATGTTCTTTGGACCCCCTCTTGGGGTCCAACGTTATGACAAATTCAAGTATCCTGTGTTCGATAAACTGACACAGCAGCAACTTGGTTATTTTTGGCGTCCAGAAGAAGTATCACTACAGAAAGATCGTGCCGACTATCAGACACTTAATGAAGCACAAAAGCACATCTTCACTAGTAACCTTAAGTACCAAATCCTCCTGGATTCTGTACAAGGGCGTGGTCCTGGGATGGCTTTTATGCCTTACTGTTCACTCCCTGAACTAGAAGGTGCCATGAACATCTGGCAGACCATGGAGATGGTCCACAGTCGTTCCTACACTCACATCATTAAGAATGTATATGCTGACCCTTCTGATGTTTTTGATCACATTCTAGACGACGAGAAGATCCTTTCACGGGCAAAGTCTGTTACTCATGCGTATGATGAGTTCCTACGTGCCGCACAAGAGTGGGGTGCTGGTAGAATGTGGGAACACAATCTTGATGGTGTACCTCTAGCACAGAACGAACTCCATGAAATCAAAAGAAAACTATATCGAGCGGTCGCTAATGTCTATATCTTGGAAGGAATTAGATTTTACGTCTCGTTTGCTTGCTCTTTCGCATTCGGGGAACTTAAACTTCTGGAGGGATCTGCCAAAATCATCGGACTCATCGCAAGAGACGAGTCGCAACACATGACCATCACTCAGAATATTCTGAACAAGTGGGCAGCAGGTGATGATCCTGAAATGGTTGAAATTGCTAAGGAGGAAGAACTTAATGTCTACAATATGTTTAAAGAGTGTGTTGAAGAGGAGAAATCTTGGGCAGAATATCTGTTTAAAGATGGTTCCATTATTGGTCTTAACGACAAACTACTGGCTAAGTATGTGGAGTGGACTGCCAATCGACGTTTGAAGTCTATTGGACTGAAGGCAATCTTTGACACTCCTGTCAGCAATAATCCTCTACCTTGGACAGAGCACTGGTTATCTTCTAAGGGTATGCAAGTAGCACCACAGGAAACAGAAGTAGAATCTTACCTTATTGGGAGTATCAAACAAGATGTTAAGAAGGATACGTTCGCTGGTTTCCAGCTATGACAGAAAATTCTTTGCCTGGTTGGAAGGTAAAAGCACTTCAGGATCCAAACGTGAGCGAACGCCACGCGAGGATAGTGATGGACGGACCCAAGTCTCTCAGCGAGGCGTGGGTCCTAAGCGCCATGCGCCTCAAGTACCAGATCCTTGGGACTGACTAAATAATTTTAGGTTTCGTTATGAAAATGTGGAAGAGATTTACCCAAACCCTTGGAAGTATATGGGCACCGTGTTTGATGGGAGCCTTATTGGGGACAACTGGGGTTTTGTTTATAAGATTACCAATAAGTCCAACGAACGACAGTACATTGGGCGAAAGTATTTTTGGCAAAAGAGAAAACCCAAGGGTGGAAAGCGAAGGGTCACTTCCGAAAGTGATTGGAAGCGGTATTATGGGTCATGTCCCGAACTCAAAGACGACATCAAACTCTTTGGAAAGGAGTGTTTCACCAGAGAAATCCTGTCAATGCACAGGACACCTGGAAGGGTCAACTACGAAGAGACCCGACAACTCTTCCTTCATGACGTTCTGACGAAGGCACTTGACAATGGAACGCCTGCGTACTATAATTCAAACATCCTCGGACGCTATTACAGGAAAGACTATTTTGATTACTAAATTTTTGATTGCCTCTACTGCTCTTGCTATGGGTTTTATGGGTCCACAAATTAAGGAAGCAGAAGCACCTGAAGTACCTGAAGTACAAGAACTACCCGTAATTCCGTATGAATACTCTTGGAAATGTGAGGACTGTTCACCTGAAGAACAGTATGTTTTAGAACAACTTCAGGAACACACTAAAATCTCGGATCGTAATGCACTTGCAACGATCATGGGTAATATCCAGCAAGAATCTAAGTTCACTGCTAACATCTGTGAGGGTGGTGCTCGTGTAACTTATGAGAACTGTCACAGTGGTGGTTATGGTTTGATTCAATGGACTTCTATTGGTCGCTATAATAACCTTGGTAAGTTCTGCGATAAATATGGATGTGACCCAAGCAGTTTGGAAGGTCAAACTCGTTATATGATTAACGAAAGTGTCTTCCAACGCTACCTGCCTGAGTTTGAGGGCAGAGGACGAACTGTCCATCAGTACATGGTTCCTGCCTACTATTGGTTAGGATGGGGCATCAAAGGCAACAGGGAACTGTACGCCTACGATTATGTTAAAAAACTAGTTTGGTCATGATTCTACGCGCATTGAAAAAACTTGCCAAACCATTTACTGGTATTCCTGCACCTAAAGTGCTCAAGGATGATCCTTGGTTTGGACCTGCTCCTATTCTTTCAGAGAAGCAGCAAGAGTATATGCGTACTCAACTAGAAGAAGAAAATCAACTCATTCCTCAATCGGAAGATCAACCACCACACAAGGAAGTTGACAACATCCATGAGGTAATGTACAATATTGCTACCCAAGGTGGTAAAACTACTACTCAACTCAATCCAATGCCAGAGTTGGGTGGTGGTTCTGAAAACTTCCAGTCTGGTCCTGGTGGTTGGATGTCTGGTACAGGTATGCGCCAGTTTGGTTAGGGTCTCTGACCCTTTTATGTCTCAGTAGCTCAGCGAATAGAGCAACCGCCTTCTAAGCGGTCGGTCGTAGGTTTGAATCCTACCTGAGACGCCTTGTCGGCATGGCGGAATTGGTAGACGCGCTGGGTTTAGGTTCCAGTGACTTTATGTCGTGGAGGTTCAAGTCCTCTTGCCGACACTCGGGTGAATAGCTCAGCGGTAGAGCATCTCCTTTACACGGAGGCGGTCGGGGGTTCGATCCCCTCTTCACCCATTCTCACTAAGAGGTTAAATGCTATACAATGTTAACAGCAAGATGCAAAGTTTGTCGCAAAGAACTGACAAGCACTAGCAAGGTTCAGTTCTGCGGTTGCCCTAATCAGATGAGGGTAGTCGATGACACGATTGGTGCAATTGATTTAGATCAAGTTGTGTTAGTCAATCATGAAAAAAATATTAAATATAACGGAATTCTGTCAGAAAGTGACCTAAAATATCAGGAGGACAGACGCAAACGTAAAGTCCGACGCATCACTTTTGAGGAACGCTAATGATTAACCTAGACGAACGCTTTCACAGCTATCTACACACTGACAAATGCTTTGTAATTGATGGAGCATGTGAAAAAGTCAAGGGTTATGGATTCGAGTGTGATAATATCAGCATCACTGGATACTATGTGTTGACAACTAACTACAAGTTGCACTATAATTTAGAAGAAAAATTCCTCTGGAAAGAGGATCTAGTCGGGGCGTAGCTCAGTTTGGTAGAGCAGGCGCTTTGGGAGCGTCAGGCCGTAGGTTCAAATCCTATCGCCCCGATGGTTACTATATACTTAACCTGATATTTTGTCATGCAAATTTTCTTAGACACCGCTGATTATAGAGAGATTAAAGACCGTTATGAGACTGGTCTAGTCGCTGGTATTACTACCAACCCAACACTAGTTCGTAAGTCTGGTGTTTCATATCATGAATTCATTACTCGTCTCTCCAGAGACTTTGACTTTGTGAGCATTTCAGCAGAAGTCAATGGAAATACTGCTAGTGAAATGATTGAGAATGCTCAGCAGTACATTGCTATTGGTGAGGAAATTACAATCAAACTTCCTCTTACCAGAGAGGGTCTGATTGCTTGTAAAGATCTATCTGAGCAAGGAATTAAGACTAATGTAACTCTATGTTTCTCTGCTGCTCAAGCAGCGATGGCAGCACTAGCAGGTGCAACATACATCTCTCCTTTTGTTGGAAGATGTAATGATAATTCTATCAGTGGTGTTGAATTGATCCGTGCAATCTCTGGATTGTATAGCGTTCAGAACTGTAAGACTCAGATTCTTGCAGCATCTTTGCGTGATGTACACCACGTTTCAAGATGTTTCCTTTATGGTGCGAGCGTAGCTACTCTACCTACTAAAGTATTTGACAAGATGTATAATCATGTCTTGACAGACGCTGGTCTGGCAATCTTTGAAGAAGACTTTAAGCAACTAAAAGCATGATCACAATCTATTCAAAACCTGGATGTCCTTACTGTGTAAAGATTAAAAAGGTTATGGAGTTGGAAGAATTACAACACGTATCATACGAACTCAATCGAGACTTTACACGAGAAGAGTTCTATGCTAAATTTGGAGATGGGGCAACGTTCCCACAAGTTATGCTTGACGATCTACACTTAGGTGGTTGTCAAGAATCTATTAAACATATGCAACGGGAGAAAATCTGCTGTCAGGTATGATTGAAGTAACATTTGAAGAGTTTGAAAAAAACTTTGATTCGTATATGGATCGCATCGAACAAAATGGGGAAGAGTTTCTAGTTCGTAAACCAGATGGAACAGCAGTTGTTGCTGTCCCTGTCACTGATGAGTTAGAAGCGTTGTATAAAGATCATAATGAGGCGTGTTAATGATTGAAGCTATACTGAAGAATGAACTCTACATGGGTTACATCTTCGGTATTATGATTTTGGGTGGTTTTATCCGTGAACATAGTGCTTTAGAAGATGTATATTCATTAGCAAAAAAATATGTCAAGGATAATCGTGTCCTTGTTATTATCACTTCATTGTTAGGTGGTATCCTACCTATCCCTGGACGTGTTGCTCTCTCAGCACCACTCCTTGATGCCATCGCACCACCTGATAAGGAGAGGCGTTCTGCCTTTGGTGTGATTGATTACCTATCTGTCCACCACTACTATTGGTGGTCACCGTTGGAGAAGACAGTTGTCCTGCCTATGGCAGTGATGGGTGTATCTTACTCAACATTCTTGGGATATACTATTATCCCCTTAGCTATCACCTTAGCATACACTTGGTGGTATATTTTTACCAAGGTTCCAGCAGCATCTGTTGTTCCTAACCTTGAATATGTACGAGACTTTAACTGGCGTCGTGCTATCACAGGTTGGGCACCACTAATTGCTACAGTTATCCTTCTACTTAATACAGGTAAGGGCGGTGCGATTTTCTTTTTCCCATGGTTTGGCGCTATGTGCGCTTACTATTCTATTGTTTACCGTGATTGGAAATGGGGTCGATGGATTGACGCTAAGTTTGCTGTCATTGCTACTATTGTCCTTGCTTTTGGTGGTATCGTCGGACAGATCAAAGAACCTGTGATGGCATACCTTAAGGCAGCAACACCTGATATGCTTATCCCTGCATCTCTGGTTGCTATGGTTGCTGCTTACATCCTGGGTTCATCTGGCAAGTATGCTGGCATGACTTCTGTGCTAGTATCAATCTTTGGTCCTCAGTATCTCGTGTGGTTCCTCTGCACTGAGTATTCTGGATACCTTGTCTCACCAGCACACAAGTGTCTCATGATTGGACAGCAGTATTTCGGGACACCCTGGAAAAAATACATGGTTGTCCTTTCCCGATTGTGTGCTATACTTATTGCATACGCAGCAATCACCACTTTCATCCTATGAAACCAGAAGTCATCCTTGAACGCTATCCTTACCGCTACGTCCAGTGCGGTAAACTAGAGATCAACGGTATGCCAGACTATCGCATCCAGAAGTACAACGACTGGACCAAGCGTTATGCTGATATGTACCTCCTTGACAATGCTATTCAACTAGATTATGTCATCGAGGACTTTGAATACACCAAGTGGTTAGACCCCGACCCTGAAGTGGGTGCCTATCGTAAATACAACTGAGGTTATTATGAGCGTTACATCACAACTAGAGAAAGCAGAAGAAGCTATCCGTCAGGCATTGATCAACGCTCTTGCAGAAGGCGAAGATGAATACCTTTCTGAACTGTTTGATACACTCAGTTCAGTTCGAGACCTGAGGATGAAGATCAACAACACCATCCGCTTCAGTGATAATACTGAAGACTTTTATGACCGATTGAACGATCCTAATTATTCTTTCAACCTGTCATCTCCTTATCTTAGCAGTCTGAAGATTGGAAAAGATTTGGATCTTATGGATGACCTTGACTTTGGTGCAGCAGGTCCAGTCAATCTTTCTGGTGGACTTGGTGAAGACGTGATCTCCTTTGGAGATTACAAAAAGTCCCGAGATGACTCTTAAACTCGCTCTGGTCGGGATGGTCTTTTGACCCCTGTGTCTTGGAATGACATTAAACTTACCCTGGTGCGGATGGGATATCTCTCCCGCCTGGTTTCTTATTTCCAGTCAAAGAATAAGTGGTGGATCCAATTTGACCCCTTCCGTGTGGATGATTTCTTGTTTTGCATCTAAACTAAAACAAGTGGCGTGCATGGTAGACCTATGAGCAAAGTCCTTAATTATTATTACTTACCTACTGCATTAGATACTTCTGTTAGTGAAGTAATTGTCAAGCAATTATCTAAACTAAAGTTAGAAGAAGCACAACTTCGACTATCTAATACAGAAGCTAATTCAGATGGCAAAAGTGATAAAAAAATTAGGGACTGCCTGACCCAAGGCATCCCTGCAGATCATTGGGTATCAGGAATGCTCTCACACTTTGTCAATTGTGCCAATACTAATCTGTTTCATTTTGATTTGTATAACTGGGCGAGCTTTGTTCACCTATGTGTATATCATAAAAAAGGATCACATTATGATTGGCACACTGACCTTTCTTCTGCACTGTACACAGAACCAAAAAATCACATACGAAAATTAAGTATTAGTATGTGTCTATCATCTAAAGACGATTATGATGGTGGAGAATTCCAACTATATGTTGGTAAAAAAATGCATTCATTCAAAATGGACTGTGGAGATGCAGTTATATTCCCTTCAGATTGTATGCATAGAGTCAGAAAAATTAAGTCAGGCATTAGAACATCCCTTGTAGGATGGTATGGTGGTCCTCAATTTAGATGACGCGGGCGTAGCTCAGTGGTAGAGCGTCTGCCTTCCAAGCAGAATGTCGTCGGTTCAAGTCCGATCTCCCGCTTTAATAAATACTTCTAGCTTAGTGTAACTGTCTTCAGGACTGGAAGTATGTCAAAAATTCTTGCAAATGAAATTGCCAATTATGGCGATAATGCACCCATAGATCTTAAGGAAGGTCTTAATATCCCTGCTGGTAAACCCTTGCAGGCAGCAGGTAGTGCAGGAAGTTCTGGACAAATTCTTAGTTCAACTGGCACATCCATTTCTTGGATAACACCCTTTGATGGGAGTTATAATAGTCTTACTAACAGACCTACTATTCCTGCAGCACAGATAAACTCGGACTGGAATGCATCCAGCGGTGTTGCAGTTATCTTAAACAAACCTTCTGTTCCTCCACTGCCTAGTGTAACCACAGCATCTGCTTCTGGTGGTGGTTCCCTTGCTTACAACTCTAGCAATGGACAGTTTACATTTACTCCAGCAGATCTTTCTAATGCTTCTAACTGGGACACAGCATATGGTTGGGGCAATCATGCTAGTGCTGGATATCTAACATCGGAGACAGATACTCTTGGTACTGTAGTTGGTAGAGGAAATAATACTGGTGGTGATATTGTCGTTAGTGACAATCTTTGGTTAGGTGGTTCAGGTACTACATCTTCTCACCGCTTGTGGATCAGATATCCAGCACTAGCATGATTGAATAGTCAGACTGGTGGTAGAAATATATCCAGTGCTCAAAGTGGATTTAGAGTTACTGGTGGACTTTATGGTAATACACTACTTGATGTTGGTGGTAGTGTTTCTCTATACAAAGATAGTGGTTTATCTGGTTCTGACTTAAGACTTCAAACTACAGGATATGGTTTAGCCATTAATGGTTCTATTGAAATGGGTAGTGGTAATATTACTACCACTGGCAAACTATTGTATGGTAACAACTATGCTACTCTAGGAGATCTTCCTGGTGAATCTACTTACCATGGTATGTTTGCACATGTACATGGCACAGGTAAAGGATATTTCTCACATGATAATGTTACTAGTATTGCAGTTACAGTAGGTGCAGACAGTGTTGCTGGACAAGCAACTGGTGTATTCTACTTTAATGGTGTAGAAAAACCAGGATCTTTCATCCTTAGAAGAGGTGTTGCCTATACTTTTGATCAATCAGATTCCAGTAATGCCACTTATGGTGGTGTTCATCACCCACTAATGGTTAGTGCAACTCTGGATGGAGAGTTGAACGGTGGATCTCATTATATGATGGGTATCACCTATAAGCTAGATGGTGTTGTCAGAACCATGGCAGAATATGTCAGTGGTTTTGTTGCTGCTACTACTCGTACAGTTGAATGGACACCTGTTGCAAATGCACCTGATACACTATACTATTGGTGTCATTTCCATACAGGTCAGGGTAATAGTTTCTCTATTGGTGACGGTTCTTGGGTACAACTTTTAGATACTAATAGTTCACTCACTGATCTTGCTGGTGTAGATCTATCAACACCTCCTGCAACAGGACAAGTTCTTAAGTTTGATGGTTCAAACTGGGTTGCATCTAATGATCTCACTGGTGGTGGAGGCGGTGGTCTCGCACTAACAGATCTCTCTGCAACAAATGCATCTGCCTCAGGCGGCGGATCTCTTGCTTACAATTCTGGTACTGGTGCATTTACTTTCACACCACCTGATCTCTCTAGCTACTTAACAACAGAAACTGATCCTGTATTTACTGCATCAGATGCAGCGGCAGTTACTGCTGCTGGAATTGCTAATTGGAATAGTGCATATTCATGGGGTAATCATGCGGCACAAGGTTATCTAGTTGGATATGGTGGAGTTTCTAACCACACTGATGTCAACATCACTGGTGTACAAAATGGTCAACTACTACAATACAATGGTAGTAACTGGGTAAATGTCACACCATCCTACATATCCTCTTACACTGAGACTGATACACTTGATAGTGTTCTTGCAAGAGGAGATAATAGTGCAAGGAACTTACATGTAACTGAGGGTGGAGAACTAAGACTTGGATCTGTTACTGGTGGAAACTATGGTCAGATCTGGTTGAGTTCTAATACAATGTATATCAGAAATACATTGAACACTGGTGCTGGTGGAGATATTTACTACCAGAGTAGAACAGGACATCATTTCTATAGTGGTGGTACTTCTGCTGGTAATAATTGTTTGAGTCTGACTGGTAGTGGAATTTGTACTCTCAAGTATCTTGGATCTGATAGACTAACAACCACTGCTTCTGGTGTTACTGTTGGTGGTAGTGTTACTGCAACTTCATTCGTCAAGACTGGTGGTACATCATCTCAGTATTTGATGGCAGATGGATCTGTCACTACTGGTGGTGGAGGAGGCGGCGCTAGTGTTACTATCTCTGACACAGCACCTGCTGCATCTGCTGGTGATCTATGGTGGGAGAGTGATACTGGTCGCCTCAAGATTTACTATCAGGATACTGATACAACACAGTGGGTTGATACTAATCCACCACTAACTCAAGATAGAATTGCATCCTCGTCTGCTCCATCTTCTGCTACAGATAATGGAGTTCCTGGTGACATTAGATATGATTCTAGCTATGTTTACATCTGTATCTCTAACAATACTTGGAAGAGAGCAGCACTTGCAACTTGGTAATTCTAAATACTACGGAAGGAGCATCTTAAGAAATGGCAATTAATTTTCCCTCAACAGCAGGGCAGGCAACTGACGGTTCATATACCTATAATGTAGCGGGTATTGTATACGCATGGAATGGTGAATCGTGGGAGGCAGCAGGTGCTGGTGCTAGTGCAACTGACAGAACTCTGTTCAGTGTCACCCAGAATGCTGCTGGATCTGCAGCTCTTTCTTACAACAATAACAGTGGTGTTTTTAGTTACACTCCTCCTGATCTTTCTGGGTATCAATTAAGTGCTAGTAATAATCTTGGTGGACTTACTGATGTAACTCTTACTGGTCCATCTACTGCTCAGACTCTGAGATATAACGGAAGTGCTTGGGTCAATTCTGCATTAGCAGTTAACGATCTTTCTGATACTGATGTCAATTCTGGTGGACTAAACCCACTAGCAGATGGTCACTTACTTCAGTGGAGTGCTTCTCAAAGTAAATGGATTAATGATCCCTTTGCAAGATCGGTAAGCACTGTAAATGGTGGTTACTTTGGAGTTTCACAAGCAACAGGTAACGTTATAATTGAAGGACTGGGTGCAGGTGCTGCACTTCAATTAGACAATGCTGGTTCTGATGTTGCTATCTCTATTAACTTTAATACTGGTACTAACGGACAGGTTCTTACATCTACTGGAACTGGTGTTGCCTGGTCGGATCCTTCAGGACTACAATCTAGAACAACTGCTAGTGTTGCACAAACTATTTCAGCTAATGCATCTTCAAACGTTACTATCACCACACCAAAAACTTATGCTCTATTGAAAGTAGAAACATCTGCTGCAGCGTGGGTTACATTATATACTGATACCGCAAGCAGAACTGCAGACGCAAATAGAGCATTGACTAATGATCCTCTTCCTGGATCTGGTGTTATTGCAGAAGTAATTACAACTGGTAATGCAACTCAAACAATATCACCTGGAGTAATTGGTTTTAATACTGCTGGAGCTAATGCAACTTATGCAAAGATAGAGAACAGAAGTGGTAGCACTCAGAGTATTACAGTAACTCTACATTACCTACAATTAGAGGCTTGATATGTCGGAAAGAATCTACGTTGTCACTCTCTACAATCGTGAAGATTTGGAGAGTTTTTATACAGAGATGGCGGAGAAAGGTTTCCGTGTTAATTTAAAGCGTCCATTGAGTCGTAACACTCACTATTGGATGACTGATGAACAAGCAGCAGAATTAAAAGAAGATCCTAGAGTTTGGGATGTGCAACTAACTCCAGAAGATCTGGGATTGGAAATGGTAAGACATGCATATCCAGAGAAAATTAATTGGAGTGTGCAGGAAGGTTTCGAGGAATTTTGGAAAGATGATACAGTTGCTCCAGCTACAATTGATCCAACGATGGATAGAAACTGGGGATTATTTCATCACAGTGCGGTTTACAATGTAGGATATCCTAACAGAGCTAAAACACAATTTGGTAGTGGAGGAACATTTGAAGAAACTTCTGATACTATTAAATGGTATAATGATGGTACTAATGTAGACGTTGTTATTTGTGATGATCCAGTATCTAGTGATGCTGGTGAATGGGTAGCAAAATTATCTGCTGGCACAGCAAACCCCCGAAATCGTTTGGTCGATACTTTTGATGGTAATACTAATACATGGGGATCTAATAGATTTGTAGAGTATCAGTGGTTCAATAATCTGAATAGTGTTGTCGGTTCTATTGATGATGATGGACAAACTTTACCAACTGGCACAGTAACTTATTATACTAATGCTACAAATCCTATTGAGCATGGAACTCATGTGGCAGGAACAGTGGCGGGTGCTATTCATGGTTGGGCAAACGCCGCAAGCATTTATGGATTGCAAGTTTTAGGCACGATGCCTTCAGGTCAATCTATTCCTGGTCTGTTAATCTTTGATTACTTGAGAGCATTTCATGCCAACAAACCAGTTGATGATGATCTAGGTTTTAGAAGACCTACTGTTACTAATCATAGTTGGGGTTATGCAATCAATGCATCTAATGATTTCCCTAGTGGTATTCCTCTTGCAAACCTAACTCAAATTGAATATCAGGGTGTAATTTATAATTCTTCAAACCCAGGTCCATCAGGATGGAATTGGTTTGGTATTGAAACTGACTTTGGTATTGGTAAGTTTAAAAGAAAATTTCCTTTTAGATATGCTGCTATTGATGCGGACGTTGAGGATGCAATTGCTGATGGTATTGTAATTGTTGTTGCAGCAGGAAATGATAATTTCCATATGGTTAGAGATGGAGATCCTAATTGGAATAATAATGTTATCATCCAAGGTGCAGGAGGAAATCAACCAATCTTTTTTAATCAAGGATCTTCTCCTGGATCAGCACCAAATGCTATCAATGTAGGTTCTATTAGTAAGTATTCTAATTTTAGAAGATCTAGTTTCTCTAACTATGGACCTAGAATTGATGTCTGGGCAGCGGGAGAAAACATCCTTTCAGCGTGGCCAAACCCTGCTAGTTTGGTTGACTATGCTGGTGTTGGTATCTCAGATCCTTCCTATTCACCTGCAGGCGGTCCACCATGGTCTTCTGGAAGTTGGATATATCCAATCCAAGGAACTAGTATGGCATGTCCTCAAGTGACAGGTGTTCTTGCATGTTATGCAACAGGAAAAAATAGATTCACACAAGAGGATGCTTTTGGAATTCTGCAGAGAACAATGCAGATGAATCTGATGGATTGGGATGGAGCAGTAGGAAATGGATCCATCAATACAACATATGATGTAACTGTCACTGCACCAAACTCTAGTGTGTACACATTAGTTGGTGATGATAGAGATGGAACTGTTAATGGTAACAATGAAATAGTAAGATTATATCTTGGTGATACAATTAATTTTAATCTAAGTAATGTTTCTTCTATTCACCCATTCTTTGTTAGAAACTATTCTAACAATCAGAACGTAACTACTCCATCGATTCCTAACAATGGAGCATCAGGAACTACAACGGTTTCATGGACACCAACTGTTGCTGGAGTTTATTAT
>BCSF01000282.1_pt1 | contig 21439 bp, 24 predicted proteins | sample 1016431 | NCBI WGS metagenome assembly BCSF01 (sample SAMD00045685;SAMD00045686;SAMD00045687;SAMD00045688;SAMD00045689;SAMD00045690;SAMD00045691;SAMD00045692;SAMD00045684;SAMD00045690;SAMD00045691;SAMD00045692;SAMD00045684;SAMD00045685;SAMD00045686;SAMD00045687;SAMD00045688;SAMD00045689, study...
GGCTCCAAAGTTTGCGCCGATCACGCAGTGGATCGACGCTGACGCTTTTGCTGCTGCATCCCCAGCGGCGGCACCCGCGCAGGCAGATCCTGCGCCGCAACCTCCGGCGGCGTCTGGTAGAGACCTGTTCTAGCGCGGTGAGGCTGGTGCCAGTTGTCTCCCGGCTGGCACCAGCCAACATTTTTGGGGGCGGGAGAATGGGGATTTAGATGACGAATATCGCAAGCTACATCGAACAGGTGGCCCGGCACTACAAGGGTGAGCCGACAAGCAAGCGAGGCACCGAGCTGCGTTGGGGGACGCACGGCAGCTTCAGCGTGGATCTGCGCAAGGGCACTTGGTTTGATCATGAGATGAACACGGGCGGCGGGGTGATCGACCTTGTGCGCCTCAATGAGCCGGCTAGCCTCAATGGTGGCATGTCTGACGTGCTGGCCGACAAATTCGGGATCCAGCCACAGCAACAGAAGGCGCTGACGCCGGCAAAGTATCTGGCCAAGCAATATGACTATTACGACAGTGACGGCGTGCTGCGCTATCAGGTGCAGCGGTTTGAGCCGAAGACGTTCAGGCAGCGCCGGCCCGACGACAAGGGCGGGTGGCTGTATAACCTGAATGACGTTGAGGCGCTGCCGTACAATCTGGTGGGCATGATCCAGAACCCGGACGCGCCAGTGTTTGTGACCGAGGGTGAGAAGGCAGCCGAGCGGCTGATCCAACTGGGGCTGGTGGCAACCACCAATCACGGCGGCGCAAAGAACTGGAAGCCGGAGCTGAACCAGTATTTTGCGGGCCGCAACGTCATTGTGCTGCCCGACAATGATGATGCCGGCAGGGCGCACGCCGATGTGGTGATCAGCCAACTGTACGGCACAGCCAATGCCATCAAGCGCGTGGATCTGCCGGGCGCTGAGAAGGATGATGTGGTTGACTGGTTATTCAAGGGCGGCGACACGCAGCAACTGATGGAGCTGGTGAGGGCGACGCCGCCCATAGCGGCAGAGCCGGAGCCAGCGGAGCCGGAGGACAAGCCGGACGTGTTCGAGACGTACAGTCTCGACTATCTCAGAAACATGCCGCCGGTTGAGTGGCTGGTGGATGGCCTATTAACAGCGCACGGCTTTGCTGTGCTGTACGGTGCGCCCGGCATTGGTAAGAGCTTCCTAAGCATCGACATTGCCCTGTCAGTGGCGCACGGCATGCCGTGGCACGGTCGCGCCACAAAGCCCGGAGCTGTGCTGTACCTAGCCGCAGAGGGCGTGGGCGGTTTGGGAAAAAGGGTGAAGTCGTGGCAGGCGCATTATAATACGCACGGCGTCACAGATTTTCACGTCCTGCCAATGGCTGTGAAGATCCTTGAAGCGCCAGATCTGGAGAAGCTGCTGCGCACCATCGACAATTTCGGGGTGCAATTCAGCGTGATCGTCATCGACACGGTCGCCCGGACACTGGCCAGCACCGGGTCAGACGAGAACGACGCCACGGCGATGGGGCAATTCGGCGAGATGTGTGGCGTAATCCAGCGACACGCCGGCTGTGCCGTCCTTGCGGTACACCACAGTGGTAAGGATGCCGCGAGGGGCATGCGCGGCTCTACGGCGCTTCTGGGGCTGTCTGACACGGTTCTGGCTATGACTGCGTCCGAGGCGATCCTGACGCTGAAGGTAGAGAAGCAGAAGGATGCGGAGCCGGCACCCGACACGACCTACGAGCTGACGCCGATCCAGTTGATCGACGACAGCAGCGCCATCCTGATGCCGACCGAGCAGGCTGAGAAGAGGCGCGGGGCCAAGCTGTCGGAGCGGCAGCTAATCGCCCTGCAAGCACTCAGGAATGGGCTGGTCGATATGAAGGCAACCAAGATGTCGGTGAGCCGCTGGCACGAGCTTCACAAGCAAAAAGCGCCCGATTTGACCCCGGCGAAGCGCAGGGACGCACGTGCGCCACTGCAGGAGAAGGGTGTGATTGTGATAGAAGATGACAAAGTGTGGATTAACAAGCAGATAGAGGAAAATGTGCGATGAAAAAAACCCATCGCACGTCCATCGCATGTGATCATCGCACACGTGCGTGCGATGCGATCCCCCCTATAGGGGATCGCACATCGCATGTGCGAGCAGGAGGAGTGAATGGCTAAACGACCGAGGAAGCCGAGCAAGGCATACTATGCGCCTACACAAGCGCATGAGCGCAGAATGCAGGATGCGCTGCACAGATACGATGATGTCGTGTCGCAATACGAAATGCGGTGGGGCGTTGACCGACTGCCGTGGCTGGTTGGCACCGAGCTGCGGGAACGGTTCGAGGCGCAGATGCAAAAGCTGAACAAGGCCATCGATGACCGCGTCGATGTCGAGCATCAGGTCGAGGTCACGCTGCGCGGTGTCGCGGCTCTGGAGAAGGCCGCCATTGAGCGTGGCGCACAACAGTTGACCGGGGAGTATATTGAGACGGCGATGCCTGATGGCAGGGTGCTGGCAATCACCCGCACGTCGTGGGAGGCGACAAAGGTGAAACGTGAAAACCGGGATCTGGTGGTGTACAGTGCAGAAGAGGTGGCAGTGCTGGTCGCCGGCTTCGAGGAAAGGGCAAACATCGTGCCGAAGATCAAGGACACATTCCCCGGCGCTGTGGTTGAGAGCGTGAAGCCGAAGACAGAGACAGAGGAGCTGCTTAATGACGCTATCCCTTTCTGAAAACAAAAGGCCTTGGTCTGTGATGCCGATGCGTGCCTTTGTTGACCGCCAGCTCAAAGACAGAGAGCTGCGCGTGCTGGGTGCGCTGTGTTCGTTTACGAACAGGGCTGGCGTGTGCTGGCCATCGATGGTCACGCTGTGCGAGGTGAGCGGGTTCAAGGAACGCAAGAGCATCCACGAGGCACTGAAGGTGCTGAAGCGGCGCAAGTATGTGCGGCAGCTACAGTCAAAGGATTACCAAGAGACGATCAGCGGGTGGAAGAGCAATCGCTATCAGGTGCTGTGGGATGGCGATGAGCCACTGCCAACGTGGGAAGAGATACACATCGCCAAACCGTTGCAGCTCGTGCGCGATCAAGACGAGGGGCCAGAAGAAACAGGGGGTCTGGGGGATGGACAACTAACCACACACAACCGCCGCCTGATCGGTCAGCCCGACCCGGAGTTAACCGAGATCCAGTTGACAGCCGAGGCCATCTGCCACGCCTACATCCGCGCAGTGATGCAGGCGACCGGGCAGGTGCGCCTGTTCGACAACGAGATCACGCAGGCGCGGCGGCTGGCTGTCGAGGGCCACAAGCCGGCAGACGTAATGGCAGCAACGCTCAACGTCTGCGACAAGGCACTGGAGCGCAGGGCAGGGGTGCCGGCGCTTGCTGACGTTGCGAGAGCGATGGCCGATGCGTAGCGCGACGCAAACGTCGGTTTGCTTTTGTACGGGCCGGCAGATCTTCGGTCTGCGTGTGGCCACAGCACAGAAGCGACCCCTTTCCCCCCGCCCCTTCCTCTATATCGATAGGGGTCTCACAAAAAATTTTCACCACAATCGGGGAATGCTATGATTGAGAAAGGCGATGGGCGTTTCGCTGAATTGCTGCGGCTGGACCGCTGCCCCAAATGCGAGACGGCGCTGCACAAGCAATCGGACAACGGGCTGCGGGTTGACCGCGAATGCCCGACATGCAAGTTGAAGATCGTTGAATACAGGGATAAGGATCGAGGCGATGGATAGATTTGAATTGCTCGACGCGGCAAAGGTCGCCGTACAGGGGCGCGGCGAGGAGTATGGCTCAGTGCTGGAAAACCACAGGCGCATCGCATTCATGTGGACCGCCATCTTTGGCCGTATAGTTGAGCCGGAGCAGGTCGCACTGTGTCTTGCGGCGATGAAGATTGCGCGGCTATCGACAAACCTTGATCATCAGGATAGCTGGGTGGATCTGGCTGGATACGCGGCAACAGGATCGGAGTGTTTGCATGAGCGCGAAAAAACCGCCGACGATTAGACAGCAGCGCGCTGCGCTTGCGTCTCAGGACGAGGCGCGGCGCGAGGGTGGCGTGCAGGAGCTGGGGGCGATTGGTGCCGGCGAGGCCACTGATGTCATCCAGTGGGACGCTATGGGGCAGGTTACGCTGACGCCGTCCGCTGCACTGCCTGAGCGCGCCCGGCGCAGCATCAAGAAGGTGAAGGTCACGCCCAATCAGTTTGGCAATGTGATTGAGGTTGAGATGCACGACAAGATCGCGGCGTTGCGTCTGTTGGCAAAGCATCGCGGACTGTTGGAGCCGAATGCCGACAATCAGAAGCCGAGCATGATTGGCATTAACATCACCGGCCCGAAGGCGACGATTGTCGATGTGGAGGGCGACGATGGCTGAAGTGATCAGTCTCAGCGACTATATGGCGGCCCGGTTCTTCCCGGAGGACGTGATTTGTGGCCATTGTGAGGCTGACACTAGGGGCCGGGTGTACGACAGCAGCGCCTGCGTTCTCTGCACTGAGTGTGGTGAGCCGCTGTTGATTGTCGCGCCGGAGGACTATCACGGGTTTACGGTTGTCACATTTAGGCCGGAGGATTAATGGCTAGGTCACCACGCGCGACTGACAGGTCGCCACGCAGGCGCAAGCAGCCGACGACTGAGGCGCTTGCCGGTTTGAATTTGGATTTTTCGGGCAGTCCGACGGTATGGCAGTTTTTGAACGACGACAGCTTTGTGCGTGGCTTGATGGGGCCGGTCGGCTCTGGGAAGACGTTTGCTTCATTGGCCGAGGTTATGTTGAGGGCAGTGAAGCAGTGGCCGTCACCTATCGACAATATCCGCTATACCAGATTTGCAGTAATACGAAACAGCTACCCGGAATTGCGCACTACGACGATCAAGACGTGGCAGGAGATCTTCCCTGAGAATGTCTGGGGTCCGATGCGCTGGTCGCCGCCGATCACCCACCACATCAAGCTCCCTCCGCGCGATGGCGCTCCGGGAGTTGATTGTGAGGTGATCTTTCTGGCGCTCGACCAGCCGCGCGATGTTCGCAAGCTGCTGTCGCTGGAATTGACCGGCGGCTTCATTGACGAGGCGCGGGAGCTGCCGAAGGCTGTCGTCGATGGCCTGACCAGCCGCGTCGGTCGTTACCCGACCAAGGCCAATGGCGGCTGCACTTGGCGCGGCGTGTGGATGTCCACCAACCCGATGGATTCGGATCACTGGTGGCCAAATCTGGCTGAGAAGAACCCTATTCGCGGCAAGTACCCGTGGAAATTTTACAAGCAGCCCGGCGGCGTTGTTGAGGGTACTGCCGAGCATGAGGACAATATCTTTTCCGCCGGCAAGCACTGGATCAACAACCCGCGCGCCGAGAACATCAACAACCTGCCGCCCGGCTATTACGAGCAGCAGCTAGCCGGCAAGTCGCTGGACTGGATCCAGTGCTATGCCGGCGCTCAGTATGTTTATGTTCAGGACGGCAAGCCCGTGTGGCCTGAGTTTTCCGACAGCGTGATGTCTGGCGACGTTGAGATTGAGCCGGGCTGGCCCGTCCACATCGGGCTGGACTTTGGCTTGACGCCGGCGGCTGTGTTTGGGCAGAAGATGGCGAATGGCCGCTGGCATGTGGTCCACGAGCTTGTGGCGTTTGATATGGGGTTGGAGCGGTTCTGTCACCATCTGGTGGCTGACATCCAGCAGCATTTCCCGAAGAGTGACGTGCTGATCTGGGGCGACCCAGCCGGCGTGAAGCGCGACGAGATCTTCGAGGTGACCGCGTTTGAGCATATGCGAACGCTGGGCCTGCACGCTAGGCCGACCAGCTCGAATGATTTTATGGTGCGCCGCGAGGCCGGGGTTGTGCGTATGAACCGGATGGTCGCCGGCAAGCCCGGCCTAGTGGTGAGCAGCAAATGCACCCGCACCCGCAAGTCACTGGCCGGTGGCTATCATTTCAAGCGGATTGCCGTTGGTGCCGGCTACGAGCGTTTCAAGGACGCGCCGAATAAGAATGAACACAGCCACGTCGGCGATGCGTTTGGCTATTTGATGCTTGGTGCCGGCGAGGTGCGTTCTATTACGCGCAACAGTCAATTCAGCCAGCAATTCAAGCAGCTCAAAGCCAACACTGACTTTAGCGTCTTCTAATGATCACCAACGATCCCGGCATTGTCTTTGTGCCATTCCACTGGGGCCACGCCTACGCGATGGATCTGCGCCCGTTTGATGCCGACTATTTCGACAGCGTGCCGAATTTTCGGGAGATGCTGCGCCAGTATCAGGCGACAGGCAACGCGCAGACCGCGATGGCCGGCGGCAAGATCCTGTGCTGCTTCGGCTATGTGAAGCTGTGGCACCGGGTGGCCGAGATGTGGATGCTGACAGGCGACCAGATTGCATCGCATCCGGTTGCGCTGACGAGGGGCGCACAACGACATATCAACCACATTGTTGCCAAAGAGAAACTGCAACGGTTGCAAGTCACTGTAAATACACGACATGACCTTGCTATGCGGTGGGCAGATGCGTTAAAATTCACCCGCGAGGGCGTCCTGCGAAACTATGGAGCAGACGGCGCTGACTACATGATGTTTGCGAGGTACTTTTGATGGGTGGCTTGATCAGTCCCAGAATACCATCCCCACCGCCGCCCGACCCGGAAGTGGTCGCGGCGCAGGAACGTCAGGAGCAGCGCCTGACCGAGCAGGAGCGCCAGAAGATGGCGCAGATCGCCGCCCGGCGTAGGGCGCGCATGATTGGTGGCCGCCGCTCGTTGCTGTCGCCAGAGCGCCCCGACGCTGAGATGGGCATCCAAGAGACACTGGGGTAGGTTATGCCGGTAACAAAAGCATCAGGCGCTGACTGGTCAGCGGGTTCAAGCTCTTCATCTAGGGGCGGTGGGTCAAGCAGCTCTAACAACTTGACCAGAGGCCAGCGTGCTGCCGCCGCCAGATATACCGGGATGGCTAGGGCTGCCGGCATTGAGCCGTATTCAACCCGCCGCGCTGTTCAAAATGTCCAAGAGCGCGAAGAGCGGTCCCAAGCCAGCATGCCCAAGCTGCCACTGCCCGGCTTGGTTGCTGCCCTAAATATTGGCAGCGCAATGCGCGGCGAGATCATCCGACAGATTGAGGCTGGCGGTGTGCCTGTCCGCGAGAATGGTATGGTCATCGGCGTGATGAAGGATGGCCGCTACACGGGCCGTCAGCGCGAGGCAGACCGTCTGGCTATGCAGGAGGCCAATCGCGGCGACGGTGCCGCTCAGGCCGCGCAGATGGGCGCTGGCGCACCACAGCCAGCCCAACCACCGGCAGCAGCGCCAGCAGCAGCAGCAGCGCCAGCCACTGTGCGCCGCTCGGCACTGGCGCAGCAGATTGAGGAAGAGAACCGGCGCCGTCGCCTCGCCGGTATGCGCCGCCTCGGCGCACGCACACTGCTGAGTGGCGACAGGTTTACCGCTGACACACTAGGAGCTGGATGATGCCAAAGGTCGTATCTAAAGAGGGCAAGGCCCGCCATTTCGCGTACAGCAAGGCCGGCATGAAGGCCGCCAAGGAGTATGCCAAGCAGACTGGTGGCCGCGTCACCGGCGCTAGCATGAAGAGCAAGATGGCGAAGAAGAAGGGCGGCAGCTATGGACAAGCCTAAGCAGGTCTGGGACAAGAAGCGCCCCAAGGGGCTGGGCAAGCCCAAGTCGCTGTCGTCCGCGCAGAAGCGATCCGCGATGCGCGCCGCCAAGAAGGCCGGGCGTCCCTATCCAAACCTGATCGACAACATGAGGGCGGCCCGTGGGTAGCCCAGCTTGGACACGCAAGGCCGGCAAGAACCCGAAGGGTGGCCTGAATGAGGCTGGCCGGCGCTCGGCCAAGGCTCAGGGCATGAACCTGAAGCGCCCGGTCAAGTCTGGCGACAACCCGCGCCGAGCCAGCTTCCTTGCGCGTATGGGCGGCATGCCCGGACCTGAGTATAAGGACGGCAAGCCCACGCGCCTGCTCTTGTCGCTGCGCGCTTGGGGCGCTAGCTCCAAGGCAGACGCGAAGAAGAAGGCCGCAGCAATCAGCAAGAGGAATGAAGCCAGTGCATAGTGTCGAGCAAATCATGAAGCGGCACGAGGCCGCGCAGCGTCGCAAGGACAACTGGCGGCAGATCTATGAAGACTGCTACGAATTCGGCCTGCCGCAGCGCAACCTGTATGATGGCTACTATGAGGGTGGCGGTTCGCCCGGCCAGAACAAGATGGTGCGCGTGTTCGACAGCACCGCCATCAATGCCGTCCAGCGTTTCGCCAACCGCATCCAGTCGGGCCTGTTCCCGCCCTACGCCAACTGGTGCCGGCTGGAGCCGGGCGCAGATATCCCGCAGGACCGCGCCATTGAGGCGCAGGCCGCGCTGGATATCTATTCCGAAAAAATGTTCTCGGTCCTGCGCCAGTCCAACTTTGATCTGGCGATGGGCGAATTCCTGCTGGACCTGTCGGTCGGCACCGCCGTGATGCTGATCCAAGAGGGCGACGACATCACGCCCATCCGCTTCACCTCTGTGCCACAGTATCTTGTCGCCATCGAAGAGGGTGCGCACGGCAAGGTTGACAATGTCTACCGCCGCATGCGCCTGAAGGGTGAGGCCATCCAGCAGCACTGGCAGGACGCCGAGCTGCCGGATCGTCTGGAGCGCATGATCGCGGAGAAGCCAACGCAGGAAATCGAGCTGCTGGAGGCCACGCTTTATGACATTGAGCAGGGTGATTTCTGCTATCACGTCATCTGGCCGGAGGGCAAAAGCCAGCTCCTGATGCGCCGCATGAAATCATCGCCGTGGATCGTCGCGCGCTACATGAAAGTGGCCGGCGAGGTCTACGGTCGGGGTCCGCTCGTCACGGCCATCCCCGACATCAAGACACTGAACAAAACGCTGGAGCTGCTCCTGAAGAACGCCAGCCTGTCCATCGCCGGCGTCTACACGGCGGCAGACGATGGCGTCCTGAACCCGCAGACCATCCGCATCGCGCCGGGTGCCATCATTCCAGTGGCGCGCAACGGTGGCCCGCAGGGTGAGAGCTTGCGGCAAATGCCGCGCTCCGGCGACTTTAACGTCAGCCAGATCGTGATCAACGACTTGCGCATGAACATCAAAAAGATCCTGCTGGACGACACGCTGCCGCCAGACAATATGTCGGCTCGGTCTGCCACCGAGATCGCAGAGCGCATGAAGGAGTTGGCCAGCAATCTGGGCAGTGCCTTTGGTCGTCTGATCACTGAGACAATGGTGCCGATGATTGCGCGCATCCTGTATGTGATGGATGAGCGCGGCCTGATTGAGATGCCGCTGAAGGTCAACGGCCTTGAGGTCAAGGTGGTGCCAATCAGTCCCATCGCTCAGGCGCAGAATATGGGCGACATTGAGAAGATCATGCAGTGGGTGCAGATGTCGTCCGCGCTCGGCCCAGAGGGGCAGATGGCGGTCAAGACCGGCAGCATCCCAGACTATGTGGCCGACAAGCTCGGCATCCCGGCAGACTTGCGCACAACGCCGCAAGAGCGCCAGCAGATGATGGAGCAAGCAGCGGCAATGATGCAGGCGCAGGCTCAGGCAGAGGCTCAGGGCCAAGCCCCGGCACCAGCACCAGAAGGAATGTAATCAATGAACCCAGACGGTTGGGAAGGTCTGCAAGCCGCAGACCCTGAGATCGCGCACAAACAACAGGTGGATAAGGACGACGTTGATCGTCTCTATCTGCGGGTCTTCGGCAGTGAGGATGGGCAGAAGCTGCTCACCCATCTGCGATCACTGACGATAGAGCAGCCGACTTGGTATCCCGGCGAGGATGCCAGCCACGGTTATGCTAGAGAGGGCCAGAATAGTCTGGTCCGCGAAATCGAGCGGCGTATCAAAAGAGCGAGAGAGCTATGAGCGAAACTGAGGGGCTGTTGGCCGATGCCAAAGTTGAAGGCGACGACAACCAGCAGCAAGCAGAAGAGCAGTCTATTTCACACTTGCAACCAGACACCGAGCCATCGCTTGACGATGTTACTCTGGCATCAGAAGACGAGGAAATCGCCTTTGAAAAGCCGGAGTGGTACCCGGACAAGTTTTGGAACGAGGACGAAGGGCCGGACCTTGAAAATCTGGTCAAGTCTTACAACGAGCTTCAGAAAAAGTTTTCGCAGGGCCAGCATAAGGTTCCAGATGAGTATGATCAGTCTGTCTTTACACAGGCTGGCATTCCAGAGGACGATGAGCTGTATGCGACGTACCGTGACTGGGCCAAGGAAAATGGCATTAGTCAGGCGGCGTTCAACCAGCTTGCCGGCAAGTTCATTGAGCTGGCTGGCGCTGAGAGTGAGCAAGCTGCGATCTCTCATCAGGAAGAGTATGCAAAGCTAGGCCCGAATGCCGACGCCACCATCAAGTCGATGACGACGTGGGCGCAGAGCTTGGTCAACAAGGGCGTGTGGGGCAACGATGATTTTGAGGAATTCAAGATTATGGCCGGCACCGCACAGGGCATGCGCGCCTTGCAGAAGGTGCGCAGCTACTATGGCGACAGGCCGATCCCTGTTGATGTCGGGCCGGTAGACGGCGCGCCATCCAAGGAGGAGCTGGCGGCTATGGTTGGCAAGCCTGAGTATCAGAGCGACCCGGCATTCCGCGCGAAAGTCGAGAAGGCTTTTGAGCAGGTCTACGGCAAGCAGGACTACAGCCCGATCTAAACACAAAACCGAGTATCCCCTAATTATCCATATTTAGGGGATACAAAGCGGGGGCGTTTACAGCTCCCGCTTTTTTGCCTATAATCCCCTTGACAGACAATCGTTTTCGACCTGTCAAACCCGCTTGGGGGCGTAGCGTATATGCCCAAGTCGCAGCCCTATATGGACACCTGCTTGGCGAAACCAGTGTTAACTTTTGAAATGGAAGGACTGAGAAATGGCAATTGGCATTTCTAATGCTTTCGTTCAGTTGTTCGATGCCGAGGTCAAGCAGGCATATCAGGGCGCACGCTCTCTTGCCGGCGTGACCCGTGAGCGGACAAATGTCGAAGGCAATCAGGTCAAGTTCCCGAAGATCGGTAAAGGCGTTGCCACCGTCCGGGTTCCTCAGACCGATGTAACTCCGCTGAACGTGACCTATTCGCAGGTCACAGCAACGATGTCCGACTACATCGCTGCTGAATACAGCGACATCTTCAACCAGCAGAAGGTCAACTTTGACGAGCGCCGTGAGCTTGTTCAGGTTGTCGGTAATGCTATTGGTCGTCGTATGGACCAGCTCGTCATTGACGCGCTGAATGCCGCGTCGTCGCCATCCACTGTCGGCACCGACATTGGCGGCACTGGCTCCAACATGAACCTTGCCAAGCTGCTTGCGGCTAAGAAGGCTCTCGACACCAACAACGTGCCATCAGAGGGTCGCTGCATGATCATTCATGCGAATGGCCTGTCTGCTCTTCTGGACGAGACTGAGCTGACCAGCAGCGATTTCGCTACTGTCAAGGCTCTGTCCACTGGCGAGATCGACACGTTCCTTGGCTTCAAGTTCATCACCCTTGGTGACCGTGATGAGGGTGGCCTGCCGCTCCCATCGACCCGCACCTGCTTCGCATTCCACCGCGACGCAATCGGGCTTGGCATCGGTATGGGCCAGAAGTCTGAAATCAACTACGTTCCTGAGAAGACCTCGTTCCTTGTCTCCTCGATGTTCTCGGCTGGTGCCGTTGCCATCGACGACGAGGGCATCGTCAAGATCTCGGCAACTGAATAGAGAGGGGTATAGACAATGGCTTTCGTACTTGCTGACATCACCCCGCTTGGTGGCCAGTCCAAGGCAGGCAACACGCCGGCCCTGTATTGCTACACCACGACCGAGGCTCACACTGACGTTGACGCATCGGGCTATTTCAATGACCTGTCTGACACCCTGAAGGTTGGCGACATGATCATTGTCCACGGCTCGACCGGCGGCACCCGCACTGTGACGATGCACATCGTTGTGTCGAATGCTTCTGGGGTCGTTGACGTGTCCAACGGCACAGTCATCGGCGCTGTCACTGACAGCGACTAAACATAGCGGGGCTGGGCAACCAGCCCCCCTTTTTCTTTTTTTGGAGTAGCGCAATGGCGGCTGGCGATACCAAACTATCAATCTGCTCAGACGCCCTGATTATGTTAGGCGCTACTCCCCTTTCTTCATTTGCCACCGGCACAGACGAGGCGCAGGTCGCGGATCGTCTCTACGACGATGTGCGCGACACCATCCTGATGCAGTATCCATTTAGCTGGACGCTCAAAAAGGTGAAGCTGGCACAGCTTGCCGACACGCCGATCAACGAATGGAAATATAAATATCAACTGCCGGGCGACATCCTCGGCAACCCGCGCGCCGTGTTCAGCACCAGCGCGGTTGGCGGCAACCCTGTCCGCGACTTTGAGATCTACGCCGGCGGCCTCTACACAAATCTGGAGCAGGTCTGGATTGATTACCAGTACCGCCCGGAGCCTGCCACATTCCCGCCTTATTTTGTGCGACTGCTGAAGACGGCACTGGCTGCGGAGTTTGCGGAGCCGATCACAGACCAGATCACCAAGGCAGAGTATTACCACGGCAAGGCATACGGCTCACCCGCCGAGAATATGCGCGGCGGTCTGATGCGTGTGGCCATCAACATTGACGGCGCAAGCCAGCCATCGCAAAACATCCAAGAGTTTCCTATCGCCGACATAAGGTACTAGCATGAGCCGCATCATTCAGATCCAGAATGATTTCACCAGCGGTGAGCTAGATCCGAAGCTGCGCGCGCGCACAGACATCGCGCAGTATAAGTCTGGCCTGACTACGGCACGCAACGTCAGCATCCAGCCGCAGGGCGGTGCAAAGCGCCGGGACGGCACCAAGTTTATTGCGGCGCTGGACAGCGGGGCTGCCAATGCCGTGCGGATGGTCAGCTTTGAGTTCAGCGTCAATGACAGCTACATGCTGGTATTCACGCCCGGCAAAATGTACGTCTTCAAGAATGGCGCGCAGATCACCAATATCAATGGCAGCGGCAACGACTACCTGACAGTCGCCAGCCTGACTGCGGCCATCCTGCCTGAGATGAATTGGGTGCAGTCTGCGGACACGGTCATTGTGGTCCACGAGGATCTGCCGCCGACCAAGATCGTGCGCGGAGCAACAGACAGCGACTGGACTGCCAGCACCATTGCCTTCACGCATGTGCCGCTCTATTCGTTTGAGCTGGATATCCACAGCCCACAGTTTACCATCACGCCGTCTGGCGTCAGCGGCAACATCACGATCACCGCGTCGTCTGTCACCACTGACACAGGCAGCGCACAAGCCGGATCTGCCAGCACAATTACGCTGAAGGCGGCAAGCAGCTTTACAGCAGACGATCAGCCCAACGGTATGTTCGTCAAAATTACGGCAGGCACTGGGGCGGGGCAAAGCCGACACATTGAGGATTATGTTGCATCGACCAAGGTTGTGACGGTCTACCCAGACTGGGACACCGCGCCAGACGCCACATCAAATTATGAGATCAAGGCATTCAATGAGGCGGCGGTCGGCGAATATGCAAATGTGGCGACTGGCTTTGGCCGGGCGCGCTACGTTGAGTTTGTCAGCGACACGGTGATGAAGGCGTATGTGGACATCCCGTTCTTTGACACCAGCCCGATTGTTGCCGGCGACTGGAACAGCGAACACGGCTACGAGGAGGTCTGGTCGGCAACGCGCGGTTACCCGCGCAGCGTGACATTCCACGAGGGCCGTCTGTTCTTTGGCGGCACCAAGAGCCGGCCATCAACGCTGTACGGTTCGCGCGTCTCCGACTTTTTTAATTTCAATCCGGGCGAGGCATTGGCTGATGACGGCGTCGAGGCGACGCTGGACACTGGCACGTTCAATGCCATTGTCGATATTTTCTCTGGCCGCAATTTGCAGGTCTTCACGACTGGCGCAGAATTCTTTGTGCCGCAGACGCTGGATGAGCCGATCACGCCCAGCAACCTGATCGTGAAGCAGCAGACGGCCTTTGGCATGAAGCCGGGCATTCGCTTGCAGAACGTGGATGGATCCACGCTGTTCATCCAGCGACAGGGCAAGGCGCTGCAAGAATTCGTCTTCAGTGACAGCGTGCAAGCCTACACGTCATCCAAGATCTCGCTGCTGTCGTCTCACCTGCTGAAGTCGCCAGAGGAGATGGCAGTCCGCGTCGCCACGTCCACAGACGAGGGCGACCGCCTGATGATCGTGAATGGCGACGATGGCAGCATTGCATGCTACACGCTGCTGCGCAGTCAGAACGTAATCGCGCCATCCGAGTGGACCACCGACGGTGAATTCCTGAATATCGGCGTCGATGTCGATGACATCTATGTGGTGGTCAAGCGCACCATCAACAGCTCGGATGTCTACTATGTCGAGCTGTTCGACGCTGACGTGCTGCTGGACAGCGCCAAGACTGGCGGCGCTGCCCGCTCGGTCACGATGGATCATCTGGAGGCTGAGACGGTCAAGAGCATCCGCGACGGCGTCATTGAGGCAGATCAAGTAGTGTCGGGATCACCTTACCCTATTACATTCGCCACAGCGGCCACTAGCAGCTATCAGGTGGGCATCAACTTTACGCCGGAGGTAAAGACACTGCCGGTCGAGCCAAACCTGTCCAGCGGCTCCCTGAAGGGCTTTAAGAAGCGCATATTCGAGGTGAATGCCGAGCTGTTCGAGACGCAGGCGCTGACGATCAATGGCAAGCTGGTGCCGTTCAGGAATTTTGGCGCAAGCGTTCTGGACAGCGCGGTTGAGGAATTTACCGGGATCAAGACGCTGAACGGTATTTTGGGTTATACTTATGACGGGCAGATCACCATCGGCCAGACTGTGCCGCTGAAGATGACGCTGCTAGGGATCGACTACAAGGTGAGCGCGGGGCAATAAGATGAGTGCAGGTGCAGCAATGCCGCTGATGGCGGCGTCAGCTTTCATGTCATTGCAGGCGGCTGGTACGCAAGCGCGTGGCCTTGCCGCGCAGGGTGCTTACTCCCGGCTGCAAGCAAAACAAGAAAGCCTCAAATACAAGCAGAACGCTGTTGCTGTTCTGGACAACATTCTTCAGACATCGGCAACAATCACCGCCAAGGCGGCTATGGGTGGCGTGGATCCCTTCAGTGGGTCCGCCAAGGCACTGCGCGACTACGCCGTGTCAAAGGGCGCACAGGAGCTTTACACGCTGCAAGAGGGCGAGATCATCGCGCTGGCCGGCGGTAGGATGCAGGAACAGCAATACGCGATGCAAGCACGCGCCGCACAGCAGGCTGGCTTTGCCAGCGCCATTGGCAGCTTGGGCTATGGCTTGCAGATGCAGAAAGGCATTGGTGGTCCCTAATGGCACGCCTTCCTAGATATCGCCCACTAGGCGCTCAGATCCCCAGCCTGCCGACGGTAGACTACGCCGGCACGGCACGCGCACAGGCGCGTGTGGCGCAGACCATCGGGCAACAGCTCGACCGTATGGCAAGCGTTGCGTTCCGCGAGGCAGAGATACAGGCCAAGATTGAGGGCGCTGAGTACGGCGCGACGAATGCGCCTACAGCGCAAGAGCTGCTGGACATGCAGAGTGAGGAAGAGCGCGCCGAGCTGATGCCGGGCGGCACTGGCACCGTCTATGACCGGGCTGCGCGTGAGGCGGCACTGCGGGTCATCGGCATCAATCTTGAGACGGCAGCGCGCGACGAGATCGCCACGGCACGCATTAATGCGCAAACTAATTTCACGCCGGTTGATCAGTTACAGACTGAGATCGACGGCATCATCAATGGCTACAGCGGCGCGCTGTACGACATATCGCCGGCGTCTGCCCCGCAGCTCCGCGCGTCTCTGGCTAGCGTGGGAAATAGCGCCGCGATTGCGCACACTACGCTGATGGCTGACCGTGCAAAGAAGGCGGCAGAGTTTAATGCGACCAAGGGGATGGAGGGGATTGTCAATAATATCCAGCCCCGCGTTTATGCTGCGGCAACAAAGAGTGCGGATGAGATTGTCAATATTGTCACCTCAGAGCGCCATAAAATCACACAGCTTGCCGATGTCATTGATGACGATGCCAAGCTGGCTCAATATATGGGCGACCTAAACCAAGGCGTAGACAAGGCGCTTGTGGGTGTCGTTACAGACTGGGCCGGGCAGGATCCGATGAAGCATCGGCAACAGTGGATTGACGGCAAGGTTGAGGATGTTGCCGTTAAAAATGTGATGGCCCTGATGACGCCTGAGCAAAAGCGCGATGCGTTCAAGGCAATCAATCAAGCTGAAAGCGATTACTATTCGCGCCTGTCGCAGCAAGAGGCCGTGATTGAAAGGGACAACGAAAAAGAGGTGCGCCGCCTTGTTGGCGATTTCAATCAAGTCCTTATCAACGGCAACGAGGAAGATGCAAAGCGTGTATTTGGGTTGCTGAACGAATTAGATCCTGACAAGGCTATGTCGATGTATAAGGCGTTTTTCCAAAGCGGCGGCGCAGACGATTTGCAGACTGTCTATGACTTGCAGCTTGCGTCCGCCAGAGGTGAGCTGACTGAGGACATGATCTTGTCGGCCATCAACAGCCGGCGTCTCAGCAAGACATCGTCCGGCACATTCTTCAATGCGCTGCAATCGCAAAGCAACTCCGAGCATCAGGATGCGATGCGGTTGGTGCGCGCCGAGTTTGGAATTCCAGACAGTGGCATGTTTGTTCTCGATGAGGGCGGGTTGCGCGCCGAGGCGATGCAGACTGTCGCGCGGTTCCAGTCCGAGTTGATCAAGGCAGAGCGCGCAGATCCGAATGTTGATCGCATTGCTCTTGCCGAAGAATTTATCGCCAAAGGCAAAGCTCAAAAGGCGCTGAATAGTGAGCTTTCCACCTTGAAAAATAGCGTTAACAAAGTATACAGCGACATCTTGGTAAGCGTTGACAGGGACGACAGGGCGGCAGTCGTGGCTGCTTCCTTGGCAGAAGGCAAGCGCAACCCCAATCATAAGCACGATAAATTTATGGAAAATCTCAACAGAATTGATGAGATCAACGCAATGCTGGGGGCAACGCAATGAACCAGCTAGAAAAAGAAATGCTGAACACGCAGCTTGCGCTGGAGAGTGGCGTAAAGCTGCAAACCGTTGTCGGCGATGACGGCATGACCTACTCCGAGGTGTTCATCCCGGAGCCGGCAGGATTTTACACTGAGGGCGACGCGCCGACGATGCGTGAGCTTGGCGTCACAGGCGACCCGGCAAAGGTTGCCGGCGCTGGCGCTGCCACTGTTGGCGGTATGGCTGGCGGTGCAGTCACCGGCATAGGCGGCATGTTTGCTGACCTGTTGTCGATGGCGGCAGGTCCGGAGTTGCAGCAGGCGGCGGATGAGTTCAAGGCCGAGTATGGAACCGAGGCGCTGCGCGAGATGCTGTTCCAAGGGATTGACCAGCTTGAGATCCCAGAGCAATACAAATTCCTGATGAAGGACGCGGCGATGGTCGGCGAGGTCACCGGCCTGCCGGGTGCCATTCCTGTGGCCAAGGGCGCTGCAAAGCTGCCCGGCATTGTGGGTGAGGCTGTCAGTGATTACGCCGCCGGCGCTCCTGAGCGGCTCAGGGAAGCGAAGAGCGGCTTCACGCTAGGTATGAACGTAGATCCGACGCAGGTGGTCGATGAGGTCATTGTGGCTGGTCAGAAGCTGATGGGCGAGAAGCCAAAGCCTGCCGGCTCTACTGTCGGCATTAGAGAAAATGAGCAAATCAGAACGGCGGCAGCGGATCGTGTCAAAGAGATATCAAAGGCTAAAGGCGCTGCGCGAGTAAAGATTGATGATCTAGCAACATATTTTGATGAGCTTCATCTGCAAACGTATGGGCGCAAGCTGGATCCATACAATGATCAGGATTTTGAAACAGCCGCAGAGGCTATTGCAGATGAAGTTAACTACCAAACAAGGCAATCCCAAAGCGGGGCTGGGTGGTATGATGGTGACGTTAAATTGACGTTTGAAAAACTGTCTGAGACACCGGGTCTGGAGAGTTTAGCAACAAGCGAAACAGACCGGGTTATTTGGTCGGCCCTTGCCGCACCGACATCTATCGGTCAGCTTGTTAAAAACAACACACGCGCCGCGACGGCTGCTTTTTTGCAATATAAGAAAACAGGCAAGGTTCCCACCAATCCCCCTGCAAAGGGAGCAACGACTGCAGGCATCAAGTCAGCCGGCTGGGGGTTGAAGGGCAAATCTGTTGCCGCTGGCATGAAAGTTATTGCGCATCTATTCGAAACAAAAGGGCCAGATGGTTTTGCTGATTGGTGGCTGTCGCCGCACCCGCTGTCTGAGTTAACAGCAGTAAGAAAAGCCGCCGGACTATCGGGTGCGCCAAGCGGACTAAGCGGCGGCAAGGACAGTTTACATTTTGGCTCAATGGTTCTTGGCGATAAGACAGGGCGCTTTTCACTAAACATCAACGGTTACAAAGGAACGACCAAAGATGTTTGGTTTTCTCGGTCGTATAACCGCCAGTTCGGGCAGATGTACGACAACAAAGGTGAGGTGGCCGGCGGCCCCAGAGATAGGGCAGAACGTCGCCGTATGGAGGACTTCACCAAACTGGTGCTGACAAAGATTGATCAACCAGACTTGTCAGAACAAGACGAGCAAGCCATATTGTGGTTCTATGAGCAGGGCTTGTTTACGGATCTGGGCGTAGATTCACGTCCGGGTTCATTTTCTGAAGCAGCGGAGGTATTGAGAAATGAGTTACGATCAGGAGTTCGCGCAGGCGATGGCATTGAAGCTGCGGCTGAGCCGGGAGCAGAAACCCTCGCCGGGTTCCGAGGCGTCGGCGAAAGGCAGCGTGCCGTCAGATCAGTTAGGCGAGACGAGCTTGAGGCGCTCAATAGCCCAGCAAGTGACGCAGGACAATCCGGGCCTTACCGAATCGAGGGTTCTGGAGATGATGGAGCGGGACGGCTTTTAGAGCCTAACCCATCTGTTGCGGCAAAATATGAGGCCGCTGGCCTTAGTGTGCCGCGCATCAATCAAATTGATGCCGCAACAGAAGCGCAGAAATATCATGATGATATGGTTGCCGCGATGGCCGGCCATCCTATGGGGGGGCAGGTAGAAATCAAATCTGCCGACGACCTTTCTGGATATTCGCTCTTCAGAACAGAGGCGGGAAGCGGCTTTGCTATCAAGTCGGATGGTGATGTTGTCGCAGTGTTTGCTGCGCCCGGAGAAACAAAAGGCGGTTCATACGCAATGCTTCAAGCTGCTGTTGCGGCTGGCGGCCAGAAGCTGGATGCATTCCGCACCAACCCTCCCACAACTTCAGGAACGGTTGGCTTCAGGCCAGTTGCGCGTGTCAAATGGAATGATGACTACGCGCCGCCGGGTTGGGATAAGCAAGCCTTTGCAGATTTTCAGCAAGGTGAGCCGGATGTAGTTTTGTTTGTTTATGATCCAAAGCACTTTGGTGAAACAGACTATGATACAATCCCATTGTTTGATGACTTTGATGAAGCAGCAGCCGTTCAAGACGAGGCGCTAAAATCAATGGCAGGAGAATAAAATGGCGCGCATCACTGAAGATCTGGACGAGATGCAGGTTGCTGCGGAGCTGGAGCAGCAGTCTATGGTTGCGCCCGGTGATGTGCCGCAGGTAGAGACGCCACCGGCCATTGAGGCTATTGAGGGCGCAGAGCCTATTGCCACCACAGAGGCAGAGCCTGTGCAGGTGGCGGCCATTGATGATGTGTTCGCGCTTGGCGGCAAGATCTTTACCAAGGGCAAGGAGCGCCTGCGGGAGGCCGAGAAGCGCATGACGCCGGGTGTGCCGGCAGAGCCAGTGCAGACCATCGGCGGCGCTACTGTGGTGCGTCAGGCAGATCCGGCAGACATTGCGGCACTGGATGAGATCCTCGGAGGGGACTACACCAAGGGCTTGAACCTGCCGGCCATCATGACTGCGTCTGGCGATTTTGATCTGGCTGGTTACATGCAGCAGGTCAAGCACCTGAACAAGGAACTGTTTGAGAGCGCGCGGCGCGGCACATTAAAATATGAGAAGCTGCTGGATCTTGCCGAGCAGCAAGGCACCGACCGCGTCCTGCAAAAGTGGCTAACCCGCAAGCCGGGGTCGGGCGAGACGGCAGAGGATGTGCTGGCTGGTCTGATCTTGGCGCGAGACTTGACGCGCCAGCCAGCCAAGGCCTTTGCCGATGCCCGCCCTGCTGTTGACCCAGAGGAGCGCCGCAAGCTCTTTGCCAATGCAGCGCAATATATGACGATGGAGTTCACGCTATACTCCAATCTGTCGGGCGCGACTAGTGAGGCCGGGCGCTTGCTGTACGCTATGCAGCAGGCACAGAAGATCGGCCTCGATGTGCGGCGCGGTGATGAGCTGCTGAAGATCTTGGAGCAGGAGGGCGTCGATGTTGAGCATCTCGGCGAGATGTACCTTGCCATCCCAGCGGCGTCCCGCCCACAACTGACGCAGAATTGGGTTAGCAAGAGCGGCGATGGCCGGACCGAAATCTACATCAATTCAATTCGGGCTGCGCCTACAACGCATATGGTGAACGTGGCCGGCAAGGGCATGTTCAGCATGTATAAGGGCGTTGAGGAGATGCTGGCTGGCGGCATTGGCGCTGCGCGCACATCTCTTGGGATTGGTGGCCCGGAGCGCGTCTATGTGCGCGAGGGTCTGATCCAGCTTGACAGCATCAGGGCCAGCTTCTTTGACGCGCTGGTTGTGGCCGGCAAGTCGTTTGTGACAGAAGAGCCGGGCGACGTTGTCTCCAAGTTTTCATCCAAGATTGATGTTCGCAACCGGCGCGCGATTGGCACGACTGGCGACGTGACTGAGATCTACAAGCAATTCCGCAATGGCAATTACAGTGCCGGGGCGATCAATACACTTGGCACTGCGGTGCGCATGTCTGGGCGCTTCCTGCTGGCAGAGGATGAGTTTTTCAAGGGAATTGCCTACCGCGCGTCAGTGAAAAAGCAGGCGCTATCTCGGTCGCTGGCGCTGTATGACGAGACGATGCTGGGTGGCAAGACCGCAGAGGAAGCTAACGCAGCAGCAGCGGCAGAACACGCACGGATCCTGAACGACCCGCCAGAGACGGTGATGGAAACAGCCGGCGCTGCGGCGCGTGAGCTTACTTTCCAAGGGGATCTGGATGGCTTTATGCAAGGCATGCAGACAACAATGAGCCACCCTGCGGTCAAGATCTTTGGCGTGCCGTTCTTTAAGACGCCGACCAATGTGGTCAAAGAGGTGGGCGCTAGGTCGCCATTGGTGATGGCGCACCCAAAATTTTATGCAGACATATCGGCAGGCGGTCGCCGGGCAGATATGGCGATGGCCAAATTTACATTAGGCACCGGCATTATGGCCAGCTTTGCCTATATGGCGTCGGGCCTGTCTGGGCCGCGCAATAATGTCTTGATTAT
>BCSF01000283.1_pt1 | contig 21374 bp, 34 predicted proteins | sample 1016431 | NCBI WGS metagenome assembly BCSF01 (sample SAMD00045685;SAMD00045686;SAMD00045687;SAMD00045688;SAMD00045689;SAMD00045690;SAMD00045691;SAMD00045692;SAMD00045684;SAMD00045690;SAMD00045691;SAMD00045692;SAMD00045684;SAMD00045685;SAMD00045686;SAMD00045687;SAMD00045688;SAMD00045689, study...
GTGCAATATATGAAGCTTAAAAGAATAGAAGATTATAAAAAAGTACTTCCAATAGTAGAAGTGTATACAGCAGTACAGTCAGAAGGCTCCAGACAAGGGTACCCTACTATTGTAGTGAGAACATCAGGATGTACTCATAGATGTTATTTTGGAGAAGGAGGATGGTGTGATTCATGGTATACAAGTATACACCCAGAAAAAGGAACTTTTTGCTTCCAGGATATTATTAATATGTATGATGCTAATCCACATATAAACGAAATGATGCTAACAGGAGGTTCCCCAACTATGCATCCGGCTTTAGTTAACGAATTAACACATTTTGCAAATGAAAAAAACATCTTTATTACTATTGAAACTGAGGGATCTCATTTTCTTAGGACCGATTATCCTATTAACTTGCTTAGTATTAGTCCTAAGTATAGTAATAGTATCCCCGTTGTTGGTGTTGAAACACCTCAGGGAGCTATAACAGACGAAAGAATGATTAAACGTCATAATAAATTTAGACTTAATATTGACGCTATATCTGATTCTATTATATACCATAAAGATTTTCACCTTAAACCAGTACTAGATAAAGAATTATCTATGGTAGGTGAAGTAGAAGAATTTGTAGATAAATTATGCCAACTGCTTTACGAAAAAGGATTTGGTGATGCTGACTACGGTACGGATATGGAATCAATGAACGTATCAGATATCAAAGAATGGATACAAGGTAAGATATGGGCAATGCCTGCTGGTGATACTAGAGAAAGTTTAAAAGAATCTTATCCTGTAGTAATGGACTTTGTAAGAGATAAAGGATGGAGATTTACCGGAAGAGCTCATATCATGGCATTTGATACTGAACGTTGTGTCTAAAGAAGAAGCATTAAAAATATTAGAAGAAATAGAAGAAAATGTCAACACATGCTGTGCTATTACAATGGAGCCAGATGATGTTCTAGTCTTAATTGATAAATTAAAAGATTATTTAGAAAATGATTAACTTTAAAAATATTATAGATACTAGCAGTCCTAATAAGCTAGAAAGTGTAGTTACAATAGAAGGACATCCGGTATGGGATTACAAAATAGGAGGACATAATACTATTTTCCTTATATCTGAAGACCCTTGGGAAGGTGTGGAAGACGAATACGTAACCCTAAAAGAATTAAGAAAATACGTAGTAGATAGTTTTATTCCTTTTGACCTAGTTGAATTTAAAACAGAGGCAGATAGAGAATTATTAAAATCATATAAATGGGATAATAATAAATTAATTCTATCTCACTATTAATAAAAGTTATGACAGAAAAAGAATTTATAGACTGGATTAGAGGGTATGTTGATGGGGTACATCCTTATTCTGCCTCACCTAAGCAATGGCAGTATTTAAAAGAAAAAGTAAAAAGTATTAATAAAGATTCTGAAAGTTATTTAATTGATAATAACTATTGGACAACTAATATAGGTTAAAATGGCAAAAAAAGTTATGTACAATTGGGATTGGATTGACAAGCAAATCGATTCAATTGGAGAAAAATTAGAATCAATAAATAAACCTCAATTTATTACAGGAGTACCAAGAGGAGGATTAATCCCAGCAGTTTTAATGTCCCATAAGTTTGATATTCCTTTTATAGGGTTAGAAGCTGCTAAAACCCTACCAGGAGATCTTAAGAAAAAAGTTCTAGTTGTAGATGACATTGCAGATTCTGGTAATACATTAGCACAAATTCAAAGACATAATTTCCTTACCGCAACATTAGCTAGAAGATACTCTTCTTCGTTCAGCCCTCTATTTGTAGGAGTAGATATATTAGATGACCACTGGCTTGTATTTCCTTGGGAAAATTTTACAGCAAATTCAATCCAAAATTATTTGGAAAATTAAAATAAATTACTTATATTACATTAAGTAATGAGTCGTAGAACCTCAGTAAAAACAAAAAATAAAGTATGCCTAAAAAGTTTATAAAAGGAACAGAATTAGTTAAAGCCGGATTCGCTAACGGTATTTCAACTCAATTAGCGGAAAAACAAAAAATAGAAGGACCAGAAGCTAGGCTTACTGATCATGAAAAGCAAGTCATTATAGAAAGAGCAGCAGAAGCGTACGCTGACTTTTTAACTGCTTTAGGATGTGATTACGCAGAAGATCCAAATTCAGCAGATACTCCTTTTAGAGTAGCTAAAGCATATGTCAACGACTTATGGGCCGGTAGATATAGCCCTTTAGATAAAATCACAGCGTTTCCTTCTGACGGGTATGACGGGATAGTTCAAGAGAGTAATATACCGGTTACTTCTATGTGTTCTCATCATCATCAAGCTATTAGAGGTACGGTAAGTATTGCATATATAGCATCAGAAGATGGTAAGGTAGTAGGTCTATCTAAACTTAATCGTATTGTAGAGCAATTCGGTAGAAGAGGAGCTATTCAAGAGCAATTAACAGTTGCTATTCATAATGCAGTAGATAAGATATGTGAAGGTAATTTAGGAGTAGCAGTTCAAGTAAATGCAACTCACGCTTGTGTTTCCTGTAGAGGAGTTAAGCATGGAGGCGCATCAATGCAGACAGCTAAGTTAACTGGAGCCTTTTTAGATGAACCATCAGCTAAAGCTGAGTTTTATAAAAATATAGAATTAGCAGAAAAATGCAGTCATTAGAAGAAAATAGTAATGATTGGGAGAATGATCCGGAAGTCTTAGAGTTTTTGGAATGGGCTGATAAGCCAGGACCTTGGCCGGAAGAAGATGATAAGATTCATACTATAGGAGGATTATCGAACGATAAGGAAGGATCGTTTATGAAGTTTCAAAATAAAATTAAAAGTAAAGAAAATATGGGCGAACAATTAAAATTTGACTTTCAAGTATTTGACCCTGAAGCTAATGGACTTGTTCCATTTGTTGATGAAGTAGAAACATTTAATGCTACTTTTGGTAAACCAAACAATTATGAACCGACAATACCAGAAAAAAAAGAATGGCAATTCGTATACGACTTTATACTCGAAGAATTGGAGGAATATAGACAAGCTTGCGAAAACGGAGACATCGTGGAAGTTTTGGATGCTTTGTGTGATATTACTTATGTTTCCCTTGGGAACGGTGTTATGCTACACGGCCTTAAGAATCAGATATGGCCAGCATATCAAGAAGTACAAGCAAGTAATATGTCAAAATCTTGTTCTACTGAGAAAGAAGCCATACAGACTGTCTCCGTACGAGCTGAAGAACAGGGTGAGCCGTGCCATTATGAAGAAGTTAATGGGAGGTATATCGTCTACAGATCAAGAGATAGAAAAGTAATGAAATCTATTAACTACTTTAGACCTAATCTAAAAAAATTCTTTTAATATGATTAATCTAGACGAACATAAGATATACATAGAAAGCCATAAAATGGATATGGTACCCCTCTCTATAGCAGTACAAGCCGTGCAAGAAGCTCTAACTCCCGAAACTGAAAAATATACTGAGGAGTTAGAAAATGCAATGAAGGAATTACGTAACTCTTTAAATAGTATTAACTTAGATGATTAAAATAGCTCATGAAAGTCCTAAAAGCATCTTCAACGATGTTCAGAAATACACAGATTATGATTATGCCTTAGTACATTTATTTGAAGAAGATAAAGATTATTATAATCAGTTTAAAGAAGCTATAAAAAAAGGAAGAGAAGTTATTTTAGATAATTCTATTTTTGAATTAGAAGAGGCTTTTAATGCTGATAAGTTTGCTCATTGGATTAATGAATTAAGACCTACTTGGTATATAGTTCCAGATGTATTAGAAAATGCAAAAAAGACAATGAGTCAGATGGCTAGTTGGAACATGCACTATGCTGATGTAGTTTACGGTAAAAAAATAGGGGTAGTTCAAGGTAAGACTTACAAACAAATAGTTGCATGTTATGAATATATGGATAAGATTGCAGACGTGGATATGATAGCTATATCTTTCGATTATTCGTATTACACAGAGTCGGTACCTCATCCTAACAAGTACGTTAGCTGGATGCTAGGACGTATTAAGCTACTTGGAGATTTAGTTAGAGACGGTATTATTAATGAAAAGAAGCCTCATCACCTACTAGGTTGTGGATTACCTCAAGAATTTTCGTTCTACTCTCAATACCCTTGGATATATTCTCTAGATACGAGCAACCCAGTTGTACATGGGATAAAAGGAATTAAATATAACTCAGATGGATTATGGTCTAAAGAAAGACAAAAGTTATTTGAACTTATTAACTACGAGGTTAAAGATACTAATTTAATTTTAGGAAATATACATAAATTTAGATGGTTAGCAAATGGAAGTAGAGAAATATAAAATAGGAGATAAAGTAAGATTTAAGTTTTTAGGTAGACTTGAAGAAGGAGTAATAGAAAAGATAAGAGAGGGAGTTCAAGTAGATATATGTAAAGATAAAATCAGGTTTGATATTAACGACGGTAAACATACATACCCAGTAGGATTGGAGAATATTATTGAAAAAGCAGTATGAGTAAGCCATGGATAACATTTTTTAGTCAGACAGGTTCTGAGATAGTAGAGATTTCTAAGTCACTTAATAGATGGCCTGATGTTATAATTACTAATGAAAGACCTACTCGATTACGAACTATTAATGCAGAAATATTAGAAAAAGATTGCTTAATTACTGTAAGTAATAAACCTACGGAAGAAGAAATATATGATATACTTAAGCTCTACGATAGTCCGGTAATTACTCTTCATGGATGGTTAAGAATTATGCCTCCATCTATTTGTGAAAAATATAATATATTTAACGGCCATCCAGGACTTATCACAGAATATCCGGAATTAAAAGGTAAGGATCCTCAAATGAAAGCGTTAAAAGGTAAGTACCCTGTTATGGGGTGTGTATTACACAAGGTTACAGCAGGAGTAGACGAAGGTAAAGTAATTGCTGAAGAGAGGTTTAATGCTTTTAATATTACTGAAGAAGAGATGTGGATAGCAACTAGAGACAGGTCGCTATACTTATGGATTAATTTTCTCAAAAATATTATTTGATATAGGAATGACAAAACAAGAGCATTTACTAGTACTGTTAATGGAAGAATGTGCCGAGGTTTCACAAAGAGCATCCAAAATATTAAGATTTGGACTTAAAGATAAAGACGGCTCAGAACCAGGTCAACCCTATACTAATGAGCAAAGATTACATTTTGAGGTAAATGATTTATTAGCCATCCTTGATATGGTGTATGAAGGTAAAAATTCATACTCATCACCAATGGCTCAATTACAAAAGAAAAAAAAGGTAGAAAAGTACTTAAATTTATCTAAAAAATTAGGTTTAGTAGATTAAATTTCGTATATTAATAAAAAAGGGTTATAAATGATAAAACGCATAGCATTAGTAGGAGCAAGTAGTACGGGTAAAACTACTGTTTACGAATTATTAAAGAATAAATTACCTAAATATGAATTCGTAAACGAATCTACTAGAACTGTAGGTAGTTACGGATTTCCTATTAATGAAGAAGGTACTTGTGCTACTCAATTAGCTATTAGTAGTTTTCATTTAGAGGCATTACTTCAACCTTATAACTTAGTATTAGATAGATGTTATATGGACGTTGTAGTTTATACTAAATTTATGAAAGGAGTAACTTCACATACATATAGCTATATAGAAGACACTTGGAATAGAGTAAAAAATGAATATACTCATTATATTTACTTTCCTATTGAATTTGATTCTGTAGATGATGGAGTAAGAAGTATAAGTGAAGAGTGGAGAAAAGAAGTAGACGAGGAGTTTAAGGCTGTACTAGAAGGAGTACGTCAACCTTATTTAACGGTAACTGGTTCTCCTATGCAAAGGGTAGATCAAATTTTAAAGTTTGTACTTAAGGCATGATAAAGAAAAGAGAATATTGGAGGACTACTAAATGGCCTACATTAGAATTTACTACTACTATTTCACCTAAGGGGTGTATAGTTGATTGTGCATTTTGTCCTCAAAGAACTCTAGAAAAAATATACCATGCTCATAAGGGGCAACCTAAAGTACTAACTAAAGAAAACTTTGTAAAAATTATAGACAAACTACCTAAGGAAGTAAGAATTACGTTTTCCGGATTTACAGAACCTTGGTTAAATAAAGAATGTTCTTCTATGGTAGAATATGCTCATTACGAAGGACACCCAGTTTCAGCTTTCTCTACAGGAGTAGGAATGAAAGTTGAAGATGTAGATATTGTTGAAGAAATACCGTGGACTACCGGACCTAATGGAGGTTTTTGCTTACATTTACCTGATAAAGAAAGGATAGCAAAGCACCCACTTTCTAAAAGGTTAACCAAAGTATATGAAAGATTTTATGAAGTACAGGATAATATACAAGGGTTTTATGTAATGAGTATGGGTGAGGTACATGATTCAGTTAAACACCTATGGTCAGATCCTGTAGTACCTAATTTCTGGTCTCGTGCAGGTAATTTATTAGGAGAAGCTCAAATTAAACCTGAATTGGCGAAAATAAGAGATAGGTTTAAACATATGGACCATAAAGGTCAGCCAAGTACATGCGGCTGTGTAGAGCATTTATACCATAATGTGGTTCTTCCTAACGGAGATGTATCAATTTGCTGTATGGATTATAGTTTAGAAAAGATATTAGGAAATATATTAAATGAAGAATATGACGATATAATGCCTGCCCCACTTTCTACTTTTGATATTTGCGGTAGATGTGAAAACGGAGTTAGTCCTAGTGATAAAATAAAGAAACAAAATTTAATTATAGATGTATAAATACGGTGCAAAATTACTAAGAGTAGTCGATGGCGATACAGCCGATGTAATGATCGACTTAGGATTTGATACTTGGGTTAAAGCAAGGTTGAGATTTAAAGGCGTAGATACCTGGGAAAAAAGAACTAGAGATAAAGCTGAAAAAGCTAAAGGATTAGCAGCAACAGCTTTTACAAAAGAATACTTAGAAAAGAATGACGGTAAATTTACCATTCAGTCTTACGGTAAAGGTAAGTATGGTCGAGTACTTGCTGATATTTATATCGACGGAGAAGAAACCTCTTTAAATAAACTATTAATCGAAAACGGCCACGCTTATGTTTATGAAGGTGGTAAAAAACAAATATTTAAAGGATAAGAATATGTCAGACGTTAAAAATTATCAAGAAGTAGTTGAAATTGCTTCTAAACATTTAGGAAAAGTTGGAGGAGATGGTTACAAAGATACCTATGCTCCGGAATTATTAGTTAAAGTACCGAGATATTTAAACAGAGAAGGTTATGGATTAACCTCAGATAGCTTTGTAGGAGTTGATACCTGGAATTGCTATGAGGTATCAGCTATCACAACTAAAGGTCAACCTGTTGCAGGTATGTTAAAAATCGTATGTCCAGCAGATAGTGAATATCACGTAGAGTCTAAATCTATTAAATTATATTTGAATTCATTTAACATGACTAGAATTGGTGATAATGCAGCCGATTGCATTTCTGGAATTGAATCTAGAGTTAAAAGAGATTTAGATGAATTATTAGAAACAGATACTACAGTTTCCTTTTATGCATCAGAAGAAGAAGGTGAAGCTCTATCTTTTGAAGGATATTCTGATCTTGGTGATATTGTAGATTTAGATCAAATAGACTTTACAGCATTTAAATCAGATTCTTCTCAATTAGCAATCGAAGATAACTCAGACGATCCTATCGAAGTTAAGCTTAAATCTAATCTACTTAGATCAAATTGTAGAGTAACAAATCAACCAGATTGGGGTGATGTATTTATCAGAATGAATGGTAGAGATGTACCTGCAGTAGATGCATTAGCAAAGTATATTGTATCTCATAGAACAGTAAGTCATTTTCATGAAGAGATTTGTGAGATGGTATTTAAACATTTGATGGATGCTTATAAACCTGAGCAGTTAATGGTAGCTTGTTTATATACTAGAAGAGGAGGATTAGATATTAATCCAGTTAGAGCAACTCATCAAAGCTTGATACCAGAGTTCTTTACCAGTATCGATTATAGAATTGCTAAAACTTTAAGACAGTAATATGACTACAGGAGTTATTGCGGGTGCTTTTGATGTTATACATCCAGGGTATATAAAGCTTTTTAACGAATGTAAAAAGCACTGTGATAAGCTTCATCTTTTCTTACATATAGATCCGTCTATAGAAAGACCAGAAAAAATTAAACCAGTTTTAGATGTATGGGATAGGTCTTTAATTTTATCTTCTTTAAAACAAATAGATACTATTACTACTTATGATACAGAAGATAAATTACTATGGCATCTTAAAAGGATAAAACCAGAAGTAAGATTTTTAGGAGATGACTATAAAAATAAATCTTTTACTGGAGATAATTTAAATATTCCTATACATTGGGTAGATAGAGATCACGGTTGGTCAACAACAAAATTTAAAACTTTAATTGCTAAACAAATAGAAAATGAAAGAGTTAGTTGAAGAAAATAAGCTTATAGCTACAAGAGTTCCTCCTGGTGATAATTGGGAACTAGTAATAGATAAAGACGTAGTGATAGAAGGTTTAGTTCAAACCCTTACACAGTATATGAGAAAAACTAAATTTAAAGGTCATTACAGATTAGAACCACTGAATGGGAAACTATTTGCTATAGTAGAAGAAGAAGTAAACATACCAGAACCTGAACCAGAAGTATGGGATTTATATGGCGAATATTAAAGATAGAAGTTGCTTAATTGCAACTTTTTTCTTATATTTAAGTATAGTAAAAATGGTTATAATATGTCAAAAGCAGAAAAGCATTATCAAGAATGGCCTCTAGAGGAGTGCCGACTTTATTTCGAAAGATATCTTTCAATGATTAAAACCAAAGATGTCAGAGTAGTTAGAGAACTTATAGCAGAAGAATTCGGTAGAACTAGAAGTGCTATTGGATTTAAAGAAAGAGAAGTTATAGGAGTACTAACTGAGGGAGAAGAAGGAATTTATACTTACGGAGAAAATATGATTAAAGCTACAAATGAAGCTTTAGAAAAATCCGGAATGTCAGTTACTAGATTTAGAATGTTATTTGAGTAAAGTTTATGTGTAAAGTTAGTTGGTGTAACAATCCTATAGAAGAAGGAGCTCATTATGCTAGAAAATACTGTAGCGTTCATACTCAATATCAAGAGTATGGAAAAAATGCTCCTAGCCGTCCATGGTTATTCTATAAAACTGAAAAAGTAGTAGCAGGAGATCTTAAATGTGAGTGCTGTGGATATGACCCTACGGAATTTTATTCAAGAGATTTAAAGGAATTAAGTGGCTTATTTGATGTAGATCACATAAATTCTAATATAAAGCATACACTAGAAGGAGAACAGCCTTCTAACTATCAATTAGTATGTAAGCATTGTCATGTTTTGAAATCATATGACGAAGGTGATTTTGTAAGAAAAGATTATAGATAACAGATTATATATGCAAATAGAAAAAAAGTATTACACCGTCCAAGACTCAGAGACGTTAAAATTAATGTACCAACATATTCAGGAATCAGAAGTTATTGCAGTTGATACTGAAACTACCTCTTTAAATATGAGAAAAGGTAAGATCGTCGGGTGGTCTATTTCTGGTGCTGAAGGAGTAGGGTTCTATATTCCTACATTAGTTTGGAACTTTGAAAATAACTCATTAGAGCCGCAATTTATCGGCGATACTTCTGCAGAAGTTATTTCTAAAAACTTACTTAAAATGTTAAAAGGTAAGAAATTAGTAATGCATAATGCTTCGTTTGACTGTAGGTTTATTAAGAACTATTACGGAGTAGACCTATTAGAAGATCTTTGGGTAGAGACATTGCTCCTTGTTCATACAGTACAAGAAGAAGGTGCCGGTATGGGAGTATTTGGATTAAAACCTCTAGCAATATCAGTTCAAGAGCATATCGGATTAGATGTAGAAAAAGCAGCTAATGAAGAGCAAATAGAATTAAAGGATTCTATTAAATCTAATGGAGGAGAAGTAACTAAAACTAACTTTGAGATATATAAAGCGGATCTAGATATACTTTCTAAATATGCATCAGCGGATACAGATTTAACTTTACGTTTATGCAATTACTTTTTAACTAAGCTTAAAGAGGAAAATTTAGAAAAGTTTTTCTTTGAAGAAGAAGTAATGCCGATTTACAAAGAGGTTACTATTCCTATGGAAGAATATGGAGTTGATTTAGATATGGAACTTTTACAGAAGACTCATGATAATATTGTTAAAGATTTAGAAGAGAATAAAGAAGTTGTAATGAAAAGCCTATTAGCAACCTCTGAAGCTAAGAAATGGGTTATGAATACAGCTTTTGATAACTTCCCTCCTAACCATAAAGGAAGCTGGGCTCAAATGCTCGCACAAAGGTATTCTTTAGCATTACCTAAATCAGAAAAAACTGGTAAGTACTCCCTTACTCAAAAAAATATAGAAGAACTAGAAGATAGTCCAGCTAAGCAGTTTCTATTAACTGGTGATAATTCTGTTTTAGAAGAGTTAGAAATAGCAAGAATATCTATGGCATTATGGAAAGAGAAAAATGATGGAGAATACATTAATATTCAATCTAAAAAGCACTTAGGAGAAATAGTTTTTAACTATATGGGCATAAAAGCTAAAAGTAAGACAAGAAAAGGTCAGGCTCAATTCGATATGGATATGTTAGAGTCTCTAGCTAAGACTTATGCTTGGGCAGAGAATTTGCGTATCTATAACAAGTTACTAAAAATTAAATCTACTTATATAGACAGGTTCATAGATAATAGCGAAGACGGTAGATACTATTTTTACTTTAAGCAACACGGAACCGTATCTGGCCGATATGGCTCGGACGCTCAACAACTTCCTAAACCAAAAGAAGAAGGAGAAGATGCTCCTATTATTGTAAATTATACTAATATAGTTAGAGCATTCTTAATTGCAGGTAAGGGTAGAAAAGTTATAGACTCGGATTATGAATCGCTTGAACCTCATTGTTTTGCTTCTGTTACTGGTGATGAAAAATTACAAGATATCTTTAATAACGGTTGGGATTTTTATTCTACTGTTGCTATTCAAACAGAGAACTTAGAAGGAGTAAGCCCTGATAAAAAAGCAGATAACTACCTTAAAAAATTAGACCCAGTTAAACGTAATCAAGCTAAAGCTTATTCATTAGGTATTGCGTATGGAATGGAAGCCTATGCTTTAGGAATGACTCTAGGAATACCTACTAAAGAAGCAGAGAAACTTGTTGCAGGTTATTTAGATGGTTTCCCTGATCTAAAAAGATGGAGAGAGGAATCTAGACTTCAGGTAAAGGATCACGGGTATATTAAAAACTATGTAGGACGTATTCGTCATTTACCTAAAGTAAAAAAGATATACGAGAAGTTTGGTGAAAGAATAATGGATTGGAGATTTAGGAATCAACTATCAGATCAATACGGTAAAGATCAAGTTCTTCAAGTGTATAGAGATTATAGAAACGGTTTAAATAACTGCCTTAACTTTCAATTACAATCTCTAGCAGCATCCGTTGTAAACAGGGCAGCATTAAAGATTAACCGTAAAGCTAAAGAGATGAATATTGACGCTATAGTACAAGCACAGGTTCATGATCAACTTATAATCAATATTAGAGAAGATCAAGCTAAAGAATTTGCACCTATAGTTCAACATATAATGGAGACTAATCTAATACTGCCTGGAGTTACTTTAAAAGCACCCCCAGAGATAGCAGATAATTGGAAAGAAGGTCATTAAAATAAATCTAAAGACTATTTATAATAAAGAAAATTGACCCTAGAGCAATTTTATTTTTATATTAATCAGACGATCTTAGGACGTCACAAATTTTAAATGATATGAGTACATTATTTTATGAACGTACACCGTTCGACATTTTAGTTAGAAATTTTTTTCAAGACGCCGGCAACTATCTTCCGCTGGCAGAAACCAAAGTTCCTCACCCAGTAGACATATATACAAACGAAAAAGGCCTCTTTTTCGAAGTAGCTTGTACAGGGATCTCAAAAGAGGATCTTAAAATAGAAACCCAAGATAATATCTTACGAATTAATTACGATAAGAGTAAAGACGCAGGATGCTGTGAAGTAAACGATTGTGATTATATTCATAAAGGTATTGCTAGACGATCTTTTAATTTAGGTTGGAAGATTGATAGTAAATTTGAATTAAGTAAGGCAGATGCTGAATTTAAAGACGGTTTACTAAAAATTGCTATCCCATTTACAAAAGGATCAGAATTAAAAACTCTGAAAATTAAATAGTTTTTTCCGCTCTAGGGTTTGATTTTCGAATTATAGTTCGTATATTAATTAAATAAATAAAAAAGTTATAAATGAGTAAAACACTTATTCCACAGAATGACCGTGTACTTGTTAAACCTATTGACGAAGGTGAACAAATGTACGGTAACATAGTTATCCCTGATATGGGTAAAGAAAAGCCTGAAATGGGGGAAGTAGTTTCTATCGGACCAGGTAGAACTTCTGAATTTGGACATTATATTCCTGTAAAAGCAAAAGTAGGAGATGTAGTACTAGTACCTAAAATTGGTACTTTACGTATCGATTTTGAAGGAGACGAATATTATATTGTTCAAGATAAAGAGATTTTAGCAACAGTAAAAGAAACAGAAGATAATGGATAAGAAAATAGTTTTTTCAGATAAAGCTCGTAAAGAGCTTTTAAAAGGAGTTAATAAATTAGCTAACGCAGTAGTAGCAACCTTAGGTCCAGCCGGACGTAACGCTATTATAGAACAAGACATGGGTAATCCGGTCTCTACTAAAGACGGAGTTACAGTAGCAAAATCTATTGACTTAGAGGATAGAGTAGAAAATATTGGAGCTCAACTGGTCAAGCAAGCTTCAATTAAAACTGCAGATCAAGCCGGAGATGGTACTACCACTTCTACGTTACTTGCTAGAGAAATGTACAAGCAAGGTTTAGAAGTAATGACGAAAGGTGCTAATGCCGTAGATGTAAAAAGAGGTATTGACGAGGCAGTTAACAAAGTAGTAGGATATTTAGAAGATAGTTTATCAAAAGAAATAACGGACGAAGAACAGCTAAAACAGGTCGCCACAATTTCAGCTAATAATGATACAGAAGTTGGTGAATTAATTTCCACAGCCATGGATAAAGTCGGCCGAGATGGAGTTGTTACTATTGAAGAGTCACGTACGGGTGAAACCTATCTGGAAACAGTAGAGGGTATGCAATTTAGTAGAGGTTATAAGTCTCCGTACTTTGTGACTGATAATAACTCTATGCAGGCTGTTCTTCGTGATCCGTTAATTTTAATAACCGATAAACGGTTAAATCAAGTAAAAGAGCTTTTACCTATCTTAGAAGCAGTATCTCAGCAGAATAAATCGTTATTACTTATTGCAGATGATATCGATGGAGAGGCACTCTCTACACTTGTTGTAAACAAAATGAGAGGTATCTTACAAGCAGTAGCAGTTAAAGCTCCTGAGTTTGGAGATCGTAAAAAAGCTATATTAGAAGACATAGCTACTTTAACTGGGGGTACTGTAGTATCTACAGAGAAAGGAATGCGATTGGATAAGTTCGATACTAACTGGTTAGGTAAAGCTAAAAAAGTAACAGTGGGTAAAGAGAATACTACTATTATCGATGCTCAAGGATCTGAAGAAAGTATAGAACAGAGAGTAAATGAGATTCGTAATCAAATAGATGAAAGCAGTTCTCCGTATGAAATCGAAAAACTACAAGAGAGATTGGCTGCTTTTATTGGTGGTGTTGCTATAGTACACGTAGGAGGTCATACTGAAGTAGAAATGAAAGAAAAGAAAGATAGAGTAGATGACGCCTTACATGCTACCAAAGCTGCACTAGAGGAAGGTATTCTACCTGGAGGAGGTATTGCTCTTTTAAACGCTTCTAAAATGCTAACAGAATATATTGGAGATGTAGAAAGTGAAGATCAACAAAAAGGGTACGATATTGTAATCCAATCAACAGAAAAACCTTTCTATCAGATCTTAGAAAATGCTGGCTACAGTAACAAGCAAATAGGAGATATAGAAGAAGATGTTATTTTAAAAGAAGGAGACGTATGGGCTGGATATAATCCGAGAGAACAAGAAGTAGTTAATATGTTTGAATCTGGAATTATTGATCCGACTAAGGTAACAAGACTTGCTTTAGAAAATGCAGCTTCAGTTGCCGGAACTATGTTAATTACAGAAACAGTTATTTCTAATATTAAAAAAGAAGAAAATAAAGGAATTGATCCTAACATGATGATGTAATGGAGAAAATTAAAGAAGTAAATTTTACAAACGAGTACGGTTTAAAAGATACCTGGACCTATGAGGGTAATAGGTTAATAAAAACAGAATTTAGATACCCTAGAATTAATAAAAAAAAGAAAGATATGAGTGTAAAACAAGAATTATTTGACCAAATTGCTGAGCAGTTTGCAATCCTTCAAGAAAATAACGAAGGCAGTACTAAAACATCACAAGCAAGAGCTAGAAAAGCAGCAGGTGAGATTAAGAAATTAATTACTCCTTATAAGAAAGCTAATATGGCAGAGGTTAAGTAAGTGAGTTAGGAGGGGGCGTTTTCCTCTTCTTGCCACGCGCGAATTTTTAAGACCCTTCCCTAACCGGAGGGGTTTTTTATTGCATTATTTTTCGTATATTATTAAAAGATTAAGGTAGTATTAAGAGAAGTTCAAGAAATACTACCTATTTATTATTATAAAAAAGATACTTATGAAAAAATTATTTACTATCGCAATTGCGTTAATATTTTTTAACCTTAATGCCCAAGAACAAACAAACAACCAGGAAGTAACTACCTACGAACAATTAGACGGTAACATAATTAAGGTTACTAAATACAACGGTACTTTTATAAAAGAAGTTGGCTATGTAACTAAAACAGGAGACAAATACGTAAATACCGGAGTTTGGAGACAATACGATAATGAAGGTAATATATCTCTTAAGGTTAAGTACGTAAACGGCTTAAGAAGAGAGACAATTGCATATCAAGATAATAAAGTAATAAAAGTTTATAGAAAAAACTAAAATTTAAATCTTATTAACTTACCTTTCTTTTTACCTTTTCTTGCAATAAGGTCAAATGTGATGCCAACCGATATACCTCCGTATGTTGTAGCAAGAAGATCTCTTGTATCAAAATAGTTACCTTTTTGTCTGCTATCGACAGTTTCTTTAATAGTCCCAAACAAAACAGCAGTAGCAACACTTGCTAGAAAAGCTTTACGGTTATCCTCTGTCTTATTCAACACGATAGCGTAAGATAAAGTGCCAAAAAAAGCACCAGCCATAAAATGTTCTTGCTTATCGGGTTCAGTTAACAGTTGTGCATTACTTGGTAGAGTGGTGAATAGAAAAAAAGGAAGTAGGAGTAGGTATTTCATATAATGTATTTTAATATAAATACAAATTAAATTTGTTTAGAATCGTTAATTTTCGTATATTTATGTATATGATGAAGGATTTTGAATACTTTAATGATGAATGGAACGAAACCTATATTGAAAACAGTAACTCTAACCTACCAAGAATGGAGGGAAGCATTGAAAATACCACTACCGCAGAAGAATAAAAAAAAGTATACGAGAAAAAATAAACATAAAAATAAAAGTTATGAGTGATTCAATTAAAAAATATTTCGAATTAGTAGAAGAAGGAGCTTTTGAAAAAGAAAGCGTATTAGAAGAAAGACCTTACATCTACGAATCCCCGGACGGTGGTAAGACAGTATACAGAAGACTAATAGGAGATAACCCTATTGAACGTAAACTGGTAGTTAATGAATCTGAAATATATACTTTAGAGTGGTTAGAGACTTACGCAAATCTTGCGCGACATTATAAAGATGCACCACCTACTCTTCTTAAGGAGATGACTAACGACGAAATTTCTGTTAAAAAAGTTTGTAATTAAATTTTTTATTCATATATTAATGTATATGAAAATAACTCTACCCTATAAACCATTCCATTCAGAAGAATGGCTTGAAAAGTATTTTAAGAAGAATTACTACAAAAGACCTTATAATAGGTTTCATTGGTGGAGAAGCTATGTTGATAAGAATAAACCATTATCCGATAGAAGTCCTTTGAGAGATAGAATTCTTAATGGTGATTTTGATTTTGGTCCTTATAAGTTTGAAGCAGAGGTTGTAGAGCATAAACTAAATAAAAAATACCAAGAACATTTTGAAGATCTAGGTAGGTACGTAGAAGAAACCTCTCTAGATAGAGCAAGAAGAAAGAGGTTACTTGAAGATTATGAAGCGGATGAAAATAGAAAGTTAGACTCTCTAGCAAAATCATTTAGTGAACTTATAGGAATAACTAAAGATAAAGTTTTTGATGAACTAATTGAATTTAACGATACACTGATAGAATTTTACTATCATATAACAGAAAAATACCCTCGAAAGAATGGTATTGCATATTTATAATTAAATAATAACTTAAAAAACAAACATGAACACTATTTTAATTATTTTAGGACTCTTAGTTGTAGCAACAGGAGTTTATTATTTCGGTTTTTATACAAAAGGGAAAATAAATGACCGAGACGGAGATTTCATTCCAGATGAAGTAGAAGATACTATTGAGGATGTTAAAGAGAAAGTAGAAGATATCAAAGAAGATGTTGAAGAAACTGTAAAGGAAGTTAAACGTAGAGCTAAACGTGTAAAACAGGAAGTGAAAGACGTAGTTGATGCAGCTAAGGAAGTAGTTGATCAAGCAGGAGATGTTGCTGCAGCAGCAAAAGGAAAGACAAGACGAGGCCGTAAACCTAGAAGAAATAATAAGAAAAAATAATGCAACAACCGCAGATTAATTTTGACATTAGTCAAACAAAAGGAGTAGTATGTGATGAATGTGGACACGTTCACTTCCAGCAAGTATTAGTTATACGCAAAGCGTCCGGCTTGCTTACAGGAACAGGAAAACCCACTTATGTACCAATTCCTGTCTTTGCTTGCAATAAATGCGGGCATGTTAATTCTGAGTTTTTACCTAAAGAGGTTAAGGATATAGACTAACATAGTATTTCTTTATACACATTAAACAGGGGACTCTACGTCCCCTTTTTTTTTAAACTATTTATAAGTAGGAATTCCTTAAATCCGACGGACAGTTATATATTGTTTAACTAATAAATATTATTATGGATTTATTGAAGAAAATAGGTTCTTGGGCTGACGCTCTAACACAAATTGGAATAAGTTTAATTGCTTTTGGGGTAGTATTAGAAGTACTATTCGGAGGAGTAGAAATTCCATTCTTACCAAATATCTCAGTAGTAGGAAACATTATGGGGATTTTAGGTTCGTTAAGCGCTGAAGGCTTATTAGGACTTGTAGGTGCATTTGTACTGTACCACATTCTTAAAAAGAAAGGTTAATTTAATCAGTAATATAGAGAGGGCGAAAGCCCTCTTTTTATTTTAACTTAAAATTAATAGTATGGAAGAGATTAAAATTAACAAAGAATCATTGAAAATATTTAAAGAAATACGTTCAATAAAAAAACCTAAAGAAATAAACCCATTGCTGGATAAAGCAGTAAAAAAAATAGAAGATCAACTATTTAATTTAGAAGTAAGACTAATCCAACTGAGAGAAGAGAATAAAAGATTAGGTAGACTGTAAAACGGTAGTGGGAAATGCAGTTTAAGCACTATTTATATTTAAACATAAGTTTAGTTTATAAAACAAATTAAGAATAACATGAAAAAATTATTACTTTGGTTATGCTTTATGCTACCTTTTTTGAGCATAGCCCAAGAAACAGCCCCCGTAACCTTTAGGCTAGATACTAATACAATAGCCGAAAGCATCCCCAACTCAGATCAAATGCAAGTATTCATCCAAACCAGTGTTACTGGATGGACTGATATACCAATGGAAGATGTTGGAGGCAATGGAATTTTCAGAAAAAATATTAATATAGGATATCCAACAGGAGAAAATATAGATGTATTCTATAGATTTAAAATTACATCTTTTGGTAATAATGGATTACCCTATACAGCATGGGAAGGAGGTTCTAACGCAGATTTAGGAGACTGTGCTTTTCCTGCAGTTGAGGTAGGTCTTTCAGGAGGTATGGTAAGAGATGTAGTAGTACCACAAGAATTAATAGACAACGGTACTTATGTAAATCCAACAGGAGAGTATAAATTAACTCATTGTTTTAATGAGTGCGGTAATGAACCTTGTCCACCAGAACCATGTATAGATGGTTTAACTTCAACTAATGCTTATCAACAATGTTTAAGTGGAGGCCAAGCTTTGATAGTATTTGAATGGGATACTGAATGTGAAGTACAATCAGTTGAATATTCTAATGCCGAAGGTGCTGGCCCTTTCACATATCCTATCAATCCAGATGCACTTAATTTTGGAGTATATGCAGGTAATGGACAAATGCCTCCTAACTGGGAAGTAGAACATCAGTTAATTGTTAATTTTTTAGATGGGACTCAATCAGATCCTATTTACTTTACTCCTGAAGCATGTATAGAAGGATGTACGGATCCTAACTCAGAATCATATAATCCTTGGGCTACAATAGATGATGGCTCTTGTTCAGGTACAACTTGTGATGAAGAATTATATCATCAAATTACAATGCAAATCAAGTTAGATAACTGGCCAAATGAAACTAGTTGGACAATGAATAGCGGTGGCATTATAGGTGAGGCTCCTATAGGAACATACGATTTTAATGATATAGGTCAAATTTATACTTATGAGTTCTGTGTTGATAAAAATGCAGGATTTGAATTTATTATTAACGATACTTACGGAGACGGTATAGCAGGTACTACATCAGGAGGTGATATAGATGGATTTGTTAAAATATTTGATTGCAATGGGGATTTAATATGGGAATTACCTGACCCAGATTTTGAATATGTAGCTTATTCTGGTCAACAATTTGGAGTTGATTGTGAAGGAGCAGAAGAGATATTAGGATGTACAGATCCAGCATATCAAGAGTATAATCCAGATGCAAATGTAGATGACGGTTCATGTCAGAATCTACATATTATAGGCTGTACAGATCCAAACTCTATCAATTATAATCCAGACGCTACTAAACAAGAATTAGTTCCTGTTTGTGATTATAATTTAATAGTAAGAGATGCTGCTTCAGACGGCTGGGGTAATTCGTATATCGGAGTAGCACAAGGAGGAGTAAGTTTAGGTACCTATACTTTAGGACCTGGAATAGAAGAAGCAATATGGCCTTTATCATTAAATTCTTCTGAAGATGTAGTTGTATACTACTTTGAAGTAGGTAGCCCACAAACTACACCGGCAGAATAAGAATTCCAAACTTTACAGAATTCTTTTATTATAGAAGGATTAGATGGAGAATTGCTACTATCTGGAGGAACGAATCCATTTGAAAATAACGGACAGGGAGCATTACAGAACTTCGAAGCACCATTCTTTGTTAATTACTCAGCATTACCTTACTGTGGTGATGTTTGTATTCCAATAGTGGAAGGATGTACAGATCCTGATTCTTTAAATTATAATCCTGATGCTAACGTAGATGATGGTTCTTGTATTCCAATTATAGAAGGATGTATGAATCCACTAGCATTTAATTACAATCCTGATGCAACAGTAGATGATGGTTCATGTGTACCAGTTGTTGTAGGTTGTATGGATCCAGATGCATTTAACTATGATCCAGAAGCTAATACACCAGGTGACTGTATTCCTGTAGTGTTAGGATGTACAGATCCAACTTCGTTTAACTATAATGAAAATGCAAACGTAGATGATGGTTCTTGTATTCCTGTAGTAGAAGGATGTATGGATGTAAATTCAATTAATTACAATCCAGAAGCTAATACTGATGATGGAAGTTGTATCCCAATTGTGGAAGGTTGTACAGATCCAGATTCATTTAATTATGATCCTAATGCTAACGTAGATGATGGAAGTTGTGTACCTGTAGTATTTGGCTGTACAGACCCAGATTCATTTAACTACAATCCAGATGCTAATACAGATAACGGAACTTGTGAACCAGTAGTATTTGGCTGTACAGATCCTGATTCATTTAACTACAACCCAGATGCTAATACAGACAATGGAACTTGTGTTCCTGTAGTTTTAGGATGTACAGACAACACATCATTCAATTACAATCCAGAAGCTAATACTAATGATGGTTCTTGTATTCCTATATTAGCAGGTTGTACAGATCCAGACTCATTTAACTATAATGAACTAGCTAATACTGATGATGGTTCCTGTATACCGGTTGTTTATGGATGTACAGATAATACCTCTTTAAACTATAACCCAGAAGCTAATGTAGATGATGGAAGCTGTATTCCAATTCTGTACGGATGTATGGATCCAGATTCATTTAACTATAATCCATTAGCTACAGTTGATGATGGAAGTTGTATTCCAGTAGTAGAAGGATGTACAGATAATACTTCTTTAAACTATAACCCAAATGCTAATGTAGATGATGGAAGTTGTATTCCAATTTTATATGGCTGTATGGACCCTGATTCATTCAACTACAATCCTTTAGCAACAGTTGATGATGGTTCATGTATAGCAATAGTAGAAGGATGTACTGATAATACCTCATTAAACTATAACCCAGATGCTAATGTAGATGATGGAAGCTGTATTCCAATTCTGTACGGATGTATGGATCCAGATTCATTTAACTATAATGCATTAGCAACAGTTGATGATGGAAGTTGTATCCCAATCGTATACGGCTGTACAGATCCAGATGCATTAAACTACAATCCTAATGCTAATACAGAAGATTTTAGCTGTATAGAAATTGTATACGGCTGTACAGATCCAGACTCAATAAACTATAATCCAGAAGCTAACGTAGATAACGGTTCTTGTATAACAGCGATTGTAGGATGTACAGATCCTGAATCTTATAATTATAACCCAGAAGCTAACGTATCAGATCCAGATGCTTGTCTATATGATGCAGGTTGTATAGACGGTCCAGGTAATCCTTATTGGTTAAACGATAACTGCTATGCTTGGGTGATTGATGTAGATAACTATTGCTGTGATAATGAATTTGATTCTATATGTCAAGAAATGTATAACTACTGTGAAGATGGATGGCCAGAAGGATTTGATATTAGTTCAATTCAATCTCAATTTTCAAGAATTAATAATATAATTGTACATCCAAATCCAACATCTGGAATAATAAACATATCTTCTAATATAGAAGGGGTAGTATTTGAAGTAAGAGATATATTAGGTAAATTAATTATAATTGAATCAACCGGAAATGT
>BCSF01000284.1_pt1 | contig 21330 bp, 33 predicted proteins | sample 1016431 | NCBI WGS metagenome assembly BCSF01 (sample SAMD00045685;SAMD00045686;SAMD00045687;SAMD00045688;SAMD00045689;SAMD00045690;SAMD00045691;SAMD00045692;SAMD00045684;SAMD00045690;SAMD00045691;SAMD00045692;SAMD00045684;SAMD00045685;SAMD00045686;SAMD00045687;SAMD00045688;SAMD00045689, study...
TAGCTCCAGTAAGTGCACCAGTATCAACACTAAAATCATCACCAGCAAAAGTAGGGTGGACGTAGTTATTAGCGTTAGTTGCTATTGTGTCTAATTTTGTACCATCAGCAGATACGTCACGACCATCTACAGTGCCTGTTACAGTCATGTTGCCTGTCAGAGCAATGCCGTCCGTTGAAACTGTGCCTGATACGTCAACACCAGTAGAGGTGGTGGCGAGTTTAAAACTGCCATTATGCGCTAGTTTTGAGTCGTTACCTATATTAAAAACTGCCATAGACTGACTATTAGCATTGTCCCAGATTCGTACACCAGTTCCGTTAGTTTGTAGGGATAGTTCACCAGTGCCTAAATCACCAATAACACTATTACTACCATCATGATAAATCTGTAAATCATCAGACGCACCGAACTTGGCTTTGACGTTATCGCCATGAGCAATATCACCTGTCATTGTACCGCCAGCTTTAGGTAAAGCATTATCAGCAGTAGTACCTTGAGCAGACGTAGCATAATCTGTAGAAGCTGTAGTAGCTGCTGTTCCTAAACCTAAATTAGTTCGTGCAGTTGCAGCGTTATTTAAGTCAGAAAGATTATTAGTGGCTAATAATGCACCAGACAAAGTAGCGTAAGCGTCTAGCCAAGAAGAGCCAGAGTAAACCTTCATGGTGTTTGTAGTAGAGTTAAAATACAAAGCACCAGTTAATAAAGCATCACCATCGTTGTCTACTGTTGGTTCAGAAGACTTTGAACCTAAATATCTATCGTCAAAAGAATCAAAAGAAGCTGCTGCGTTTGTAGCCGATGTTGCTGCGTTAGTCGCACTAGTGGCTGCATTAGAAGCAGAAGTAGATGCCTCACTAGCTTTAGTTGTTGCTGTGGAAGCACTAGTAGCAGCTTCAGATGCCTTAGTAGTAGCAGTAGAAGCAGAAGTAGAAGCTGAGGTTGCGCTAGTTGACGCAGAAGTAGCACTAGAGGCAGCATTAGTCTCTGACGTAGCTGCATTAGTCTCTGACGTAGCTGCATTAGTCTCACTAGTAGCTGCGTTAGATGCGCTTGTAGACGCTTCGCTAGCTTTAGTAGTTGCAGTAGTAGCCGAACCAGATGCGGACGTGGCTGAACCAGCAGCCGCAGTTGCACTTGAAGCAGCGTTAGTCTCTGCTGTCTCTGCATTAGTCTCTGCGGTTTCTGCGGCAGTCTTAGCGGCTTCTGCGGCATTCTTGTAGGTTAAAGCACTAGAAGCTGATGTAGCTGCTTCGCTAGCTTTTGTTGAAGCTGTTGTAGCACTACCTGATGCTGCGGTAGCTGAGGTAGATGCTGAGGACGCACTTGCAGCAGCATTGGTTTCTGATGCAGATGCGTTAGATTCTGAAGTAGAAGCAGCAGTAGCACTATTAGATGCTGATGTAGCACTAGTGGATGCTGCGCTTGCTGAGTTACTAGCATTGGTTTCGCTAGTAGCTGCGTTTGTTTCTGAGGTTTGTGCTGCGGTTTTTGAAGTCAAAGCGGAAGCAGAACTACTGGCAGCCGAAGTCGCACTAGCAGCAGCAGCGTCAGCAGATTCAGAGGCGTTTACCGCTTGTTGTGTTACTTCTGTTATAGTAGCGTCATTAGTTGCGTCACCACTACCACCTGTACCCCTATAAATTGCCATTTACAACCCCTTATCAAAAAAAGAACAAAAAGGGGCTAAAAAGCCCCCTTAGTTTTACTGGTTATTAGCCTGCAACAGCAGCAACAATACCAGTTTCAGGACGTAGTACCTTAGTACCATATAGACGATCAGCAGTGTAAAGAGTGCCTAAGAACTCTTGCTTGTACTGAGTCTGAGAACGGATGCCCTGCTGTTCAGCAAGTACCATGGTGTCTTTATGACCCAAGATAGCACCACGAACACCAGTAGCTAGAGTAGGTACGTTAGTAGAAACGAATACGTCTACGCCATACAACTCACCGATCTTACCATTAACAACGCCACGACCATTTACGAAGTCAGAGCTAACGTAGCGGTCAATACCCATGATTGCGTTACGCAAAGCAGGAGGTACAACTAGGAAGCGGTTGTCCATTGGGGTGTCTTCATCATCTAATTCTTGAATCAAAGAACGCAAGAAAGCATCATCGAAAGCAGAACCAGAATCAGTAGAACCAGCATAGGCACTTAGAGCACCAGAGCCGCCATTGATGTAAGACTTAGAGTGAGTCCAATCAGAACCATCACCATCACCGAAAGACTTACCTAGGGTGAATAGATCGTCGTCAACTTGCTTGGCTAGAGCGTAACCAGCATCACCAGTGTAGAACTGACGTAGGGAAGCAAGAGCTTGTACTTCAGTAATATCTTCAATAATGCGAGAATATTCGAAGTGTTTGTCGATGTTGACAATAACTTCTGATTCTACTGCATTCTGAATGGTAACAGCAGTGTTTTCAGCTTTAGCGTTAGCAGAACCACGGGTAGGCTTAGGGATATGGATAGTATCGCCTTTCTTGCCTTGCATGGACATTTTCTTAACGAGAGGGGCTAGGACTAGGTTTTGCTCATAAGCAGCAACAACTTCGTCAGACCAAATCTCAGGGATAAAACTAGCTGCGGAAGTATTATCTACAGCGCCTGTCATTGAAGGATAAGTACTAGTAGCCATTTTAAATTTCTCCTATAATAATAGCTATTTGACCCTTCCCTCAGCATATGCTCGTTGTATATCGTCCGATAGTGCCATATACCGATCTGGGTCAGTTTTCATAAGTTTAATAATATCAGCACGGCGATAGAACTTTTTGGAGGACGTAGAATCTGGGTTTCCTCTTGCAGAACCCGTTGACCCACTCTTGACAGCCTGTCGTCTTCCAGCTTTTTCAGCTTCCACTGTCTGAGACACTACGGCTTTACGTTCTTTCCAAAGATTGAAAAGTTCGTTAGCTGCTTCGGCATCATAACCTTGATCTGCTTGTACAAATAATTGTGTACGAATCTTAGAACCCCTAATCCACTCTGCAAACTTTTCATCCGCTAGTATCTTTTGCATATCGGGATGATTGCTTTGTAGTTGCTGCATAGCGTTTTGTTTAGCAAAAGCCTGTGTAACTTCTTCTGCTGCTTTCAGCTTAGGGTGGTTATTGATAGCCTGAGCAATAGCTTTCTCAGGTTCAGTGTAAAAATCTATCTCTTCTTCTGTTTCCGTGTTTTCAGTAGGTTGTTGAATTGTACTTGAGATATAATCATCTACTACCTTACGAAGTTCTCCTACTTCAGAAGACTGACGACCTAATAACTTTTCGGCTTCTTGGTGCATACGCACTACGTCCTCTAAGGACTTGCCTTGGTATTTATCAGGAACGTCTGTTGTTGTTTCTTCTTCAACAGGTTCTTCAAGTTGTAAAGTTGCCTCTTCAGGGTTTACTTCCGATTCTTCGTACTCAGGTAGATCATTGTTATCTAAGTGTTCACTTTTGTACTGAGTTTCATCATTGTCGATGATTTGTGCTGCCATACTAAACTCCGTGCCTTTGCATTGTGGAGATAAACAAAATGACTGTAGTTTACCTATAAGGGCTACAAGTCGCCTTTTTTAGCTTTCGCTTCGTGTTGTCTTGCCCAGTTAATAGTAGCTCCAGGAAAATCCCCAGATATAGGGTCTAACATACTTCGAGGCATAGCTAATTGCCTAGTAGCAGGCCTACCGCAGTTTTTACAATCAACTGTTTCGGTGTCGCCTTTTACATAGTGTTCATTAACGTGTCCGTCTGGACATTTAAAATCAAATACTTTAAGCATCGTAATCCTGTTCTTCCTGAGGGTTGTCTAGCTCTTCAAAAGAGTTGAGAGTAGTTTCCTCTAAGTTCAAAAGAGTACCAATAATGTTTAGTTGTCCTTTGCGGAAAAAAAGTTCCTCAAGGCCTTTGGTGTGTTCTACAGAGTCTATTGTTTCTGCATTGGCCTTGAGGTCAGTCAGGAGAGTAGTCCAGCCATCCGTCTTGAATAACTGGAACATCTCACGATAGTATTGTTCTAATTCTTTATTCATTATATACTACCTATTATACCATAAAAGTCTAAAAAAGTCAAGATTTTTCTTGTGTTTTCTTACGTTTTGTGGTATTAGAGGCCTGTTGGTTGTCTAATGCTGCCTCCAGCACCTCTATCCGATGTATCAAAGCCTTGTAGCTCTGATTCACTTGGTTGACTACTTCCTCCAGTTGGCGTTGCGTTACCATTCGGTTGTCCTTGTGTTTGGTTATATTTTAATTCAAGCTCACGATCTTTTAGGATACGATCAGCAAGTTGTAGTCTTCGTTCAAATTCTTTGTCGTCTTTTGAACCATCATCCAAATTGGTAGTAACGGCTTTAATCTTATCAAGCTCAAGCTCCACAGGAACTGCCTGAGCCTCAACCATAAGTTTAATAGCCCTAGCCTTAGACTCTTCGCCTTGACCTTGTAGAGCGTTGATCTGAGACTGTTGGAACTCAATCTGTTTCTGATGTACTTCTTGAGCACGTTGCTGTTCTTGTTGATCTGGCTGTGAAGCTTGATCTATAGCAGCTACCAAAGTTTCACGTTCTGATAAGTTCATGTTGTCTACGATAGACTTAAGCAAGATTGGATAGTATTGCTGATCTTGTCCCATAGTCTGTAGCAACTGAACTAATTGTGTTACTTCATACTCACGGGCCATGATGCCTAGTGAGCTAGTAGCACAGAACTTATAGTCTTTTACAGGGTACAACTCAGGCTCAAACTGCATATAACGATAAGCTGCTTTCTCTACAAACGGAACTAAGAAGTTCTCTTGGAAGTTTACTAGAGTACGCTTATGGCGTTTAATGATAGCACCTAGTGACATAGATATGCCTGCTGCCGTTGCTTCACCATTAATAGCGCCACCGATACCTGTAGAATCTACAGCACCTGTGGATTGTTGTACCATGTCCTGTAAAGCAGCAGCCTGTGAAAAGGTTATCTGATTTACATTACCAAAGTTAAATGGATTGATAATCTCTTTAGGATCACCATTAGTCAACAATAGCTTGCCTGCACGTACCTCTGGCTTAGTGCCTCTAGGAATACGTGTAGCGTCCATAGCCAACATAGGGTGTACTGTCAATGCCAATGCGTCAATACGAGCACGTAACTCAGCGTCCAGTGCTTTTTGGCTGTTATAGCCTTTCTCTACGACACCACGACCATAGAAACGACTAGGTACTACGTCCCAAGGAAACGCTACTACAGGACGATCACGCATCATGTAAGGGTTTGCCTCAGCTTTCAGTAAAACGCCTTCGTTAGCTATGATTACGACAGCCTCGACGTACTGAGAGTCCTTTAAATCATCATCTAACTCTACATCAACTTCTTCTTCTAGTAAATAAGTTGGTACTAAGCCATAATACTTCGTCAAACGTACTTTATCGTCAGAATATACAGAAAGTTCAGCGTCTGGCTCAAGATTAAAGTCAGAAGCAGCCTTACCGATGTATTCGTCACGATAAACGCCTTGTTCTTGTAGCAATTCTACGCTATGACAACTAACAAACTCGTCAATAGCAACGCCCATTGCATCATCTACTGTAGTTGCGTTAGGGTCAACACGGAAATTACGTGGCATTACAGGCTTTAGGCGTACTAAAATGCGATCTTTTACATTTACGCCTACTGCTTGTAGTTCTCCGCCAAGTAAAGGCTCAGTAGCTGGAGACATTTCTTTGATTTCTTCCATTACTACTTCAGCAATACCAGTACCAAAGACAGCAGCGTTAATCAAACACTCACCAGCATCCTTACGAATCTTAGCTTTCTTGAAATCTTCAAGTAATTTATCACGTAAATACTTGATGTCGCCTTTTTCTCCGTCTGTATAGTCGTCATGTATGTCGAAATACTTACCACGACCAAAGGTAGCTTCTTCAATCTCTGCTACATTAGACTCTACGGCCTGTTGTGTAGCTGGTGCGATAATACGAGATCGTTCACTGTTACGTGTTTTGTCCTCACTAGACCAAATGCCACGCCAGATACGATAATATTCATCGTTTTTCTCAGCGTAGTTTGCTTCGTAGTGATCGCTCCACTCTTCTACCTTGTTCATAACCCATGCTTGCAGGGTCTCTTGTACCATTAAAGGTGATTCTTCGTTATAGTCAGCCATTTATTAATATCCTGCGAAGTCGTCTAAAATTTCGTAATCGTCGTATTCTTCAAAGTCCCCAGCATATGCTATTTTGGCTAACTGATCTATATAAGCCAAAGCATCTACTAAGTCGTCATGGGTTAAGGGGTCAGGGAATTGGAACAGTTCATCTAAGAACTTTGAGTTCCACTCTGCTTTTTTTATTTTGACTAAACCATGTTCAAAGCGCCCTTGTAAGGCCCACATGATTCTGTCTGTTTTCTTTTGGTTGCCGTGTGTCAGCTCTTCGATGCGAAAGAAAAAAGCATTACGCTTCATCATGTCTTGTAGAGGAGACATTACTGCCTGTTTAGCAATACCTCTTTCTATTCCTACCGATATAGGCTTGTAGTCCCTAACGGCTTGGAATATCTTTTGGGCTGTCTGATCTAACGTCCATCTACCCGATATGATGTTTTCCACGTACCATCCGTTTTGTGTGACATATACAACTGCGATAGCTGTGTTGTCCAAACGGCTGTTCTTTTTATTTTTCTTTCCTACTTCTTGGAATCCAGCTAAGTCAATGGCAATATAATAATCACCTTCTCCTTTATGCTGTTCTTCGTCGTAAACCCGTACCCAATCCTCCTTAAACATTTCAGAACCCATAGCTTCAAACGAAGCCATGAACTCTTGACGGAAAGCGTATGAAGACATAGACTTCTTTGCTATATCTATTTCTTCTGCATCTAGTAGAGGGTTATCGTATGACGTAAAGTGCCAAGCCTTAAACGTAGGGTCGTCTTTTAACTCAGCATATTTGTATAGTTCATAAAAGTGGTTACGGCCTTTAGGTGTGCCTATGAACAGACAGCTACCCTTTTGGTCAGCTAGTGCTGGACGTAGGATTTCCTCAAACACCTGTGGCTTCATGTCAGCGTATTCATCAAGAACAAGCATCTTTAATGACACACCACGCATAGTGTCAGGTCTGTCCGCACCCTTTAGGTGAATAACAGAACCATTTATCAAAGTAACAGTTAAGTTGTTTATATGCGTACTTTTGATAATAGGGTGGGCTAACTCTAACAAGGTTTGCCACATGATGTCCCTAGCCTGACCTTGGGTTGGTGCTACGTAAAACACACCGCCTTTCTTGCCGTCTAGCGCACTTAGTATCAGCAGCCATGCAGCAAGCCTAGACTTACCACAGCGTCTTCCTGCTGCTACTACTTTAAATCGTTGTTCTGAGCTGTAGACTTCCTGCTGCCACGGAAGAAACTCTACCTGTAAATCACTCATCCACAGGACTCCATTCTCCGTCTAAAGCATCAGGCTCTTGTTTCACTTCGCCTACACCAGTTATGTTAATTGTGATAGCTGACTTACCTCCAGACTTTAGAACCTCTTGTTCAAATACAGCAGTAGGTGCAATCCTGTCCATCACTAGTTTCCAAGCGGCTGCTTGGTTTTTATGTTCGTCATTCAAGGCAGCATCAAAGATAGCGTCAAGTACTTTACGTGACTTGGGTGATGCTAACATTCTAGCTTTGTATTCATTAATGACAGCAGCGTCACCTTTGGGTCTACCTCTGGCTACTCTGTTGCCTCTCTTGTTTGACTCAATGTCCTTCTTAGATGGACGACCTACCTTCTTCTTTTTCTTATTTTCTTCTTCTTTTGGCTCTTTCTTTTTTGACAAAACAAAACACTCCTTAAGTTATCCCTAAGAATCTTAAGAACCTTTAATTTATTCTTTATTGATAATACTTAATGAATAAAACTAAAAGACACTTAAGAATCTTAAGTAGGGCCGAGGGTGGCTAATCGCTTACTTATTAATAACTATATTATAACATATTTTTAAACAAAAGTCAACTTATTTCTAAAGTATTATTATGTCAACCGTAACGTGACTTTTATGTCCTTTTTAGTCACACTTAAGTTCTTTTGTTGACTTTTTGTTTTCTTTTGTTTATCAAAGACTTACACAAGTTTACACAAATATAACTAAAGGTTCTAATAAACAGCTTTAATGTTCCTAAAAACTACCTTTTTTGTGCCTGAGAGGCTACCACTGTTATCTTACGAACACAAGCCCCCTCCCGCCCCCTAAGTTATCCACAGGTTTTACACAAGTTATCCACAAGTTATCCACAGGCTGCTGAGTTATCCACAAGTTATCCACAGAACACATGAGTTATCCACAGGTTGAAGTGTGAGAATGCTTGTGGCAGCCTATAGTTATCCACAAGCAACACAAGTTATCCACAATTATGTATACACAGGTTATCCACAAGTAAACGTATAAGTATACACAGACTTATCCACATGGGCTTTAGGCTTCGAGAATGGCCGCATACGAGGTTTTTAGTTGACCCTGTACGTTGATATTAAAAAATAGTGATCTCAATTTTAGCTATGTTGGCATAGGTTTTGCATGGTAAAAAAAGTATTGACAACAAAGAAATATTATGCTATTCGCATGCGTGTATATATAAAAGCATGAGCAAACTAACTAATAGTTATATTGTTATAACAAATAAATATAAAAATAAACGTAAATAATTGTTGACTCTATGTCGTGTTGTGCTATTATAGACATATCAAAACAACGGCAACAGGAGCCAACACAATGGAAACTAAAGACATATTAAGCAACGAAGTTAAAACTGATATAGGCAACTTAGTGCACCGAATGATACAAGTGCATGGATTGTATTTGCAAGCCTCTGACGCTAACAGACTTAGCCGAGCTGACAAATGGTCGAAGCACATGGATCAACTACAAGATGAGCTAAACAACCGCTACGGGATTGAAGTTCAATAATACCACTAGTTGCTTTAGTCTAGGCCTTAGGTTATAATCTGAGGCCTAGCATAAAACAACTGGAAACCATATAGGTGGATACAATGAAAAAAGCAAAGGGTTATGTAGTATATGAAGGCAAAAGCCAACTAGATACTAATGTAGATATTGTCGCTATCTTGACAATGAAAACAACCAATGTAAAAACTGGTAATATGGCCCAGTTGTGGATATTACATAAGGATATTGAACCACATACAGCGACAAAAACAGGTGACGACTATGCAGTCTGTGGTTCATGTCCACAGCGTCACTATAACGGAGGCGCTTGCTATGTCACTACATTTCAAGCCCCATTAGCTGTATATAGAACCTATAAAAAAGGAGGATATACAAAGGGATTGCCAGCGTTTAATTATCACGCCAGCGTCAGACTAGGCGCTTATGGCGATCCAGCGGCATTACCCTATGAGACAATAGTGGACGTATGCAGCGCATTTGGGAGTCACACTGGTTACACGCACCAAGCAAGCCACAGAAACTTCGACAACCGTTTACAAGGCCTTGTCATGGCTAGTGCAGATACCTATAAGCAAGCCATAAAACTACAAGCTAAGGGTTTTAAAACTTTTAGGGTCAAACTACCTAATGACGGTTACTTAGATAATGAAATTGAATGCCTAGCGGATTCTAAAGGTTTGACCTGTGAACAGTGCGGAATTTGCGACGGGGATCAAAAAAACGTGGCTATTACAGTTCATGGCAGCAAAAAAAGTAAATTCAAGTCTAGCATTATACCTACAGTTAGTGTATAATCTAAAAATCAAAACCAAAACGGAGAAGTAAAAATGTTCAAACTAAACACTAAATCACTAAATGATGGCACAACAGGCGCTCGTTTCGACCTAGAGATAGCTTTAGTAGGCAATCTCAAAGGCATCTACCGCAAGCGGGCTATTAAGTCCCGTGGATGGAAAATTGAGGCGCTAAAGCATACCTATGCTGTGCACCTAGGCAAGCGAACGCTATACCTTGAAAGTTTCAAGGCAAAAAATAGCAATCGCCGCTTGTATAACAACTGGGCAAAATAAAAGGAGTTTGTTTTCTATGCGCCCTTTGGTAACATGGGGCGCACGTAAAGCAAAAACCAAAAAACAGGAGTAGTACGATGGAAAAGTTCAAAGATAGAGTCAAACTAGGTGTTTCGCCTAGTGCAAAAGTTAGCACATTGGAACCGCTAGATGATTGGATTACAATTAAATGGCATTACGAGGATGTTTTAGAAGTACGTCCAGATTTAACAGACTACCAAGCAAAAGAGGTTTTGCACCACGTAAAACGGGGGCATGATGCTTGCATGGGTATCAATTGGGACGTTATTAGTTGCGTCGCTGATATGTATTTCCCAGAAGAGGACTAAAAAATGAATCGAGAACAGAAAGAGTTGCTTTGTATTATAATCATTGGTACAATGCTTTGGACTACATTAGTAGTTGGTTTAATTCATAAATACTTATAGAGGATAAGACAATGGAACACAAGCCAAAATGGGTTTTAAAGCACAATAAAGACAATAGCTATTATAAGCTAGTTTTAAACGAAACAGGCGAATATTTGCGTAAAACAAGCACAACGGAGTTAAAAGAAGCAACCACTTTTGATAACTACTTGCAAGCCTGTAACTATGCTAAATTTAATCCAGCGTTTACAATGGTTAGCTATAAAAATGAATTGTAAAAACATACGAGCACAGGAAAGGCCTTATGCTATCTATTGTGGCGATACTGTATTGGGTAGGGTCGAATATAGGATAGTACAGGCTAGATCATTCGGTAAGAATGCCCGTTGGCTTGTGGTGGAGAAAGTAGAAGCAAAAGGAAATGATTATAATTATGTTGAATTACGGGCTAAAGATATGCTAGCATTAGAAGGCCTAGAGTTGGCTTATCAATCTGACGAATTTAAGGAGGCAATATGCACATTCAAAGGAATCCAGAAACGGGCGATATAATCCTTAGTAATGAAAACTACACAGACAATTTTTGTGTGTTTAATGAAGATATAGCGACTCTTTCACAGGCGCTCAATATCGCTTTGAATTTAGACGAATTGGCTGCAATAGAAGCAAAACAACTAGCACAGGAGCTATTAAAGAATGACTAATAGAATACGTTTAAAAAGTATGTTAAGAAAACATGAAGGAGTTAAAAGCCATGCGTACAAGTGTACCAGTGGTCAATGGACTATAGGAGTAGGTCGTAATATAGACGATAGGACGGGCATAGGACTAAGCGACCATGAAATTGATTATATGCTTGAAAATGATATAAACAGAACAGAAGCGGAACTAGAAAGAGCTTTTCCTTGGTTTTCCACTCTATCGGAAACAAGAAAAGATGTTATAATTGATATTTGTTTCAATATAGGCTTGACAAAACTAAGAAAGTTCAAAAAAGCACTTGACGCAATGGAGAATAAAGACTATAATCAAGCAGCAATAGACTTTTTAGACAGTCGATGGGCTAGACAAGTCAAAAAACGTGCTAACAGGCTTTGTAATATGCTAATAGCAGATAGTTATGACGTAGATTAGGAGTAAATAATGGGGTTTTTAGCAATAACTTGTATAGTAATCTATGCAGCAATTTGTTACATAGGGTTTTTAGCTACAGACCCTATAAAATACGAAGAAAAGAAGCGTGAGGCGAAAAGAAAAGCCAAAAAAATTAAAGATAAAGGGGTTGACAAATGGAAATAAAAGCAATACAATATGATTGGCCTCTTATGGAGGCGCTAATTGAGATTAAAAGAGACAATCTTAGATATTACGAAATAGAAGAATATATCAGACTAGGATTGTATGAAGAATTAATGACAAAAAAACACAGCCAGCTACTAGATGAATTTAAAATGTATACTGGCGAAGATTGGGAACAACACCCACAAGCCACACTGGTAAATTAAGGAGCTAGATATGCGTTGTAAAGCCTGTGATGTTATACTAAATGATTATGAATTGTCTCGAAAAGACCAAGATTCGGGTGAATTTTTAGATTTATGCAGTAGCTGTCTTGTAAGTAGCAATGAAGCTATGTTAAACTACAGCACAACAACAGAAGCGGAAGGAGAATCATTAGAAAGTATTTTAAAATAAAAGTTGACAGGAGGTAAAACTACTGGTATAATACTAAGTATACAAAGAAACATTAATATATTATCTTTGTTATATTACTAAAGAGTACTAGGGTTCTATAGTAGAACCCTTAGTTTAAACTGGAAACCATATAGGAGAATTTCCAAGATGATTGCAGAAGGTACAGTAGCATTTGAATCACTAAAAGAACATGACGTTTTTAATGGTCAATCAACGGGTAAGTTTACCTTGACGTTGACACTGGATGAAAAGTCAGCAACAAACCTAGAGTCTGAAGGTGTCAAAATCAAAGACTATGAAGGTAAACCACAGCGTAAGTTTTCGACACAGTACACAGTACCAGTGTTTGACTTAGATGGTAAACCATTCATGGGTCAGGTTACACGGGGTTCTAAGGTACGTGTTCAATGGAAGAAAGGTAATCCACATCCTGTTCACGGTACGCCGCCTTACTTAGAAAAGGTACGTGTATTGGAACTAGCGGAAGCACAGGGAAGCATTGACGAGGATTTCTAATATGAGCAGTTTTGTCAGACATGAAGCGTGTCCGAGTTGTGGCAGTTCTAACAACTTAGCTAGATACTCAGATGGTCACGCTACCTGTTTTGGTGTAGACTGTAATTATTATGAACACGCAAACGGAGGGGCTATCGAGGCCTCTCCCGAAGCGCCAAGAAACCCTAAACGGAGGTTTGAAATGTCGGGTGTATTTGCCGCAATAGCAGACCGCAGAATATCACAAGGAGTGTGTGAGAAGTTTGGAGTAACAGTAGAGTACGGGACGGATGGTAACATAACTAAACACCACTATCCATACTATGATGTTAGCACAAACCAACCTGTAGGAACGAAGGTACGTAGGGTAGAGAATAAGGAGTTTTACGCTACAGGTACTTATGAGAATACTGGCCTATTCGGTCAGCAGGCCTTCAAGGAAGGAGGCAAGTATGTAACAGTATGTGAAGGTGAAGCGGACGCACTAGCTATATCAGAAATGTTTGATGGTAAGTGGCCTGTCGTTTCTATCAAGTCGGGAGCAGGGTCAGCCGTTAAGGATATAAAGTCCTCGCTGGAATGGCTAGAAACATTTGAAAACGTAGTCATTTGCTTTGACAATGACGAACAAGGCCAGAAGGCAGCAAGTAAGGTATTACAACTATTCTCACCTAATAAGGCCAAGAATTGCACGTTGCCTTTGAAAGATGCTGGCGAAATGCTCAAAGCTAATCGCATACGTGAGTTTACAAGTGAATGGTGGAATGCCAAGACCTACCGCCCTGATGGGATTGTAGGAGGCCAAGACACATGGGAATTGCTAAACGCCACTAAAGACGTTAAGAGTACGCCCTACCCTTGGTCTGGTCTTAACAGCGTTACATACGGATTTAGGCCTAAGGAATTAGTGACTATAACCAGTGGCTCAGGCATGGGTAAGTCACAGATAATCAGAGAGCTTGAACATTATCTGTTAGGCGCTACTGATGATAACATAGGAATCCTAGCTCTTGAGGAATCAATAGAGCGAACTGTTACAGGTGTAATGTCGATAGAAGCTAACCAGCCTCTACACTTACCGACCACATCAGTTAGCGACGAATACCGCAGGGAAGTCTGGGAAAAGACAATGGGTACAGGGCGTTTCTATATGTTCGACCACTGGGGTTCTATGGGTGAAGATACGCTTCTTAATAAGATACGTTATCTAGCTAAAGGTCTCGATTGTAAGTGGATTATATTAGATCACTTATCCATTGTTGTGTCTGACCAAGCGGAAGGCGACGAGCGAAAAGCCATTGATGCTATAATGACCAAGTTGCGACAGTTAGTACAAGAGACAGGCGTAGGTCTATTCCTTGTGTCTCACTTGAAGCGACCACCAAGCAAAGGTCACGAAGAAGGAGCACAGGTATCACTGTCTGAGCTACGAGGTTCAGCCGCTATCGCTCAGTTATCTGATATGGTAATTGGCCTAGAAAGGAATCAGCAACATAAAGACCCAGTTATACGCAATACGACTACAGTACGTGTACTCAAGAATCGCTTTGCTGGTCTAACAGGAGCTTGCTGTTGGCTTGGATATGATAGCGACACAGGACGTATGACAGAAGTTGCAGAGCCTGAGGCTACAGAAGATAACGTATATGCAGGGGGAGACTTTTAGTGACAAAGAAGTTAGTATTTGATATAGAGACAGACGGTCTTAAGCCGACCACAATCTGGTGTATAGTAGCTAAAGAGGTAGACAATAATGAGTTATACGTATTTGATTATAATAATCTTAGCGATTGGAATAGTTTTGTACGAGGATATGACGAAGTAATAGGTCACAACCTGATTGGCTATGATGTACCAGCGTGTGAAAAGCTGCTAGGCACTGACTTCTCAGGTATCAAGATTACTGACACTTTGGTTATGTCTCGACTAGCCGACCCACAGCGAGGCGGTCACGACTTAAACAGTTATGGATTGGAGTTAAACAATGAAAAAGGCGATCACTCGGATTGGTCTTGCTATAGCTTGGAAATGCTTGAGTATTGCAAGCAAGACGTTAGATTATCTGAACAAGTTTACAAACTACTCATTCACTCCCTTAGTGGCTTTGGAAGCGAATCTATTGATCTTGAGCATCAGGTACAGGCTATTATATGCAAGCAAATAGAAAACGGATGGCTGTTAAACGAAGAAAAATGCTACGACTTAATAGGGGAACTAAAAGAAGCCTCATTTGTAGCGGAGGAAAAAGTACATGAAGTGTTCAAGCCTCTACCTACATTCATTAAGGAAATATCCCCGAAGCGTAAGAAAGATGGCTCGTTCAGTGTCGTCGGTCTTAAGTTCCTCGGAGATCGTTGGACGGAGGTTGCAGGGCAGTTCAGCCGTATTGATTGGCCTGTATTTAATCTAGGCTCAAGACAACAGATAGCACGTTACCTACAGCACTTTGGATGGAAGCCTAAAAAGTTTACTGAAAAAGGTCACGTTATCGTTTCTGAAGAAGTTTTGATGGAAGTACAGGGAATCCCTGAGGCAAAGCTAATTGCTAACTATCTGCTACTACAGAAGCGCCTAGCACAGGTTAAAGGATGGGTTGATAAAGTAGACACTGACAAACGTGTTCACGGCTTTGTAAACTCAAACGGAGCTGTCACAGGACGTATGACGCACAGTAGCCCTAATGTTGCAAACGTGCCAGCATCCTATAGCCCATATGGCAAAGAATGTAGGGAATGTTGGACTGTTCCTAAAGGTTACAAGTTAGTCGGTTGTGATGCTTCTGGTTTGGAATTGAGAATGCTTGCTCATTATATGAATGACGAGGCATATACCCAAGAGATTCTAAATGGTGACATTCATACAGCTAACCAGATTGCTGCTGGATTGCCTGAAAGATCACAAGCCAAGACTTTCATATACGGATTCCTGTACGGGGCTGGTGATGCAAAGATTGGTGAGATAGTAAATGGCAGTGCTAGAGAAGGTAAGCGACTCAAGGATAAGTTCTTAGACGCTACACCAGCACTTAAGAAGCTGCGAGAAGACGTTGTTTCTGCTGCTAGTAGAGGTTACTTAGTTGGCCTTGATAATCGTAAACTCTTTGTTCGGTCTGGTCATAGCGCATTAAATACGTTATTGCAAGCGGCTGGCGCAGTAGTTATGAAAAAAGCCTTGTGTATTCTCTCAGAATATGCTACAATATGGGGGATAGACTTCAAGTTTGTAGGTAACATTCACGATGAATTTCAAACGGAGGTCAAAGAACATCAAGCAGAGCAGTTTGGTAAGTTAGCCGTTGCCTCTATTGTGGCAGCAGGGATTGAATTAGGACTTAGGTGTCCACTAGACGGAGATTATGCCATAGGTAACACATGGGCAGAAACACACTAACATGAAAAACTTATACAACTTAGTACCTGACATTTACAATCTGATGAAGACTTCTAGTCCTGACGATTCCGTTGATGTTGAACAAGAGATAGAAAAGTTTGGTGAGGCTTGTAAACAGCTCATGCGTGACAAATTCGACAGTAAAGGATATGTAGATAACCGAAAACTGCGAATGTCAAACATAGGCAGGGACGACAGAATCCTATGGCATCATTGTCAAGGAACAGACAAAGAAGAAATACTGCCTCATACGTACATTAAGTTTATGTATGGGCATTTAATCGAAGAGATGCTTCTGCTTCTAGTACGCCTAAGTGGCCACAATGTAACTGACGAACAAAAACAAGTGGAGGTCAGAGGAATTAAAGGTCATATGGACTGTAAGATTGATGGAACAATCATTGACGTAAAGTCTACAAGTACATATGGATTCAAGAAGTTCAAGGAAGGAACTTTGGCAATGGACGACCCCTTCGGTTATGTAGCTCAGAACAAAGGATATGCGAGAGCAGAAGGAGAGACCAAGTACGGCTGGCTTGCTATGGATAAGCAAAATGGTCATTTGACTTGTTTAGTCTATGATGAAGAAGATACCAAAGCCCCTATATATAAATATATAAACTGGGATATTGAAGATCGGATTGAACACGTAAAAAAGCTGGTGGCGCAGCAGAAACCGCCAGCAATCTGCGAAGAGCCTATACCAGATGGAAAGTCGGGCAATATGAAATTACCTATGAAATGTTCGTATTGTTCCTTCAAAAAGTCTTGTTACCCAGACTTAAGGGCGTTTGCTTACAGCTATGGGCCAAGATATTTAACAGAGGTGGCAAATGAGCCTAAAGTCAGGGAAATCAAACTTGAGTAAAGTAAAATACAGAAGCGGTCTTGAGGAAAGACTAGCTAAGGCTCTAGGTAGGAAGTATCTTTATGAGCCTTATGCTATTCCTTACATAGTTAAAAGGAAGTATACTCCTGACTTTGTGTACCATGAATCCAAGGTCTTGATAGAGGCAAAGGGATTCTTTAGAGTAGGCGATACTCAGAAGTATACTTCCATAAGGGACTCTATAAAGGAAGAAGGCTGGGAGCTTGTGTTTGTGTTTAGCGACCCTAAGAAAAAACTGAGGAAAGGCTCTAAAATGACGTTAGGGCAATGGTGCGATAAAGAAGGTTTTGCATATTTTACCGAAGAATCGTGCTCAGATATGATGGAGTACATACAATGTCTGCAACTTACGAAGAATTAAAAGAGAAAATACTGCGAGAGTATGACGCTGATTTGCTTCTTGAAGTTCTTGAGATCAATGCTGAAATGCTCTTGGATAGGTTTGAGGATTTACTTATGAAGAACATGGATAAATTTCAAGAGGACGACTTAAATGACTAATCCGTTGAATACACAGGTAGGTGGTGGGCATTACAAAGACGCATTCATCCAACCTATAGAGTATATACATATAAACAAGTTAGGCTTCATAGAAGGTAACGTAGTTAAGTATATTACCAGATGGAAAGATAAGAACGGCATAGAAGACTTGAAGAAAGCCAAGCACTACATAGAGCTGCTGATTGAGCTGGAGAACAATAACTATGAAACTTATTGACGCTAATGACCTACCAGAGCCGCAGAGTAACTACGAGATGGCTAAGGAGTGTTTGGATGCTTGTTATTCATCACACACAGATAAAGAGTTTTTCATTATGACTATAGATGATGAAGGAACAATGGCTGTGTATAGCTCTTTAGATCACCCAGTAGCTTACATGGCTTTGGACTCAGCCAAGGAAGTTGTAAAGACTAACTTTGAAGAAGACTTTTACTTATAGGAGATAAAATGAGCGTTACCTTTTTGACGGGAGAAAACTGTGGTGCTTGTAAACAACTCAAAGCTCAGTTATCCCAGTATGGGCTAGACGACAAAGTAACCATGCTTGATGCCTATAGCGCAGAAGGAGCTTTGTTTATCGCAGAGCATGACTTACGCAGTATTCCTGTGTTGTACAACCATAGTACTGATAAGATGATTATTGGAAGTAAAACAACAAAGGAAAAACTTGAGGAGTTTTTTAGTTAATGGAAGCAGAATATATTGACCACATGGGAACTGACCTGACTGTAGTTAATGCAGCAAGAGTTAGTTTCGACAAAGAATCAGATTGGGAAGTTGATTGGAATGATGGTCTAGTAGGTAAGGTCAGTGAAAAAGATAGGAAGCTAATACAGTATTTAGCCAAGCACAAGCACTGGACACCTTTCAGTCATCCACAGATTACCCTTCGATACACAGTACCTATCGTGGTTGCTCGTCAAGAGTTTAAGCATACGATTGGTTTTAGCCGTAACGAAGTCAGCAGGCGTTATGTGGATGATGCTCCTGAGTTCTACGAGCCTAAGTCTTGGCGCTCTCGTCCAGAGGGGAGCATTAAGCAAGGCAGTGGATTGGACGTAGACGCACAGAATCAATTTGATTGGCTGTACAAAGAAGGCTGTGGAACTATGCGTGAGATTTACTTTCAGATGATTGAGTCAGGTATAGCGCCTGAACAAGCACGTATGATATTACCGCAAGGTATGTACACCAGCTACTATGTCACTGGTTCTTTAGCTGCCTTTGCACGAATGGTCAAACAACGAACAGATGATAATGCCCAAGTGGAAATACAAGAGCTTGCTAAACAAGTAAGTGATATTATTCAACCACTGTTCCCTGAAAGCTGGGGGGCGTTGCTTAATTAAACCTAGGAGTTACTAGTGAAAACTTTAATTTTAGCAGTTATGATACTCTTTTCTCAACTAGCAGTAGCTAAAGAAGAGCCTCTTGTATGTGAGAATAAAAAGGAAGTATCGGTATATACTAATTTTCTAACAGAAAAAGCACAGTCGTATAAGATTCCTGCTGGATACTTAGCAGTTATAGATATAATTATACGACCCATAGAAGGGCCATTTATCCTTTCTGGGCGTATATTAACTAAAGCAGGCAAGACGCTTACTTCATCTGAAGGAGCAAAGCGTTGGTTCTTAGATATGCGACAGTGGGTATGTATGACTGCTAGTGATTATCCGTTAATGGCTAGTAACTTATGATGTTCATGGAAATGTTTGAAGAGATAATGAGAGCGTATGATTGTTCTTTAAACACAGCAATACAAATGTACCAGAAGGGTACAGTATGGGAGGAAGAATAACTAGATGCTTACGTTATTTACGGAAATAGTATGGTTAGCCGCAGGGCTTGCAGTACTTGGTTCTGTAGTCTTATTTTTTCTAGCGCCTATGTACGAAGAGTTTAAAATCCACAAGCATTCTTTAGACGAAGAATCAGAGATAATGGACTTAGTACAGGCTGCTATAGAGTCACATAAGAAAACAGGTGAAATAGTACTTTTGCAAATAGGTAGCGAAAAGGATGGCGAAGACAGCAAAGAAGAAAAGTAGCTCTGGCTCTGTTCAATTAGAACCTTTATCTTTGGCTCAGTCACAGTATATAGAGTCCATAAAAGAAAAAGTCGTCTCAATAGGATTGGGATACGCAGGAACAGGTAAGACGTACATAGCTGCTACTTTAGCTGCTCAGTTTAAGATAGATAACCGAAAGGAAGGAAAGATTGTATTATGTCGTCCTAACATATCAGACAGTCGTACCATCGGTTACTTAAAAGGAGATATGGAAGAAAAGATGGCTGCTTGGGTTGTCCCGTACACGGATGTACTTAGGAAGCATTTAAGCGGTCACTTTGAAGAGTACGTAGCAAATGGTACGATAGAAGTTGTACCCTTTGAGTACATGCAGGGACGCTCTTGGGACAATAGCTACATAATGCTTGATGAAGCGCAACATACGTCACCTAAGGAAATGGAAATGTTCCTGAAGCGTATCGGTACGGATTCTAAAGTTGTTATCAGTGGCGACCTGAGGCAAGCTGCCAAGGGCAAATCTAGCGGTTTAGCTGATATAGTTGAACTATATGAAAGTAATAGCGATTTACAGGAGTACATGGGTATAACTGGATTCTTTAATCCTAATGATATTGTCCGTTCAGACTTCTGTAGGATGATTACTAGGATATACGACAACTAACCTAATGGGAGAAACTATGCTAAATTCAACAACAAATATTCGACTCACCTATGCTCAGTGCGATCAGGTTGTTGTTCAGCATCTACAAGAGTTTCACTTTGATTTAAAAGAGAGCTTATTGTTTGAGCTGGATATAGAAGACCACCTTGATATACTAAAGAGTATCATGGCGATAGAAACTATTATGAAAGACTTTTTAACTGACGAAGAATACATCAGTTGGAAAACAGAATACGGAGTAGACTTACTGCAATGAATGAAACTAAACTAGAAACCAGCAACAAAATTTTGTCAAACATTACTGTATTCAGTAAGTACGCTAAATATATCCCCGAAGTGCAACGTAGGGAAACGTGGGAAGAGCTGGTTACACGTAACAAAGAAATGCACTTACGCAAGTATCCTAAGATAGCAGAGGAGATAGAAGGAGCTTACAAGTATGTCTACGAAAAGAAAGTTCTTCCTAGTATGCGTAGTTTACAATTTGGTGGTGCTCCTATTGAGCTTGCCCCTAATCGTATTTTTAATTGTGCTTACTTACCTGTTGATGCCATAGAAGCATTCAGTGAGACAATGTTCTTGCTGTTGGGAGGCACAGGTGTAGGGTACTCAGTACAACGCCATCATGTACGCAATCTACCAGAAGTACGTGGCGTTAAGAAACGTAAGCGTAGATTCTTAGTATCTGACAATATTGAAGGATGGGCAGACGCAGTTAAGGTGCTTATGGAAGCATACTTTAATGGCCTTATGAATGTAGAGTTCGACTATCGTGACATACGTCCTAAGGGCGCTCTGTTGATTACATCAGGCGGAAAAGCCCCAGGCCCTCAGCCGCTTAAGGACTGTATACACAACCTACGAAGCGTCTTAGACAACGCTGTAGGTCGCCAACTGACTACCTTAGAAGTGCATGATATGATGTGCTATATTGCTGATGCAGTGTTGGCTGGTGGTATCCGTAGGGCAGCTCTTATTTCTTTGTTCAGTATGGACGACAATTCAATGTTAGGTTGTAAAGCTGGCAACTGGTGGGAAGAGAATCCACAGCGAGGCCGAGCAAATAACTCTGCTGTTATCCTACGTCACCGAGCAACTAAACAAGACTTTGAGAAGTTATGGAAACGTGTTGAGCTTTCGGGCAGTGGAGAGCCGGGAGTTTACTTCAGTAATGATAAGGATTGGGGCTCGAACCCGTGCTGCGAGATCGCATTACGCCCCTTTCAATTTTGCAACTTATGTGAACTAAATGTATCAGATATTTCATCTCAAGAAGACTTAAATG